>Ga0265294_10008741_pt1 | contig 11766 bp, 6 predicted proteins | sample MunlanPumphouse3_FD_192504 | JGI IMG/M metagenome (GOLD analysis project Ga0265294, IMG submission 192504) | Groundwater microbial communities from a municipal landfill in Southern Ontario, Canada - Pumphouse #3 | ecosystem: Environmental > Aquatic > Deep subsurface > Groundwater | place... | reverse complement strand
TCGACACAAAACCTCCTAGGGCACCTCCCTAAGGAGATGCTCATTCACATCAGTGAACAACTTGATATCCCCTATAGCGAAGTAGCCGGCGTGGTTACTTTCTACTCTTTCTTTACCACCACACCACGTGGCAAACATACCATACGTGTTTGCTTGGGGACTGCTTGTTATGTGCGTGGCGGGAAAGAGGTACTTGGAGCTATTAGTAAAGAACTTCACATCGAAGTGGGACAAACGACCGAAGATCGCCAATTCTCATTAGAAATCGGACGCTGTTTTGGCGCATGTGGATTAGCTCCGGTAGTTATGATTGACGACATGGTTTTTCAACGAGTCAAACCAAGTCGCATTAAACAACTGCTAGAGCCCTATTACGAGGCCACACAAGAGGGGGAAGATGATGGCGAACGTGAATAAAATACAAACATTCATTAAAAAATCAGAGGCGATTATTAAACGTTCGCAAGCTGATGCTGAAAAAACAAAAGTTCTGGTGTGCACTGGTGGGGGCTGTATTGCCAGTGGCTCACTCGAAATCTTTAAAGCATTTGAAGAAGCAGTTGCTGCGAGTGAACAACCAATTGAAGTTATCGGGACTGGATGTATGGGCCCCTGTTCCAAAGGACCGGTAGTCCGTATTCTTCCTGAAAATATTATCTATGAACATATCAGTGCTGAAGATGTTCCGCGCATTGTAGAAGAACATCTTATGAACGGCAAACCAGTCGAAGAGCTGTTGTTAACCGATGACCACCCCCATAAAATTATTCGAGTAGAGTCAGAATCGGCCTTTCTTGGTCCTCAGCGAAAAATTGTTTTACGTAATTGTGGACTCATCAATCCCTTAGAAATTGAATCCTATATCAGCAGACGCGGTTATCGTGGTTTAACTAAAGTACTTCAAGGTATGTCGACGAAAGAGATCATTCAAGAATTAAAAGTGGCTGGGTTGAAGGGCCGCGGAGGAGCCGGATTTCCTACTTGGTTGAAATGGCGGTTTACCGCAGAAAGTGCTGGAAAGGAGAAATACGTCCTTTGCAATGCCGACGAAGGGGATCCAGGAGCTTTCATGGATCGCTCCGTTTTAGAGGGAGATCCGCACTGTATTATTGAAGGGATGACCATCGCCGCCTATACTATTGGTGCAACTCAAGGATTTGTTTATGTCCGCGCTGAGTATCCGTTGGCAGTAGCTCGTTTACAACGCGCTATCGAACAAGCACAGGAGTACAACCTTTTAGGAGACCATATTTTAGGTACCGATTTCTCTTTCCATCTTGAAATTAGAATGGGATCGGGAGCTTTTGTCTGCGGAGAAGAGACTGCTTTGATCAATTCGATCGAGGGTAAACGGGGAGAACCTCACCCACGACCTCCCTTTCCAGCCCAAAAAGGACTATGGGACTTTCCAACATTACTAAACAATGTAGAAACCTATGCCAACATTGGTGCCATACTCGACTTTGGAGCTGATTGGTATAACACCAGTGGTACAGATGAGAGCAAGGGGACAAAGGTCTTTGCTCTAGCAGGAGCTGTTCGGACTACCGGCCTTGTCGAAATTCCAATCGGTACCCCGCTAGGGGATTTGATCTTCTCTGTTGGTGGCGGTATAAAACAAGGAGGTGCTTTTAAAGCTGCCCAAATTGGAGGCCCTTCGGGAGGTTGTATACCAAAAGAACATCTTGTAGTGCCATTAGATTATGAACCACTTAAAGAATTGGGTGCTATTATGGGGTCAGGAGGACTAATCATCCTTGACGACCATGCTTGTATGGTCGATGTCGCTCGCTATTTTCTAGAATTCGTCCAGGAAGAATCGTGTGGAAAGTGTGTCCCCTGCCGAGTGGGCACGAAACGGATGTTGGAGATCCTAGAGCGCATATGTAATGGTGAAGGTGAAGAGGGGGACATTGAAAAATTAATTGAATTGGGAACTTGGATAAAAGAGACCTCTCTTTGTGGTCTTGGCCAGACAGCTCCTAATCCAGTCCTTTCAACCATCCGCCATTTTAGAAGCGAGTATGAAGCTCATATCCGCGATCGCCATTGTGAAGCTGGAGTGTGCCCTGGTCTAGTCAGAGCTCCCTGCCAAAGCGCTTGTCCTGCCCATGTTGATGTCCCTGGATTTGTTTCATTGGTAGGGGAAGGTCGCTATGCTGAAGCCCTCCTCCTCCACCGGGAACGCAATCCGTTAGCTGCGATCTGTTCGCGTGTATGCTTTCACACCTGTGAAGAGAAATGTCGCCGTATTAGCCTCGACGATGCAGTCAGTATTCGCAGTATTAAACGGTTTATGGTTGATCAGGAAGTGATCATCCAAATTCCAGAAGTTAGACCAAATGATACCAATGCTAAACGAAAAATAACTATAGTCGGAGCGGGTCCTGCAGGCCTCTCCTGCGCTTACTTCTTAGCTCGATTAGGTTATAAACCTCAAATTCTTGAATCTGCAGCTCGGCCAGGAGGCATGCTGGTCCAGACCATCCCCGCCTATCGTTTACCACGAGAGACTATCGCTCGTGAGGTTCGGATGATTGAGCGGATGGGAGTTGAAATCATTACCGAACAACACATGGGTAAGGATTTCACCCTGCAAAGTTTGTTAGAGGATAACAATGAAGCGATCTTCTTAGCAATTGGAGCCCCCGATTCGCTTTCGATGGGACTTCCCGGAGAAGATGCTGAAGGGGTCGTCCAATCGGTACCATTTTTGCAACGCTACAATATTCGCGGCTCGGTTGAAGTAGGAAAAAAAGTAATTGTTATTGGAGGAGGAAATGCGGCCATTGATGCTGCTCGCACAGCGTTACGATTAGGAGCTGAATCGGTGCAGATTATTTACCGCAGAAGTCAAGAAGAGATGCCCGCGTATGAAGAAGAGGTTGCTGAAGCTCTTCAAGAGGGGGTCGTCATAACCTGTTTGACCCAACCCATTGAAATCATCAAAAACAAAAAGGGAGCTGTCAAAGCTGTTAGTTGCCTCCGCATGGGACTCGGTTCTTTCGATGCTTCCGGTAGACGGCGCCCCTTAGCCCAAAGCCAAGAACCGCTCACCATAGAAGCAGACCAGGTCATCATGGCTATTGGTCAACGGCTCGACATGACGGGATTGATGGGAAATGTAAAACTGATGCTAAATGATCGCAAGTTCGTGGCAGTCGACCCTGTTACGGGAGCTACGAGTATTCCCGGCATCTTTGCTGGAGGAGATTGTGCAGATGGTCCTTCTTCTGTAGTTGAAGCCATTGCTGCTGGTGAGAAAGCTGCTGTTGGAATCGATTTCCACCTTACCGGTGAAAACCATGCTTTCTGGCGCTATGAAAAAGTCACAGAAACGGACTACGACGTCGATGCTGAAGTCTCAGCGGAACCACGCGCAGAGGTGCGGCAAATACCAGTTGAACGGAGAAAACACAACTTTGAGGAGGTAGAACTACCTTGGACCGAAGCAGTGGCCATGGCACAAGCCCGGCGCTGCCTACGTTGCGATTATGGAAAACACATCAATGAATATCCTCCGGTGGAAGTCGGACCTAGAAAAAAGGAGGCCGCCAATGTGTAAGCTTACTATTAATGAAAAACCGATCGAGATTGATGCTAATGCCACCATTTTAGAAGCTGCCACGAAATTAGATATCCATATCCCAACCCTCTGTTACCTAGAGGGATTAACCCCACTGGGGGCCTGCCGGGTGTGTGTTGTCGAAGTTGAAGGTTCGCCCACCTTGGTGGCTTCATGTTCTACTCCAGTGCGTGAAGGAATGGTGGTGCACACTAACTCAAAGAAAGTTCGTGAAGCCCGCAAAATTGTTGTTGAACTAATCCTCAGTGAGCATGAAGGTGATTGTCAACTCTGTGCCCGTAGCAACGATTGTGAATTACGCCAGTTAGCAGATGAGCTTGGAATCCGAAAAATTCGCTATGAAGGAGAAAAACCAGGTGCCACGATTGACACGACCAGTGTTGCACTAATCCGTGATAATGGCAAATGTATTAAGTGTCGTAGGTGTGTCCAAGTCTGTAGCGAAATCCAACATGTAGGCGTTCTTTCAGCCCAATATAGGGGGTACCACACGACGATTGGTCCAGCCTTTAGTGATCCTTTAGAGAGTGTGGCTTGTGTCCAGTGCGGCCAGTGTGCAGCGGTTTGCCCAGTTGGAGCCATTATTGAAACAAGTCACATTGAACAGGTGCTTAACGCCCTTGATAACCCCAAACAACACGTTGTCGTCCAAACAGCTCCGGCAATTAGGGCTGCCCTCGGGGAGTGTTTTGGGTTACCGCCAGGCACTTTGGTAACTGGCAAAATGGTGACGGCATTACGAGAGTTGGGATTCAATGCCGTCTTTGACACTAACTTCGCCGCTGATTTAACCATTATGGAAGAGGGAACTGAACTATTAACTCGTCTACGTAACCTTTTTGTTCTTGGAGGGGAGCCACGATTACCCCAATTTACCAGTTGTTCACCAGGTTGGATCAGTTATGCTGAACACTACTTCCCTGATATGCTCGATAAAATCTCAAGTTGTAAATCACCACAACAAATGTTTGGAGCCTTAGCAAAAACCTATTATGCGCAAAAAGCCGGTATCGATCCAGCTAACATGGTAGTAGTTTCGGTTATGCCGTGTACAGCAAAGAAGTTTGAAGCGGTACGTCCTGAGATGCGTTCAAGTGGATTCCAAGATGTCGATTATGTTCTTACTACCCGTGAACTAGGTGATCTCATAAAAATGAGTGGCATAGACTTCCCCACTTTGGCCGATGGTGTCATGGATGCCCCGCTAGGGCTATCGACAGGAGCTGCCGATATCTTTGCTAATACCGGAGGCGTGATGGAAGCCGCATTGCGCACCGTTCATGCCATTACCACTGGCCGTCCATTAGCTTCAGAAGATCTCCATATTGATTCTTTAGCAGGATTAGAAGGTATTAAAACAGCCTCGGTAGTACTTACTAAAACTGTTGATGCTTGGTCATTTCTAGAGGGAAAGGAAGTTAAAGTCGCCGTCGCACATGGTCTCGGTAATGCTGCTAACATTGTTGAACATATTCGTAAAAATCCTAATGAGTTCCAGTTTGTAGAAATAATGACTTGCCCAGGGGGTTGCATTGGCGGCGGTGGGCAACCACGCTTTACCACTAATGAGATTCGTAAGGCACGCATTGCAGCTATTTATCAAGAAGATGAGGGCAAACCTTTCCGACAGTCCCATAACAACCCAGCTATTGTGCAAGTCTACGAAGAGTTTTTAGGAAAACCTCTAGGAGAAAAGTCTCACCATTTGTTGCACACCACCTATGAAGAAAAGCCGCGCGTAAAGCACTAGAGGTAGAGAAAAACCTCTAGTGCTAACACCAACAACATCATGCTTCGTAGCTTTTGCTAACGGTAAAAATTCGTTGTTGTCTACTCTTGTTAGCTCTCTCGGCTAAGATCATTATTGAATTGAGGCTACTTTGTAAATCAATGTTCTTTTTAGATTTTGACAGGAGTCAGTGGAAGATTATACTTAGGAGGTCACGCGAACTCGCACCTCAACAAGGTGTAGCTCTTCTTCAGCTCGTAGCATAGTTTCTCTCCCACAAGGCAGTTCTAGCAGAACTCCAAGCTTAAGTGGTTGGAAGTTATCGAGTAAAATGGATCCAGAGCCAGCTAAGGGGACAAGCAAAGTACGGTGTGCTCTACTAGCTGGAATATTGGTGACTTCACCGGTTGGTACAACGATGACCCGGGTCTCAATCGTACTCTTATCCTTTGAGAGAGTCTCTACCAGCGGTTTTAATGGACTGTTAGTTTGTTTATCGGCAACGAGAATCCCTTTTGAACTCGCTGCAATAACAAGGTTTTTAGTTCCTAAAGCAACAATAGGAATAGTGAGGTTGTTAACTATTGTAGTCGATTGAACGTCTGGATCCTTCACATATTGACCAAAGCCCTGCTTGCCAAGCACACTACTAAGCGAATCCCAGGTTCCAAGGTCCTTCCAAAAACCATCGTAGGGGACCATAGCTACCAAGCTCTCTTTTTCAACTACAGCGTAATCAAAACTTATTGTTGGTAACATTGCATAGGAGTCATAGAGATAGGAAAAAGAAAACTCTTGCCCTTGTTCCTCGATAATAGATTTTAGAAAACCCACGGTAAAGGCAAATACTCCACTATTCCAACGCGCCCCTTTTGCAAGCAATTCCTGAGCAACTTTCTCAGTCGGTTTTTCTATAAAACGTTCAACTAGAGTATAACCAGCATGAGAAGAAGCTGGTAAAATATATCCGAAATGACACGACGGTGAGGTAGGTTTTACTCCCATAAGCACTATATTAGCAACTTTTCTTGCTGCCAATTCTGCCATACTCCTTATAGCTGAGAAATAAGTTTGCTCAACATAACCATCGACTGGCACTACTACGACCACATCATCTTCGTTGCCTCTCTTTTGTCTAGATGAGAAGGCGGTGGCTAGCACTATTGCGGCAAAGGTATCGTGTCTTTGCGGTTCACATGAAATAGAGACGGTATTCCCTAATTGAGCTCTGATTTGACTTTCTTGGGCGTTATTTGTAGCTATAACAGTTTTCTCATCAGGGAATTCGGTTTGTATCTGCCGATAGGTTCTTTGGAGCATCGATTCTTTTTCACCACTGTTAGCATCTAGCAAGGGGAGAAATTGTTTAGCCTGTATTTCGTCAGAAAGAGGCCATAATCGTTGGCTAACTCCCCCTGCTAAAAGAACAATGTGTATCATAGGCTTAGTATTACGCCGAATTTGCCATTACACAAGCCTCTTATGGGACAAAAACTTCATCCTCTTCAGAATGCAATCGCCCCTTGACTACTATACAAACGTATAGTATATCTCAAGTATGTCCACCATCTTGATTGGTACATCAGGTTATAGTTACACAGAATGGGTTGGTCCTGTCTATCCTAAAGGGACCAAGGCTGAGTCGTATCTTGACTACTATAGCACTCTTTTTCCAACGGTTGAGTTGAACTTTAGTTATTATAGGATGCCGAAAGCAGATCAATTGCAAGCAATGCATGCTAAGAGTAAGTCGTTACTTTTTTCCATAAAAGCCCATGAATCACTCACCCATACAATCGACACAGCACAATGGCGAACAGCTGCCATGACTTTCCGCCAAGCAATTACGCCGTTGTTGGAGGCGGAAGTTCTGAAAGCTGTTTTATTGCAATTCCCCTCCTCTTTTCATTATGAGCCAGATCGAAGGCGTTATCTCGATGCATTACTCCGTTTTCTTCCTGACCTCCCTCTCGCAATCGAATTTCGCAACGGGCAGTGGTATAACAATCGGACCCTAGAAGCCCTTAGAAGCCGGCAAGTCACGCTGGTCGCTCTGGATCTACCAGCGATGCAAAGTTCACCCCCTATGATGGATGTAATTACTGCCCCGCTCGCTTATATTCGTCTCCACGGAAGGAATGAGAAATCTTGGTGGGGTTCAGATGCTGCCTCACGGTATGATTATCTCTATTCAGAAAAAGAGCTAGTAGCTATCGTTGAGCGGATTTGGGGTCTTGCTACAAATTCTCGCGTAGTATTAGTCTATTTCAATAACCATAGGAGGGGGCAAGCTGTCCAGAATGCTCTTTCCCTACAAAAGCTCATTTTAGCTAAGAAGGCTCGGAATGAGAAATGATTTAGCAACTATTATTCATGTCAATGTTAGTGATTTTGTAGCTTCGGTTATGGCTTTAAAGAATCCTGCTTTGCACGATCGGGCCTTTGTTGTAACGCACCCTGCTGCTACCCGCCGAGTTGTCATTACCCCCTCCCGCAGGGCCTTTGCCGAAGGGATCTACGCGGGAATGCCAATCGCCACAGCGCTTTGCAAATTGCCTACACTCCAGCTGGTCTCTCCAGACACACTTGCGTGTAATCAAGTTACTGTTGCCATGCTCAACATTGCTTCTCATTATACTCCGACGGTCCAAAGTGATGGTAATGGGCATCTCTATCTTGATGTAGCGGGTACTACTCGCTTGTTCGGTGCTCCCATCGATTGTGCCGTTCGCCTGCGCAATGAGATTCAAGCTACTTTAAACTTAGCCCCTGCTGTGGCAGTTGCCACTAATAAGTTAGTTGCAAAAGTAGCCACCCGCACAATCCGGCCAGATGGAATTACCCAAATTCGGCAAGGAGAGGAAGCTTCATTCCTAGCTATGCAGGATATTACCCTATTGCCTGGAGTAGGTCCCCGTATAGGTCGACTTTTAACTATTGCGGGGTTCCACACCATTGGAGCATTTGCCGCTTTGGATGATAATCAAGTTATCGCTTTATTGGGTAAACGTGGGTTACTCCTCCGTGATGCTGGGCGGGGCTGGGATCCTTCGTTGGTGGATGGGCGTGATTTCAAGATACGTACGATTCAACACAGAATTGACCTCTCAGAACCAGCTACTACCCTCACAGCTATTCAAAGTGCCATAATAGTAGCGGTTGAACACACCGGGTTACAAATGCGTAAAGAACGATTGGCCTGCCGCGTAGTACAGGTCACTCTATTTTGGGCAGACGGTGGTATGAGTAAAGGGAAAAAAAGATCTAACCATCTCCTCACCCTCGATCGTGAAATTTTCTTTGTAGCGTGGCAAGCCACTAGCCAAGCGATGCAACGGCGGATCAGGATTCGGGCCTGCACTCTTAGTTTAGAGCAATTATACCCGGCAGATCAGGAATTGGATCTATTCGCTTTGCCTCGTGAGAAATGCCTGCAAACAGCAGCTGATGCACTACGAATACGCTTTGGAGTAGCTAGCGTAACCCGCGCTACGACGTTATTCCATGTATAGTCGTCTAGCTATCCGTTCTACCTATTCTCTCTTATGGGGAACTGCATCTCCAGCTCAAATCATGGAGACCTTAGCTAAGGAGGGGTGTTCGGCGGTAGCTATCACTGACAAGGATAACCTATATGGTTTACATGAGTGCCGCGCAGCTGCTCAAGCTTATAATATAACCCTTATTGTAGGAGTTGAGTGTACCACCGCTATTGGTTCAGTATTTGTTTTTGTTGAGACCCCCGCTGGGTACTCCCGCATTTGCACCCTCTTGTCACAAAAGAAGCAACAAAAGGATTTTAATATTATCTCTGCTTTTACTGAAAACTCTGAAGGTTTGTCACTCGCCACAACGGTCCCTTCGATGTTGATTGAACTAGCCGGCAAAGTCCCTTTTCTGTATGCAGCTGTCAGCCCTTCTTGGTTTGGAGCTATCCCCACTGCTCGGCAATTAGGCCTTCCTCTATTGGCGATCGATGATGCGACGTATCTGACCGCAGAAGATTCTAACATCCATGCGGTGTTGCGTGCTATTGCTTGTAATAAAACTGTTGGTACGTTAGCACCAACGGAACAAGAGAAACCAGATGCACTTCTTACATCAAGTGTAACGTACGCCCAAGCCTTTTCTGCATGGCCTGAGGCTTTAAAAAATACTGAGCATGTGGCACAGACTTGTGCTAAGCTCACTTTGTTCAACTCCCTAGTTTTTCCAGAATACCCAGTCCAAGGCTCAGATGCCTCGACCGAATTACGTCAACGAGTATTGCGGGGGGCCGAAAAGCGCTACGGAGAGATCTCAGATGCTATTTTAGGGCGCATTGAGTACGAACTCGCTATTATTAACCACAAAGGGTTTGCTCCTTACTTCTTAGTAATGGACGATATTGTGGCTATGGCCAGTCGTACCTGTGGGCGTGGCTCAGGGGCCGCTTCCATTGTTTCATATGCTTTAGGTATTACCAATGTTGATCCGATTGCCCATAATCTCTACTTTGAACGCTTTTTAACCATGGCTCGTACAGATCCGCCCGATATTGATGTCGATTTTGCTTGGGATGAACGTGATGCTATCATACATGCCGTAATTGAGCGCTTTGGTTGGGACCACTGTGCTCGAGTTGCCAATCACAACCGTTTTAGAATGCGTTCTGCTCTGCGGGAGACAGCGAAGGCCTACGGTCTGTCTGATACTACAGCCATTCAAGAAGACGATCCTCTTTGGCCTACAATATACACCATTGCGAAGCGACTTGAAGGAATGCCAAGAGGACTTTCTATGCACTGTGGAGGTTTGGTTATTACCCCAAATCCAGTTTCTCAGCATGCTCCTGTGGAGACTTCCAATAATGGATATCCACTGTTGGCCTGGGAAAAAGAGGGCACTGAAGCTGCTGGTCTGGTGAAAATTGATCTTTTAGGAAACCGCTCTTTAGCAGTCATTCGCGATGCACTCGAAAACTTGAAAGAACAAGGAGTTTATATTGATGAACGAACTTGGCATCCAACAGAAGATGAGAAAACTATGCAAGCTCTAGCCAATGGGGATTCCATGGGAGTCTTCTATATTGAATCACCGGCCATGCGCCAGTTACAAAAGAAGACTCAGCGGGGCGATTTTGCCCATATTGTGATCCATTCCTCAATTATTAGGCCGGCAGCGAATAAGTTTATTGATCTTTACATTAGAAGACTCAAGGGTGAACCATGGGAGCCCCTTCATCCCCGCTTAGCAAAAATACTTGATGAGACTTATGGTATTCTGTGTTACCAGGAGGATGTCTCTAAGACAGCGGTCGCCTTAGCTGGTTTTAGTGAAGCTGATGCCGATGCTCTACGTAAAGTTATCGCCAAAAAGAGTGGTTCAGATCGGCTAGCCCAATATGAAGAGCAGTTCAGAACTGGGTGCAAACAACGCGGTATCGAAGAGCAAACAATTTCTGCTATTTGGGATATGATGCTCTCTTTCGAAGGGTACTCCTTTTGTAAGCCCCATTCGGCTTCATATGCTATGGTCTCATTTCAGTCAGCCTACCTACGGGTCCATCATCCAGCAGCTTTTATGGCCGCAGTCCTCTCTAACCAAGGAGGCTATTATCGTGCTCAAGCCTATATTAGTGAAAGCAGGCGGATGGGCTTACAAATCATAGGCCCCGATATTAACCTAAGTCGTTGGGGTTATTATGCCCAAAATAATAGTGTGCTAATCGGTTTTATGGCTATTGCTAATTTTTCAAATGGTGCTAGTAGGACTATTATTGCTGAAAGAAACCAACATGGAGTTTTTACAACCTTAGAAGATTTTGCTATGCGGATGAACATACAACGCGATGATCTTGTTGCTCTCGTCGCTGCCGGGGCGTGTGATTCTTTGGCACCTACCCTACCGAGAAGTGAACAGTTGAAGCGGTTACTTATCACGACGAGCACAAAGGGTGCTGTTGAAGGACAAGGTGAATTGTTTTCTCATAAGCACTCCCACATTAGCCCAGCACACTTTCAAAAATCCTTGCCAAGGACAAAAGCTGAACTCCAACGTGAGTTCGAAACCTTAGGTTTCTTAAGAAACCACCACCCTTTACTACTTTGGGCTCACAAAATTGCCTCTATTGAACGAGTAAGAGCGATTAATGTTGACAAATATATCAATCGTTATGTACAACTTATAGGGTGGCCTATTACGCGTAAGACGATTTGGACTATGCAAGGTCTAACAATGGAGTTCATCTCTTTTGAAGATGAAACGGCTTTGTATGAGACCGTAGTGTTTCCCCAGATTTACACGACATACCACCAGGTGGTGTATGGACAACTACCAGTAGTGATAAGAGGAAAAGTTTGCAATGAGCAAGGAGCGGTGCATATAGAGGTGCAAAGTTTCCGATCAATTGCGGAGACTTAACTACAATTCCCGTCTAATATGTTGTATAATTTTTTAAAGAATTAAAATA
>Ga0265294_10008739_pt1 | contig 11767 bp, 5 predicted proteins | sample MunlanPumphouse3_FD_192504 | JGI IMG/M metagenome (GOLD analysis project Ga0265294, IMG submission 192504) | Groundwater microbial communities from a municipal landfill in Southern Ontario, Canada - Pumphouse #3 | ecosystem: Environmental > Aquatic > Deep subsurface > Groundwater | place... | reverse complement strand
AACAGGGTTAAAAGTGGCTCCGGCGGCAGGATTCGAACCTGCGACCAATTGGTTAACAGCCAACTGCGCTACCACTGCGCTACGCCGGAATAAATCGCTTGCGTCACGTGTTCCCTAAGAGGAACAAAAGTGGGGCGTAATTTACTGGATCAGAGGGTGAGTTGTCAATGGCCAAAACAGGGCGAATCGTTTTTTTCATCTAGGATGAGTGACCGACCGCGTCACGGGTAGGCGTGGATGCCGGCGGGCGAGTGTGTTATGATGCGCGCATGAACTCGATTCCCACCGGAGCCGTGCGGCTCCACCAGATGAGCATCAGGCAGGGCGACCCCGACGCCAACACGCGGACGATTCTGGCGCTGGTGGCGCGCGCGCGGGCGGATGGCGTGCGCGTAGCCGTTTTTCCTGAATTGGCGCTGAGCGGAGTCCTGACCGGTCCGGACTGGCTCGACGGCTCTTGCCTGCGGGCGTGTGAACGCGGTCTCGCGCGCATTGTCGAGGCCTCGCAGGGGGTGGCGGTGGTGCTTGGCACCGTGGCCGCGTACCGCGGTCGCCTGGTCGGCGCGGCGGTGGCGGCTGAGGACGGACGGCGCGTGACGCCGGTCGGGTCGCCGCTGCCGTTCGTGCCCAAGCTACTCGCTCCGCAGAACCGCTTTGACGGTGTGTCCGGCTTTCTGTGCGCTGGCGCGGTGGCGGCGCTGGAGGGCGTAGCGCTGAACGCGCTTTTCGCACCATTCAAGCTGGGGGGCCTGTCTGTCGCTGCGTGGTGCGGCCGGACGCAGCCACGCGGCTGCGATCCGGTTCGGCAGGGAGCCGGACTGCTGTTGTGTCTCGACACGCGGCCCTATACGCGCGACCGGCCGCTCGGCGGGCCGCCAGAGGCGGACGGCGTGCCCGCCGCGTGCTGTTGCGGCACCGGTGTGGCCGATGCCGGCAAGACCCTGTTCGTCCTGGCGGGCGGCACCCAGGCACGAGGGCCGGACGGACGCATCGTCCACGCGCCGCTGCTGCGCGATGCGGTGCTGGATTTCGCGGCGCGGTCACCGGATGAAGCCGCCGCGCAGACAGACCATGCCGCGCCGCGCAGGGTGATTGAAGCTCTGGAGCACGCGTGCCGACTGCAACTGGCCCGACTGGGATTGACACGGGTGATCGTGGGGGCGTCGGGCGGCATCGATTCCGCGCTGACCGCAGCGCTGTACAGCCGTGTGACAGGACCTGAAAATCTGTTGCTGGTGAATATGCCCAGCCGGCACAATTCGTCCACCACGATCGGTCTGGCGCGCCGTTTGGCTGTCAATCTGGGTTGCTACTATACCGAGGTTCCGATCCAAGAGAGCGTAGAGCTGACGCGGCGGCAGATCGACGGCTGCGTATGTGAGCGGCCGGGAGGGGCGAGGCGCGCGCTGTCGCTCTCGGATTTTGCGGTGGAAAACGTGCAGGCGCGCGACCGCTCAGGTCGTGTGCTTTCGGCGCTGTCCAGCGCGTTCGGCGGGGTGTTCACCTGCAACGCCAACAAATCGGAGTGTGCAGTCGGCTACGGCACGATGTACGGCGATATCGCCGGCTTCTTCGCGGCCTTGGCGGATCTGTGGAAGGTGGAGGTGTGGGAGCTGGCGCGGTGCTATAATAGCGAGGTCTTCGGCGGCGAGATCATCCCCCAAGGCTCGATTGAGATCGTGCCGTCTGCGGAACTGAGCCCGGCTCAGAACGTGGACGAGGGCAAGGGCGATCCGCTGATTTACGCCTGGCACGACCGCCTGTTCGCCGCCTGGACAGAACGGCCGGTGCCGGCGACGGTCGAGGAACTGGCACTCGGATATGCCGAGGGCACGGTCGGGGATCTGACGGGATATTCCGGGGATCTACGCGCGCTCTTTCCAGACGAGGCGTCGTTCCGCGGCGATCTGACGCGAATGTGGCGGCTCTACAACGGCCTGGCGCGCGCGAAACGTCTGCAAGCGCCGCCGGTGCTATCGCTGAAGAGCCGCACATTCGGGTTCGATCTGGGTGCGGCGCAGTTGCCGGTTCTGAACGAGTTCGTCTGATCTTACTCGGCTTTGGGCTGGCCCTTGCCTTTGCCGCGGCCTTTGCCTTTGCCGGGCTGCTGGCCTTCGGCGTTGCCCTTGCCTTTGCCTTTGCCCTGGCCCCGGCCCTGCTCACGCATCTTGTCTCTGAATGCCTTGGGGTCTTTCTCTTTGAGTTCGACCAGCTCTTTGTAGAGCGCCTCGTCCTTGGCCTTGATCTGTTCCAGCCTTTTGGTCACCATGGCTTCACGCTGCTCAGGCGTGAGCTTGGCGCCCCGGCCTTTGCCCGCGTTTGCATCCTTTTCAACGGCAGCCGGTACAGCCGGTACAGCCGGGGTGGCTGGGGTGGCAGCCTTTTCCTGGGCGCTCCCATTAAGGCCGGCCGCCAAAACGAGTGCACATGCCAACATGATCGGTGTCTTCATTTGTCATCTCCCTGTATGGTCAGGCGATCGTTCACCTGTTGGTCGCATAAACGAGGAACAGCCCGCTCTTATTGCCCGGCCATGTGTATGAAACACCAATTGCGATATTTTGAACGCGCTGCCGCGTGCCGCTTGGTACACTCTTTCCTCATGAAGTTCGGATCCGGTTGGTTGTGCGCGGCGGTGTTGAGCGGAGGGGCGGTGCTGAGCGCGGAGGCGCGGGTGTCGCTGGCTTGGTCCGATGGCTTTACGTTGCCTCCGTTGGCGGAGGGACGTTCCCATCCTGGCTTGGCCCGTCCGTTTTGCGGGGAACACGCGGGTATGGTGCTGCTGGCCGGCGGCGCGAATTTCCCGGACACGCCGCTGGCGGAGGGCGGGAAGAAACGCTATCACGCGACCGTCTACGGTTTGCAGAGGGGCCAGCACGCGTGGCGGGAAGTGGGCGCTCTGACCGAACCGGCGGGCGAGGGGGTGTCGGTCGCCACGCCGCGCGGGATCGTGTGCGTGGGCGGTGCGGCCGGCGCGGCGGGCGAGCGCGTCAGCGCGAGGGCCTTTCTGATGACGTGGGACGCGGCCGCAGGCCGTGTCGGAATCGCTGCGCTGCCGGACTTTCCCTATCCGGTCAAAATGGCGGCGGCGGCGGCGCGCGGCGACTGCGTGTATGTGGCGGGCGGCTGGCGCGACCGGCCGGCCGAATCGGATGTCTGGATGCTGGACCTCGCTGAGGCGCTTCCCGCTTGGCGGGCGCTGCCCGCGCTGCCGGTGCCGCGCGAGCAGCCGGTGGCTGCGATCCAGAACACGTCCGGGCAGCGCACGGCGCTCTTCGTGATGGGCGGTATGGCGGCGCGCGAGACGGGGCTGCAGACGGCGTTGGATGACGGCTATGCGTACGATCTGGCACAGGGTACGGCGGGCCGCTGGATGCCGGTGGCGGCCGCGCGGCCGCGCGGCACCGAAACCGTGTGGCCGCTGATCGGCGCGTCGGCCTTGGCGAGCGGCGACCAGCATATTCTGTTTTTTGGCGGGTCGAACCGTGAGGTGTGGAACGACCAGATCCGTAAAAACGCGACCTTGAGCGGTGACGCGCTGGCCGCTTTTCGCGACGCCTACTTCCGTCAACCGGCTGACGCCTTCCGCTTCAACCGCCAGGTGCTGGCATACCACACCGTGACCGACCGCTGGTTCGAACTGGGCGAACTTCCGTTCGCGCCACGCTGCGGCGCCGCCGTGCTGCGATTGTCCGACGGCACGATCCTGCTGGCCAGTGGCGAGACCGGGCCGGGTGTGCGCACGCCGGATTGCGCGGTGGGGACCTTCCGCCGGACAGCCTCGTTTCATCCGCTGAACGGCGCGGTGATCCTGCTCTATTTCGCGGGCATGGCGGCGCTCGGTTTCTATTTCATGCGGCGCAACAAGAGCGCGGACGACTACTTCCGCGGCGGCGGGCGCTTGCCGTGGTGGGCGGTGAGCCTCAGCCTCTATGCCACGATGTTCAGCTCGATCACCTTTATTTCTATACCGGCGCTGAGCTATGCAACCGATCTGCGCTACTACGTGATCGCGGTCGGAATTCTGGTGCTGGCGCCGCTGACGGTGCGGTATTATTTGCCCTTCTTCCGGCGGCTAAACCTCACCAGCGCCTATGAGTACCTTGAGGTTCGTTTCAACCTCGCCTGCCGTCTCTTTGCCAGCGGAGCGTTCACGCTCTTCATGGTCACGCGGACCGCCATCGTGACCTACCTGCCGGCGATCGCGCTGGCGGCGGTCGTCGACATGGATGTCAACGTTGCGATCATTATCGTGACCGGGGTGACGATCATTTACTGCGCGGTGGGGGGCATCGAGGCGGTGATCTGGAGCGATGTCATTCAAAGCCTCGTGATCATCGCCGGCACGGTGCTGATCGGCTGGGCGCTGATCGCCGGCACGGAGGGCGGCGTGGCCGGCTTCATCGAGATCGGGCGCGCGGCCGGCAAGTTTCGGCTGTTTGATTTCGCGCTGGATTTCCAAAAACCGGTTTTCTGGGTGGTTCTGATCGGCGGGCTCGTCGCGAACTTGGCTTCGTACACCAGCGACCAGTGTGTGGTGCAGCGCTACATGACGACGCACGACGAGAAGGGGGCGGCGCGCAGCATCCTTTTCAATGGCGTGCTCTCTTTTGTCAACTGCGGCGTGTTTTTCCTGCTCGGCACCGCGCTGTTCACATACTACCGGTCGCATCCGGAGTTGCTGGATGTGACCATGCCCAAGAATGACTCGATCTTTCCGATCTTCATCGCGAACGGCCTGCCGCCCGGCATCTCGGGGCTGATCCTGGCGGCGGTGGCGGCTGCCACGATGTCCACGCTCTCGTCGAACCTCAATTCTTCGGCGACGGCGGTGACTACGGATTTCTATGCGCGTTTGTGCCGCTCGGCGGACGAGCGGAAGAAGATGCGGTGCGGGCAACTCGCGACGATCGTCACCGGCCTGATGGGCGGCTGTTTCGCGCTGGTCCTGGCCAACATGGAGATCGCCTCGATCTACGACCAGTTTCAGCGGTTTCTCGGTGTTCTGACAGGCGGTCTGGCCTGTCTCTTTTTCATGGGAATTTTTATGCCGCGGGTCAACGGTGTCGGGGCGATGGCCGGTTTGGCAGCGAATTATACGGTGTGTCTCACGCTGGATCAGTGCGCGTTGCCGGGAAAACCGCATCTGCTGCTGTTCGGCGCGTTGGGCATGGTGACGTGCCTGATCGTGGCCCCGTTGGTGAGCCGCTGGATGCCGGGCGACAAGAAATCGCTGTCGGGCCTCTGCTGGCAGACGCGTGGCGAAACGCTTTCAAGAAAGGATGCTGACGATGCGAGTGAATCTGGAGGGGGCTGAGTTTCAAGGGATGGCCGGGGCTTACACGGCGCTGTTCACGCCGTTCACCCGTGAGAACCGGGTGAATGTCGAGATGCTGGAGCGCATGGTGGCGTATCATTTGGCCCAAGGCCTGCGCGGGTTTTACCTGACGGGGTCGACGGGCGAAGGTTTCTTGTTGAATGAAACCGAGCGCAAGCAGGTGGTCGAGACCGTGGTGCGCGCCAATCGCGGTCGCGGCAAGGTCATTGTGCATGTCGGCTGTCTGGCGACCGACGACGCGGTGACATTGGCACGCCATGCGGCCGCGAGCGGAGCCGACTGGGTGTCGTCGGTGGCACCGGTCTATTTCGGCCAATCGTTTGAGGGGGCTTTCCGTCACTACCAGCGCATTGCCGAGGCCACCGACCTGCCCTTCATGGTGTATTCGATCGGTCAGGCATTGGTGCCGGAACGCGATGTGCGGTTCTTCGATATTCCGAATGTCAAGGGCATCAAATACACCGGGCGCGATTATTACAGCGCGCAGCGGCTGCGTCATCTGCTTGGCAAAGAGGTCATCTTTTTCGCGGGGTGCGACGAGCAACTCCTGTGCGGCCTGGCGCTCGGCAATGTGTTTTCCGGCGGCATCGGTACCACCTACAACATCATTCCCGCGCATTTTGCGCGTATCTGCGCACTGGCCGAGGCAGGGCACTTCGACGAGGCGGCAAAGATTCAAGACGAGGCGAACCGCGTGGTGGCCCTGATGATCGAGAGCGAAAACTGGTCGTACCGCAAGGCGTTCATGCGGTATATCGGTCTGGACTGCGGGGCCTGCCGTTATCCATACGCGCCGCTCAGCGAGGCGGAGTATGAAACATTCGCGCGCAGGATCGCCGAGCAGGGGATCGTCCAGGCGGACTGCGGGCGAAGCCGTTAAGAATTCCTGATTATCACCGCAGGTGGCGTGCCAGCGCGCGGCGCACGGCGGCGGCATCGAGCCGCTGCTGTTCCGGCGAGGCGTCGGTGTCCAGTGCGCCGATTGTGGCGCGGTGGGTTCGGCGCAGGTCTCTCGCCCGGCAGATCCAGGCCCAAGGCATGCCTGCCAACGTGCGGGCGCATGGATAGCGTTCGGCCAGGAACGCCCGGGGCATAAAGATGCGGCTCAGCACCAGGCGCGCGCGTCCGGCAGGGCCGGCCTGGCGATAGCTGAGCAATGTCGATTCCGCGCTGCGTTCCGCCGCGACCGGCAGATGCGCGAGGGCGTGAAGCGCGGCGTCGCGCCAAGGGGCTTCCAGCGGCGGCGCGGCGTTCGCCAAGGCGCTTGGCAGCGGGAAATCAAGCAGCTCAGACGTGAAACGCAGGATGAACGGGATGGCCGAGCCGGTTTGCCAGCGAGCGCCGGCGGCTTCGATGGCCTCGGGCGAGAGATTGTCGCCCTGTGTGCGTACGAGTAGCGCGACATCCAGGTAGGCGCGCAGCGGGACCGCGAACAGATGATGCAGCATGTGGTGCGCGAGATGCGCGAGCTGGTCGGGCACCGACAGGGCGCGGAGCGGATGTCCGTAAAGCCGCGTCGGCACGGCATGGCGCCACACCGCCACCATGTCGGCCTCCGGCGAGTCGGCCTCCTGTTCACTCGACACCGCCCAGTGCATCTCTACCGCGTAAGGATGCCGCGGATGCCGGTAGATCTGGTCGTAGGCGTAACGGCTGTGCAGCGTGTCCGTCGCGGCGTCGTAACCAAGCTGCAGCATCACGGCATGGCCGCCGTCACGCTGGTCTCTGCGGACCAGCACGTCGATGTCGCTCATGCTCCGCAAGGCCGGATCCGGGTACACGGTCTCGGCGAGCCAGGCGCCTTTCAACATGATCAGGTCAAGTCCGGCGCGTGCGAAACCCTCCGCCAGATCGGCGAGTTGACGCTGTCGCAGCGCCACGCGCGGCAGGGCGCTCAAGACGCGCGCGCGCCAATCTCCAGGCACACTGCCGGGACGTGCGGCCGAAGCGGCGAAGTGTGCCGGATAGTGGGTGGCAAGCCAGGGAAAGAGGAAGGCGTCCACGCCCTGTTCGCGCGCCGTGCGGTCGAGCTGGGCCCATGCCGGCTCGGCCGCGCCGGCGCACGGCGGGCAGTCACGGAGCGCGTCGCGCACGCACGCGATCAACGCGCGGTGCCCGGGCGGAATCGAGAGGGGCAGAGGTCTGGCTTCCGGATCCATGTTCTAGTAGTATCACGGGAGACGATGCTGACGGAAGTTTGAAAACGAAAAAGGAACGAGACCAAACTTGTCCTTGCCGCAGAGGCGGCACAAAGGTAAATTAATCCTTTACCAAATGAATGATTTCTGGAAAGACTCTTTATGATCAATAAGCTGTTTTCGGGCGACTCCCGCGAGGGGGCTTTTTTCCGCCGGGTGGATTGGACAGCCTTCTGGACCGCGACGCTGGTTTCGTTCCTGGTCTATTTTTTTACGCTGGGTCCATCGGTGACGCTGGAGGACTCAGGCGAGTTGGCGGTCGCGGGCGACCACCTGGGCGTGCCGCATCCGCCCGGCTATCCAATCTGGACGATGTGCGCGTATGTGTTTGTGCGCCTCTTCAGTTGGGTGACCTATCAGGGACAACCGACACCGGCGTGGAGCATATCGCTGATGTCGGCGGTCTTCGCCGCGCTGGCGGCCGGCTTCACGGCGATGTTGATCACGCGCTCGGCCTCCGACATGCTGCGCGACGCGCATGACGGCGAGGAGGCGTTTGATCCGGCGCAGAGCAATGGGCTGTGCTGGGCCGGCGGCGTCGGCGGCAGCCTGGTGTTCGCCTTCAGCCCGGTCATGTGGTCGCAGGCCACGATCGTGGAAGTGTACACGCTGAACGCCTTCTTCCTGATGTGGATCTTTCTGCTGACCTACCGCTGGATGCGACGCCCCTCGGACAAGATCTTGTGGTTGACCGCCTTTGTTTTCGGACTCGGTCTCACCAACTATCAGGTGCTGTTGCTGGCCGCGCTGCCGCTGGTGGTCATGATCTTCCTGCGCGACATCGCCCTGTTCCGCGATTTCATCATGGTCGGCATCCCGGTCCTGCTGACCGCGCACGTGCTGCAGATCGGCGCGATGATGCCGGCTCAGCCCGGCATGGCGGGGCCCGCCTACGCAAAGGTGTCGGCCGGTGCGGCGGGCGCGGTGGCGGTGCCCTCGCTGTCGCTGCTCGTGGCGGGCGCAGTATGCGTGTTCCTGGGGCTGGCTGCGGCGCTGATCCTGAAGGGCTGCGACAGCAGCGGAGCGGCAAAGGGACGTTTCGCGTTTCTCGGCCGCGCGGCCCCGCAGGGCGGCGCAATCGGCGCAGGCCTGGCGGCCTTCGGCGCGTTGCTGGTGCTCTTCTCCATGGGCGCAGCAAAGACCGGTGTGGCGGCTGCGACCGACCTGCCGCTTTTCGAGTCCTCGGTCTACACCAGTGTGGCGGGGCTCATCGTGCTGGTGCTCGCGCTCTGCATCGGCGGCGCGTATGCGTATCGAGACCGGCTCAACGACAAGGCGGTGCTGGCCTGGCTGATCCCGGCGTGCGCGGTGCTGCTGATCCTCTTTTTCAGGCTTTCCGCCATCAAAGGCGCCGTGATGCCGCAGGGATACATGGGGCAGCCGTTCGACTGGACTCTGCCGTCGGTCGCGCTGATGGGGGCGCTGGCGGTGCTCTTCCTGCTCGGGGCGACCGTGCCGCGCGGCCTCTTTTACGCGATCCCCGTGGCGGCGGTGCAGCTCTCCGTGTTTGTGCTGCTGCGCAAGGGCGGCATGAACGGTTTGACGCATCCCACCTCCTGGTGGTTCTGGTGGGGCGCGCTCTGGAATTTCGTCATCATCGGGCTGGCGTGGCTGACCCTGCCGCACGGACGCAACGTGGCGCTGACCACGCTCTTCGCCGAGCTGGGCGTGTCGTTCTACATCTATATGCCGATTGTCTCGGACTTGCGCAACCCGCCCATGAACTGGGGTTACCCGCGCACCTGGGAAGGGTTCAAGCACGCCATCACGCGCGGCCAGTATGAGAAGCTGGCGCCCTCCGATGTCTTTACCAAGAAGTTCCTCTTCCAGCTCGGCACCTACTTTACCGATCTGCGCGTGCAGTTCACCCTGATCGCGGCGACGTTGGGGTTCATCCCCTTCACGCTCTGGAGCTTTAAGGCCGGCGGCCGGCGTATCCGCGCGTTGTATGTGGCGAGCGCCCTCTACCTGCTGACCTGCGTGGTGGTCGTGCTCTCTGAAGTCTTTGGCGGCGAGCCGGTGCTGCGTCTCGACAAGCTCTTCATTGCGGGCATCCTGCTGCTGCTGCTGGTCGGGGCGACCACAATCATGTTCCGTCAGATCGAAGAGTTCGCGCGCCGCACCTGGCGGGCGCACAATCTTTCAGAGGGACTGACGGCCGGCATCACGCTGGCGGGCGTGGCGGCGATCGTCGGACTTTTCGTGGCCAAAGGCATCCTCAGCATGATGTCAGGGCCGGGTGCCGCGCCGGGTGCCGGCGCCAAGATCGGCGCGCTGGCGCTGGCGCTGATTATCCTGGCGGCGGTCGGCACCGGCTGGTTCTTTTTCCGCAGGTGGGCTGAGCAACAGGTCGATTTCCGTTCGGACATGGATACGGTCACGCAGCAGTGGCTCATCTCCACGACGGCCGGTTTCCTGGTCATGAGCGTGCTGCTCGTGGTGCTCGCCAACATCAAGGGCGACCTGCAAGACATGTTCATCCAGAAGGTGAAGTTCATCAGCTCGCATGGCCTCTTCGCGATCTGGATCGGCTACGGCCTCGTTTTCGGCCTGGCGGTCGGCAACCGCCTGCTGAAGGCCCTGGTCAAGCGTGGCACGCTGCCTGCAGCGCTGCTGCGGCCGCTGCGCGCCGGCATGCTGTGCGCGGGGCTGCTGGTTGCCGCCATCCCGGTCTACGAGAATTACACCAACGAGTATCTGGTCTTCTCGATGAGCGGAGCGGAGCAGAACGGCCACGATTTCGGCTGGCAATTCGGCAACTACCAGTTGCGCGGCGCTGACGCGATCATGGAGGAGCTGGAGGCCGACGAGGAGCCGCTGCCCAACCCGCTCTTTCCGCCCGAGATGGAGCCCAACGCCATCTTTTTCGGCGGCACCGATCCCGGGCGCTTTGTGCCCACCTACATGATCTATTCCGCACGGGTGCGGCCCGATGTCTTCCTGATCACGCAGAACGCGCTGGCCGACAATACCTACATGAATACCATGCGCGACCTGTACGGCAACCCCATCTGGATCCCGACGCCGGACGACAGCGCGCGCGCCTTCCAGATTTATGTCGACGAGGTGCAGGCGGGCAAGCGTCCCAAGAACGCCGATCTGACGATTGAGAACGGCCGCGTGCAGGTGAGCGGCGCGCTGGGCGTGATGGAAATCAACGGCATCCTGTGCGACATGATCTTCCAGAAGAACAAGTCGCGCCACGCTTTCTACATCGAAGAGAGTTATGTCATCAACTGGATGTTCCCGTATCTCACGCCACACGGGCTGATCATGAAGATCAATGCCGAGCGCACGCCGATCGAACGCGCGACCCTGCAGGACGACATGCTGTTCTGGGATTGGTACACGCGCCACCTGCTGCGCTCGCCGATGTTCCGGCGCGACCTGCCGGCTCAGAAGTCGTTCTCCAAACTGCGCAGCGCGATCGCCGGCCTCTATGCGGCGCGCGGCATGCTGGGCGAGAGCGAACGCGCGTTTCAGGAGGCGCGGACGCTCTATCCGGTCAGCCCCGAGGCAACGTTCCGCCTGATCCAAGAGGTGCTGCTGCGCCAGGCGCGCTACGCCGAGGCGATTGACATTCTCGATGAATACAATCGACGCGATCCGAACAACGGGCGCGGCTTCGACTTTGCCTCGTTCATCCGCCGCGTGCGCGAGACCGAAGCCAAGGTGCGCGAGCTGACCGCCAAAGCGCAGGCCAGCAAGACGCTCGCGCCGGATGACGCCTTTGAACTGGCCATGGCCTATCGCGAACTGGGGCAGAATGAATCGGCGGCCACCTACCTGAACCAACTGGCGGGGCTGCCCAATCTGTCGGTGGAACGGCTGTTTGAAATCGGCACGCTGCTGGGCAGCCTCAAGAAGCATGCGGATGCGGCGAAAGTGATGGATAACGTGATGGCGCGCCTGCCGGCCAATGTCCCGCCTGAGCAGCTCATGGAGATCGTGCGGGTGTACGGCGAGGCCGGCCAGCCGGACAAGATGATCGTGCCGCTTTCTCGCTACCTGCAGCTCCGCCCGAATGATTGGAACGCATGGCTCGACATGGCGACGCTCAGCGCGATGCGCCAGCAGCAGCAGCAGATGCAATACGCGCTGCGCAAGGCGCTGGAGCTGGGCAAGTCTCAGGCGCTGCAGCGGATCCAGGAGAACGGGGTGCTGCGCCAGGTGGCGGGGCCGGTCTTGCAGCAGATGATGCAGCAGGGGCCGGTCGGATTGCCGGGCCTGG
>Ga0265294_10008737_pt1 | contig 11768 bp, 12 predicted proteins | sample MunlanPumphouse3_FD_192504 | JGI IMG/M metagenome (GOLD analysis project Ga0265294, IMG submission 192504) | Groundwater microbial communities from a municipal landfill in Southern Ontario, Canada - Pumphouse #3 | ecosystem: Environmental > Aquatic > Deep subsurface > Groundwater | place... | reverse complement strand
CTCTCGAGGCGCTGCTTGTAGCTCTCGAACGTGAGCATCTTGTTCACTGAGAACTGGGATCCGATCTCACGAAGGAAGGAGATGTAATTCAGATCCAGCAGCCAGTCGCCGTTGAACCTCATTATCGCCTTTCCCATCCCCGGCTTCGGTTTCTCTGAGAAATCCATCACATGGGACAGCTGCTCCTTGATATGGCGGCTGTTGTCCATCACCTGCTCCTGAGTGAGCATCTTCCGCAGCTCGGTCTTGCCCGAAGGGTCGCCGATCATCGCCGTGCCGTTTCCAACCAGGGCAATCGGATTGTGTCCGAACTCCTGAAGATGGTGGGCGGCGAAGAACGGAACCATATGCCCAATATGAAGGCTGCGTCCCGTCGGGTCGGTTCCGATGTAGAACGTAACCGGCTCTCTGTCCATAAGGTCCGAAAGAGCATCCGTGTCTGTACAGGCTTTCGTAAAGCCTCTGTCCATAAGCACCTGCAATGCTTTATTCATCACACTCTCCTGTATTTCTTGTTTTCTTCGTGAATAGTCGCAACTATCTGGTCGACTGGAATCCTGACCTGCTTCATCGAATCGCGGAACCTAAGGGTCACACTATGATCCTTGAGGGTATCGTAGTCGACTGTGACGCAGTACGGAGTCCCGATCTCGTCCTGGCGGCGGTAACGGCGCCCGATTGCACCGCTCTGGTCGTAGTAGGTCACGAAATCCTGCCTGAGGTCATGCTCAAGCTTGTCCGCATACTCACCAAGTCCGTCTTTCTTCACAAGCGGAAGAACAGCAACCATCACCGGAGCGATGAGCGGATGGAAATGAAGCACCGTGCGGGTGTCGCCTTCAGGAGTCGCCTCTTCGTCATAAGCATCGGACAGAGCCATCAGGACATTCCTTGTAAGGCCGGCCGAAGTCTCGACTACATACGGAATGTAGCGCTCGTTAGTATCCGGATCGAGGTATGTCAGATCCTTTCCCGAGAACTTCTGATGCTGGGTCAGGTCATAGTCCGTGCGGTCATGCACGCCCTCAAGCTCCTGCCATCCCATCGGGAACAGATACTGGATGTCGTAGGCATCCTTCGCATAGAAGGCAAGCTCTTCCGGCCCGTGCTGGTGCCATCTGAGATGCTCTGGGATGATTCCCATCTTCTTGTAGAACTCCATCCGCTGCTCTCTCCAGTACGGGAACCACTTGTCGTCGCTTCCCGGCTGGCAGAAGAACTGCATCTCCATCTGCTCGAATTCGCATGAGCGGAAGATGAAGTTCTTGGTAGTGATCTCGTTGCGGAATGACTTGCCGACCTGAGCTATGCCGAACGGAAGCTTCATGCGGCTCGACTGCACAACGTTCTTGAACTCGGTATAGATCCCCTGAGCCGTCTCAGGCCTGAGGTAGATCGTGCTTGCGCTGTCCGAATCCGGCCCGATATGGGTTGCGAACATCAGGTTGAAGTTTCTCGGAGCCGTGAAGCTGTCACGGGTTCCGCACACAGGGCAGGCACCCTTCAGATCGATCTGGTCGGCTCTGAAGCGGCTCTTGCAGTGCTTGCAGTCAACCATCGGATCGGTGAAGTTGGAAACATGCCCGGAAGCCTCCCAGACCTTGGAAGCCATCAGGATGGAGCAGTCCACTCCAACGATGCTGTCATGAATCTGAGTCATTTCCTTCCACCAGAAATCCCTGATGTTGTTCTTGAGCTCAACGCCCATCGGACCGTAATCGTAGGCCCCGTTGAGACCCCCGTATATCTCGCTCGACTGGAAAATGAATCCGCGCCTTCTGCATAGCGAAACAATCTTGTCCATCGTAACTTCAGTCATATTTCCTCCTAGCAGGCCTTGAGAACCTCAAGCGCCCGTTCAATTCTTCTGAATGATTCATCATAGCCAACCGCTCTTATGCTGTCAAACAGCGGCGGGCTCACCTGGCTTCCGGTAACGCTCGCACGGATGGGCATGAATACCCCGTTCACCTTGATCCCGAGCTCAGGTGCTATTGCGCAGAGCTCCTGCTCGATCTCGCTGTCCGGCTTCCAGCTTTCGAGCCCTGATCTGAGGATCGGGTAGGCTTTGGCCAATCCCTGATACTCCTGCGCTGCCGTATGCCCCTTTGCGCAGAGCGTCTTGGCATCAGGCATGCCTGGATCGCGGAACACGAACCGGGTCATGTCATTGACATCGGAAAGCACCACAAGGCGCTCCTTGACAAGCGGAACTATAGCAGTGACTCTGTCAAGCTTTGCCTGCTCATCCATCCCATCCAGGAGGCTTTCCTTGTCAAGATATGGGACAAGCAGGGCTGCCAGCTCGCTGTCGCTCTTCGCCCTTATGTACTGGCCGTTGAACCAGTCAAGCTTCTTGTAGTCGAACACTCCAGGTGCCTTGTTGATCTTCTCTATTGAGAAATCCTTCTCAAGTTCAGCCTTGGAGAAGAACTGCTTCTCACCGTCGAATGACCAGCCCACCAGAGTCACGTAATTGATGATAGCCTCAGGCAGATATCCCTTATCGCGGAAATCCCTGACGCTTGTCGAGCCATGGCGCTTGGAAAGCTTGTGGCCGTCGCTGCCCATGACCATCGGAAGATGGCAGTACACCGGCGGCTCCCATCCGAATGCCTTGTACAGGATCACATGCAGCGGCCCGGAAGGAATCCACTCCTGTGCCCTGAGGATGTGGGTGATGTGCATAAGATGGTCATCGATGACATTGGCAAGATGGTAAGTCGGGAACCCATCGCTCTTGAGCAGGATCGGATCAGGGCTTATGTCCTTGTTCTCTCTGGTGATGTCTCCCATGATGACATCATGGAAGGTAGTCGAGCCCTCTTCGGGCACCTTGAGCCTGATCACAGGCTTGAGCCCCTGATCCAGAAGCGCCTGGACCTCATCCTTGGAAAGGTTGCGGCAATGCCTGTCGTAGCCCTGCTCCGGACTGTGGCTGGCTTCCTGCTCCGCGCGTAGCGCCTCCAGCCGCTCAGGAGTGCAGAAGCAGTAATAGGCCATGCCGCTGTCAACCAGCTGCTGGGCATACTTCCTGTATATGTCATAGCGCTCGCTCTGGATGTAAGGACCATAGGGGCCGCCCGCAATCGGGCCTTCGTCCCATTTGATTCCAAGCCAGTCAAGCGTGGAGTATAGATCCTCAAGAGCTTCGTCGCTGTATCGGGTCCTGTCGGTATCTTCAACCCGGAGGATGAATTTTCCCCCGGAAGACTTCGCAAAGAAATAGTTGAACAGAGCGGTCCTGACGCCGCCAATATGCTGCAATCCTGTCGGAGACGGGGCATAGCGCACCCTTGTTTCCATAAAAGATCCTCCCTGGCGGAAAAACCGCCTTGCCTGTAGTTTTATATGAAAAAGGCTGTTTGTACAACAGCCCGTCAAATTCAGCTGCAAGTGAAAATTATGCCTTGGTGAAATGCCTTATGATTTCGCTAATCGTCTTATCCTGTGCCTGCTCGTCGCAGTCGTAAGGCAGAAGATGCGAGCCTCCCGGAATCACGACGCTTTCGGTGCGCCCGCAATTGCCGCGTCCGATGATCTCGGCGCTTCGCGTCTGGTTCACGCTCAGGTCATTGTCCCCGAACAGGACCAAGGCATCGGAATTGAGCTTCGAGATGCCATTGCGAGCCTGCTTTGCCAGATGCAGAAGGCAGCAGATTTCCTTCGGATATAGGTACATCCAGTACTGCTGGGCCATCGGGATGTCATCGCATGGAGAGTTCTTGTAGTAAGGCTTGTATCTGAGATCCTGCTTCCATGCTGCCTTGACCCTGGATGCGAACGGCCTGAGAACATACGCTCTCCATGGCCGGTTCTTCATCACAAGAGCCGGGGCTATCAGGGCGATGCGGGCGATGCTGTGGCGTTCGGCCAGAAGAACAGCATTGGCCCCACCCATGGAATGACCCACGAGGTATACTTCAGAGTACGACTTGCAGAGGTCATTGTAGGCATCCTCGGCAGCAGCGACCCACATGCTGTCATTAGTCTCCAGGAAGTCATCCCCTGAGGTTCCGTGGCCTGGATATCTTATTGCAAGCACATCGAAGCCTGCCTCGTACAGATCCACGCCCGGACGGATCAGCTCCCCCGGATAGCCCGTGAAGCCATGCAGAAGCAGAACAGCCTTGTCCGCCTTTGTTTCATGAAAAAGCCCGAACGGATGGGCACAGCTCTTGACCGGAGCGTATTCGACATGATACTTGGAACCGTAATCAGCAACATCATAATCAAACAGACTGTAATCAATCGATTTCATTTATTAACTTCCTTGAGAAGATTCAGCAGGTCAATCCTGCTTCGGACGCCGGTCTTCGAGAACACATTGGCCACATGGTTGTTCACCGTATTGACCGAAATGCTCAGCTCAGAGGCGATTTCCTTGTTCGTCATGCCCTTCGCGACAAGCTTGATCACCGAGAACTCCCTCTCGGAGATCCGGTAGCACTTGAGGTCTGAAAGAGCCAGCTCCTTCGGCTGCCTGGAATCTTCCATGAATTCCTTGGTGAAGCTGCCGTAGAAGTACACTATCATTACAATGGAGAATGCCATGCAATACAGGGCATAGCTTGAGATCTGGAAATCAGGGAATATCAGCGACAGGCAGAACACCGGGATGAGCGAAAGGCTCACGATGTTCGCTGCCACAATGATCCGCCGGGTGTTCCGGTCACGTATCTTTGAAACGTTGATCCAGAGCATCGTCATCGAGAAGAAATACACCCCGAGGAAGATCAGCGAAGAGACCAGCTCCATCCACGGGCGTGCAAAGATCTGGTTCAGCACTCCGGCTGCGAGATAGCAGCCAGCCAAAGTAGAAAGCAGGATCCAGAACAGCTTCTCATGGCGCATCGTGCCTAGTACCATTGTAACGAAGAACGGTATGAACAGCACCAGGAAGCAGGCGCAGAGCGAGACTATGGATTCCAGAACGATGCTCACGACCTTCGCCGTGTCTTGCATTCCGAAGACGGAAAGCGAGAAGTTCGTATAGTGCTCTACGGCCAGAAGAGTCATGGCGCCTACAAGCACCGACAGGAAGGCCACGAGCAGCTTGGACCACGAGACTCCAGTCCTGATACTAAACAGGATGCAGAGCCCCAGGGCCAGGCTGCTGAGCGCTATAGCGAGCATTGTCGCGAGCATTGTGATTATATCCATGCTTATGCTCTCTTGGTGAGCATCTTCTGGTTATGCGTTATATCCGCATTTCCGCAGAACTTCAGGATATCGGCATAGATGTCAGGGATGTTCGTGGCAGGAAGCCCGAACGAGGATTCGCAGATCCTGTTGTATGTTCCCGCATTGGCAATCGCCCTTGAGAAGTTGGTGAACAGAGCAAGATGAAGGTTCTGTCCCTTACCTCCCATATACTCGCCGGTCTCGGCATAGTCCGGGATGGACTTTGCAAGAGCCTCGGTTATCATGTCCGGATCGGTTATGACCATCGAAGGAGCCTTGAAGTGCAGATACACCCAGAGCGAAAGCGATGGATTCGACCATCCGATCTTCACTCGCTTCTTCTCGGCGAGCTCCTGGGCGGCCTTGATGTCGGCAGGCTTGAGATTGAAGTCAGAGAATCCGACAAGCACCCATGCGCAGTCGAACTTGCCCCTGAGCCTTGCATGCGAAGCCTCGACGATGAGCTTCTCAAGCGAATCGGCACCTTCCGACTGCATGACAGTCAGGTTGGTGTACCGGCAGTCCTTGCGGACCTGTCCGAAATACTGAGCTTCGAACTCGGAAGCTGCATAGATGAGCATCGACTGCTTTGCTGTCTTTGTGTTTCTTGTGCGTTTCATTACTTTGCCTCCTTCGTGAAGGTGAATTCTGAGATGAGCGGCAGTGCGCCGAAAGCTCCGTTCTCATACATTATCCTTGCCTTGTCCTTGACGTTGGACACCTTGAAGTCCGCCAGGCTGTAGAACTCGGTCGAACCGGCTGAATCCTTCTGGGCGAACCAGATTCCATCCTTTCGGATCACTCCGTCGGAAAGAAGAGCAGGATTGCAGTCCACTGCTATGAGCTGAGATCCAGGGAAGCTGCACTTCTCGAACACTCCCAGCACGTGCTTGATCACAGCAGGATGCAGGAACATCCCGAAATCATCCACGACAAGGGTCTTCTCGGATGAGAAGCTCTCGAAGAATGCGATGCCCATGACGCAGAGCCTTCTGAGGCTCAGGCTTTCGGAAAGGAAGCTTGAGGAATAGTGCATCGTCACATTGGTATGGATGAAGATGAGCTTGTCGTCCTTGATCCTGATTCCTCTGATATCGGTGATATCAAGGCTCCAGAGGTAGTCAACAAGCTGCTTCGCCCAGTCCGGATGAGCGTTGAGCTCTGAGACCATGTAGGCTTCGGAGGAAGTGGCTGCTCCCATCGGAACGATGTGAAGCGAATTCGAAATCCAGCCGTACAGCTCGCTGCAGGTCTCGCCGCCCTTGAGGGCCGCTTCTGCAAGATAGGTGCGCTGCGGAGAAAGCTTCTTCTCCATCCTTCTCTTCTCGCCTCTGTACATCTTTCCCCAGCGGTACTTGTATGCCACGACTTCATCGTCGAGGGTCGGAAGGATCTTGCGCTCGAACATGAGCTTCTTCGAATTGCCGAAGCTGTAAACCAGCGACTCCTCATGGATCTTGTTCATGTCAGCCACCAGACGATAGATTGCGCAGAGCGGCTTGCCGTCTTCCGTCGTCCTAGGAAGAAGGACCTTGACCTCGATTTCCGAAGGCAGCCCCTTGACTTCCGAATAAGCGAAAGCAGTGCCGGCGAAGCCCTTGAGAAGCGGATTCTCGACGCTGTCATCGCTTGTGATGATGTTCTTCAGAGCTTCGAGGGCTCTGACGAATGTGCTCTTTCCTGCTCCGTTTGGGCCAATGATCGCAGTAGTCTTAAGAACGTTCAAACCGCCTGGCGCCTGCATTGTCTTTGCCTCGGGCAGATGCGAATCCTTCATGGCCACAAACGAAATGGTCTGTGCATCCTTGACTGAGCGAAAATTCGCAACCTTCATCTCAATAAGCATAAATGCCTCCTGTTTCAATAACTCTGATTCCGATCCATCCGTCACCGGATGCCGTCCTCTATTTCCTTCATCTTCGCGGCAATCCGCGGAAACTTCTCATAAGCGCGCACCAGCACCTGTGCCGATCCGCTTGTGCGGCCGTGGTTGTCCGATGCAATCAGGTCAACCATGCCGCTGTCAAGCCACTTCCTGGCCCTGGATGAAACATCATCCGCCACGGACTCGGCATTGACCTGGAACAGATAGCCCCGGCTCTTCATCTCCTGGGCACGCTGCCCGCCAGGTTCAAGCCAGGTGTATCTCTCGACATGGGCAATGACGATCTCATTGCCCATGCCCTGCATGAGGGTCCGGTCGATCAGGTCGCAGAACCCAAGCGGCTCGCTGTAGACATCGAACTCGCACAGGGCATAGCGCCCCAGGACCGGAATAGTCTTCAGCTCCTGATGCCTTACAAACAACTCAGCGCCCAGATATGTTTCAACCCCAAGCTCAAGCACCGCCTGATGCAGGTCCGCAAAGTGGGCTCTGATGTCCTTGACCGCAGTTGTGACGTAGGGATTGTACAGATGCGGCGTGAATACGACATGGTCAATCCCCGCAGCCTTGTACTCTGCAAGGATCTCAAGGCTCTGTGCCCTGTCCTTCACCCCGTCGTCTATTCCATACAGCAGGTGCGAATGGAAATCAAGCATCCTACCCTCCAGCTATCGATCATTAATCTTACCGATGATTATAGAGCATTCCGACGTTCTTGTGAAGAATCTGATGCAAAAAACATGAATGAGGCCATTGAACTGCTCTGAAATCAGACAACAATGAGGTTTTCTCCGATTTTGATGGCTCAAATTGCAATCAAATCCATTTTTTCACTATCATATATTCAGAAGAGGACATCATTGGCCAATCCCTCATTCCTCTTTCTGCCTTGAATTCAAGCAGAAGGCAATCAGAATTCTATGAAGGGACAGGCTTTTCTCTGCTCGCTGCTGTAGTGGTGCTTGATGTTCTTCATCTCGGTTACGGTGTCGGCAGCATTGATCAGCGCCTCAGAAGCGCCTCTCCCGGTCAGAATCAGGCAAGGCCCGTTCTCCTGAGCCTTGAACAGCTCCAGCCATTTGAGGAATTCCGCTTCATCGAGCAGCCCGTATGAGAAAGCATATGTGATCTCGTCCAGTGCTATCAGGTCATACTGCCCGCCTGAGGCCAGCTCCCTGACTCTTTTGAAGCCCTTGAGCACTTGTTCACGTGTAGGCGCAAGGCTCTCCTGGTTCCACAGGAATCCCTTTCCGTAGTTTTCCCACAGAAGGCCGCACTTGCAGGCCATCATCTTCTCTCCTGATTCCTGCGACTCAGGCTTGATGAACTGGATCACGGCGCAGCGGCCATTGCGGCCGAGGGCTCTGAAAACGCAGCCAAGTGCGGCGGTGGTCTTGCCCTTTCCGTCGCCTGTGAACACCATTACCAATGGCTTCATTCTATCTCCCGAAGAAGTTCTTTATCTCGAACTCCTCTACTGTGGCATCGCTTGCCGTTCCGTTGACCTGCTGCTCTGCTATCTCAGCCAGCCGCAGCTTCTGCTTAAGTGCGGCGGCCTTGCTGTACGCTTCGCCTGAACCCGTGATGCTTGCAACATTGTTCATGTAAGTCACTGCATCGGAGAGTTTCCCGCGGGCATAGAGCAGAATCGCTGCATTGTACCCTGAACTGAGGTCATTGGAAGATTTCCATTCTGAATCGAAGATATCGAAGGCCTGTGTGTAGTTGCCGTCGCCAGCATACTCGTAGGCTATCTTGAGCGACTCGATCTTGGCGGAATTGCTCATAAGGGTCTCAGTGGAATACTCCCACCTCGGAGCCAGGGCAACGGCAACGTTGGCGACCATGCTGTCAAGAGCCTTGCGGTACTCTGGATATAGATTAGGACCTGATGAGATGGCGTATGAGAAATAACCGTCCGTCACTCCGCCGCTTGCTCCATACATGAACGTCGCTGCAAGCGTCTTGTCATAAACCGTCTTGGTATAGCTGTCGCTTGACACCAGCGTGTTCTGCTCTACGCCAATGACGTTATACTCGAATCCAAGAATAAGCTCGGTCTCAAGGTAGTAATCAATTCCAACGGTCTTGTTTGCACTTGTTGCAGTATCGTACACCTGCCTGAGCTCAGATGTTATGTACTCATCAAAGCTTATTATAGTCATCCTGGAAGACAGAATCGCATCGATTCCTGCATTCATGAACCGGGATCTGGTCTGTCCAAGCATCTTCCCTTCCGAGAAAAGCGCATCCGTCTTGCTCGGCTCGCTAAGTGCGAAATAGTCGGAAGCATGGAGCTTGTTCAGCATCTGGGCTTGCGCGTAGTTGCCGAGCTTCTTCGGAAGGTCGCTGCTCCAGCTTGAGAAGATCCTCACATGAGAATTGTTCCCTGAACCTACAGTGACGGTGCTCACCACCGAGCTATGGCTTGATGCAGTGGTGGAATCCTTCACTGTGACGGAAGCCACGGCGAGGTTCTTCATTCCGCTCATGTTCACTTCTGCTGGGATATGGTCCTTGACTGCGACTGTCGTTCCGCAGGAAACAAGCATTGCGGCGGCTAAAAGCACTGCGGCAACAAAAGCAAGATTCTTCTTCATTGCGATCCTCTCTTACTGCTTCATGATATCAAAGTCATTGTTTCCTGTCCACATTTGGTTGACATCACCGATTGCTTACATTATTCTGGATTCGTTCTGGAGGATCCATGCTTTTCAGCTATTATGATGATGACCCTGATGACGATGATCAGGATGATATCTACGACGACGACCTCGATGATGAGGACGATGACGAATTCGAAGACGACGATGATGATGCCGACGATCTTGACGATGATGATCTGGATGATGACGACGACATCTACGATGACCCGCTTGACGATCCTCCGCGCGTGATCAGCTTCGATGATGACGATGACGACGATACTCAGCACGATGACGATGACGACGATGAAGACATCCTGGACGAGGGTTTCTTCTACGATGACACGGAGCGCTAGTCCTCATCATAATTGATCAAGCATCAGGAGGAACCTTCGGGTTCCTCTTTTTTGTGCAATCAAGCATTCGAGCTATTCGGTGCAGATTCCAGCTGCTGGCTGATCATGGGTGTGAACTCAACTAGATGCTTCCGGCGAGGAAGCCAAGAGCTTCGCTGCAAAGCGGACTCTGCCCTGCTCCAAGAGCCTCGATGCTTGATGATTCATAATGACATCCAGGAAGAACCGACTCAAGCGTCTCTACAATGCCGCCTTCAAGGGTATCAGAATAGACTTTTGCAGAAATGATAGCCCCTTTGTCGACATCTAGGCAGAAAGTTATGCATCCCATCCCTATTCTTCCCTCGATCTTGTTCGTGAACTCAGGGGTCTTGCCGTAATTCCAGGCATCGGAGGAGAACTGCTCATAGAACGAAGCCAGCTCCGGAATCGCTTCCAGATCGGTCTTTGAGTATGTTCTTGACTCGACATTGCTTCCGTATCTCTGCGAGTAAGCCTTCTCAAGTGCATCATAGAAATCACCAACAGTCACGCCGGGAACAAAATCCGAAAGATTGCCGATCCTCGAAGCGACGGACTTCACGCCCTTTGCCTGAAGCTTCGTCTGATTAGGGGTAAGGTAATCGCCGACCTTGGATAGATCAGCACAGACAAGCATAGTCGCATGATAGCTTGCAAAATCCCTTGAAAGCTGGAAAGCGCTCCCTGAGACCTTCTTGGCGCCGACCATGATGTCATTGCGGCCGCTCCGCTCGCTCTTTATCCCAAGACGGCAAAGCGCATCGGAGACTATAAGGAAATTCTCCTCTTTGTCATACTGATCCCTCGGGCATGCAAACGTGAAGCATCCGTTTCCAAGGTCCTGATAGACAGCCCCGCCTCCTGATGGACGGCGTCCGAGCATCACTCCATCGCGCCTGAGATTCTCAAGCCGGCATTCTGCCCATGGATTCTGATACCGCCCGATCACGATGCACTTGTCGTTCTGCCACAGATAAAGAAGGTTATGCTTCGATGCAGCGCTAGAAAGAAGATATGCTTCCAGCGAAAGGTTGAACCAAAGCTCAGTCTCCGAAGACCGTGCGAAATAGTACTTTTCCATCATTTCTCCAGCACCTTGCATATCATGCAGGAATCCTTGATGCCGCAGTCATCGCAGGCAGGGCCAGGACATCTTCTGAACCCATCCTTGGAATTCTGAAGCTGGGAGATATTCCACTTGAGCTGCCGAAGAAGCTCCTCATGGTTGCGGATCGTCTCCTTCTCCCGTTCAATGAGATTCTGGTACTGAGCCATCAGCTCATAGCGGCGCTTCTCTCCCGAGACATCCTCGAATCCAAGCTTTACTATCCGGCTTATCTCGTCAAGCGACAGTCCGTATCCCTTGAGCTGCATTATCCTCATCAGATACACGAGGTCCATGTCGGTATAGACACGCTGGCCGCCTACCGTGCGGTCCTTCGTCTTGAGAAGCCCGAGATCTTCATAGTATCTGACTGTCCTCGTGGTAACGCCGGCCTTCCTAGCCAGATCGCCGATGCGGTACAATGTTCCTTTGATTTCTTCCATGTGGCTGATTTTACTCCAAATCTCCCATTCTTGTGAACCCTGATTGAGCTTTTTCCAAAATTAATCAAAATTGCCAAAAATGTATGTTTTTGTCATTTTTACTCAATAATAGTTGTCCAGTTCCTGCAA
>Ga0265294_10008736_pt1 | contig 11769 bp, 13 predicted proteins | sample MunlanPumphouse3_FD_192504 | JGI IMG/M metagenome (GOLD analysis project Ga0265294, IMG submission 192504) | Groundwater microbial communities from a municipal landfill in Southern Ontario, Canada - Pumphouse #3 | ecosystem: Environmental > Aquatic > Deep subsurface > Groundwater | place... | reverse complement strand
GATCGCAACCGCCCGGCAGAATGTGCCGCAGCGTCTTCTTCAGACCGTGCCGGTGTCCTGCCGAATCACGCGTCTGGACTGCGGTGCCGCTTTCCCCGTGCTGGACGCCGAGTCGGCCTACTGTGACGTGCAGGACGGCGACGTTCTCAGAATAACGCCGCTCGGGCGCACGACCTACGAGGATCTCGACCTGATCTTGACCATGGTCGGGTGCACTGAGGAGGTGATGCAGTAATGGTATCCAAACCTTATTTCCTGCACTCGTATTCGACCGGGGAACGCCGGGTTCAGGGCGTTGTCCCGGTTATCGGGGCAAGCAACCCGCTCGCACCGGAACCCGTGCCGCCCGGTACGCTCCGGGACGCTGCCCTGGAACGGTTCTGGGACTATGCGTCGAAGAGCACGGTCGTGCGCCGGTCGCTCCCGGACGCCCGGCGGGCGACGCTCGGGTGCTATGACGCTCCGATGGCGTCGCACGCCGATATCCTGCGGTTCCTGATGGAAGCGCAGATGATCGGGAACCTGCACACGTTCTGTGAACTGTCATGGCCCGAAGCCCGTCTGGTGATCTTCGGGACGACCGACCCGATCACCGATGCATTTCGACCCGACCGTGACCTTGGCCGGGTCTATCCGAAGACGGCGCAGGCCACCGCCCCTCGACGCCGCACGGAGATGCGGGAAGGTCGGCACCGTGAGGGGGAACGGGTCAGAGAAACCCTTGACATGCCGGTGCCGCAGTTCCCCGGTCGCCGGGCGTCTCACGCGGGGTGGTAAACCCCTTTTTTTCATGCGGGGCCGACCCGCCAGTGATATCAGGTCAGCGCAGGGAACGGCGCTGACCAGATAACCCTGGCGGTCGGGGAAAAGGTGCGGGTGCCCTGGACGGCGTCAGGGATATCGGGTCGGCCCAGGGAACGGGGCCGACCGGATAACCCTGCCGCCTACTTCACCGCCGCCCTGCCCCGCCACCACCCTCCTTGCAGGCGCTTCATCGGAGCGTAATCCTCACAGCCCCGCCAAAAAGAACGGTTGGTGGAGAAATGGCGAAACAACTTATATATCAAGGTAATTATCGTGACAAACGACCTGTTCCCGCATCGGGATCGAACCTGCTCCGACCCGTCACACTCCGTTGTTTGTGCCCCGCCGCATCGGATGTCAAGCCTTGATAATCTGCCGCCCGCCGTTCCGGCGGGTTGCAGGGTGGGTCGGCCAACCGACCCACCCCGGCAGAATATCAGGCTTGCCCCCGCTCGCCCCCCCATGGCACAAACGGAGTGTGTGAACGGTCAGGCGCAGTATTACGCCCGACTGCGTATCGTGAACATCGCAAAATCGCTGGACTGCATCGGCCCGGCGTTACCGGACGGGTGCGTGACCCGTCTTCAGAAAGACGTTGCATCGGCGTTCGTCGGGGCGAACCCCCGCAAAGTCAGTGCGATCAAGACCGCCCTGGCCAAGCGGAACTTTGCCTCGGTATCGAAGCAGATCGTGAAACTGGACGGGGAGTTTCCCCTGTCCTCCCGGAGGGCGTAACCATGCCTTCCACCCGCATTTCGCAGGTATCGGCATCGCTCGCTGACCGGGAGTTCATCGGGCGGTGCAAGTGGTGCGGTCGAGCACAATATAAGGCCGATTACCCGACCGCTTCGGATCTGGTGGCGTTTCTGGTCACGGACTATTGCCCGGACTGTCAGCACCGCATCGCCACCCCGGACGAGATGGCGTGGGCCGACGAGTATTTGCCTGCGCAGGTCGCAGCACTGGAGGTGTTCTGAGATGACTTGGCAGACTGACAACGCTTTGCAGTTTGGGTACTGGAACAACATACCCGGTTTCTACGACTACGAGTCGTCGTCGATGCGACTCGTCAACGGTGCGACGGTTACGATCACGACGCTGCTCACCACCGTCAGGATCGTTACGCCGTATGGCGAAGACACTGAGGCCGATGACGTGGGCGACGCCATCACCGTGATTGGGAACGGTAAGACCCGGCACGAACTCGTCGCTCCGTGCAGCGAACCGTTTATGCCTCGGACGACCTGGGCGCAACGGTTGTTCGGCGGTCGGAGACACATGCAGGTGTTTCCGACCCGGTCGCAGTTTCTCGACGTGCCGATTGAAACAATCGACATTCGTGGCGAGAACTGACGCGGGAGTGCGGCCCGATGGCCGCACGACCCTGGACTGATGTCCAGGGTCCTCTCCGTGCCCGGTGGGTGCGGGCGGCAGCGCCGTCCCGGTGGGGGAATGTGTTCGAAAGTCTCGGTTCTACTCAGGCGCAAGAATCAGGCGCCTTCGAACGAACCGAGCCTTTCGAGATTGTATAGTCCCTTAAACCGGCATTCGCCGGACGGGAGGCGGTTGATCGGATCAGCATGAGGACGACCGAAGGGGATATCAGGTGTGCGCAGGTAACGGCGCCCACCAGATAACCCCTTCGGTCTGTTTGTGACGGTCGAACCTTGAACGAAAGGAGAGGGGCGGCGGGAATATCAGGTTGGCGCAGGTAGCGGCGCCAACCAGATAAACCCGCCGCCATGTGTTCGATGTGCTCGGTTCTACTCAGGCGCAAGAAACAGGCGCCTTCGAACGAACCGAGCACATCGAGAAACATCAGTCCCTTAAACCGGCATTCGCCGGACGGGAGGCGGTTGTTCGGATCAGCATGAGGACGACCGAAGGGGATATCAGGTGTGCGCAGGTAACGGCGCCCACCAGATAACCCCTTCGGTCTGTTTACCGCCGCCCTGCCCCCGCCACCACCCTCCTTGCAGGCGCCATTTCCACAGCGAAGAATAGTATGGGTGTTACGTCAGTGTGGGTGCGGAACGGGATGGGTTCGGGGCGGGTGTGGGCGACGCAGTGAACGTTGAAAAAGGGGATTGGTCAAGAAATGGCGTGTTGACTCGTATATCATCGTTGTGGTCGCAGCGTGGATGTTCGAACAGGCATCGTTCGCCGTGGTCGGCATGATCATGCTCTCCACCATTTTTCCCCGCCTGATGGCGGGGGCCCCGGCAGTTGTCCTGGATTCGCTGCCGTTCGCCCCCTCGTCGTGAGTGTGGATTGTCCTACCGACACGTCAGCGATATCAGGTCAGCGCAGGTAACGGCGCTGACCAGATAACCCTGACGGTCGGGAGCGTGAGCGGTGGAGGAGACGCCCGCCTGATGACGGGCGGGGCGACCTGAAGGTCGCCTATTGAGATAATGGGGGAGAGACTGCCGCTCTCCCCCAAACCCCCTCTCGGCTTTAGTCTTTAAACGAGAATCGTTTAAAAGACCCCCACACCCGTCGCTTCGCTCCTCCTCCGCCCCCTCGGGGGGCGGCAGTCATTACGATGGGGGCTTGGGGTCGGCCTCCGGGACGGCAAGGCCCGCTCCGGCCTCCGCAATGATAGGGAGGGAACCCCCTAAGACCATGCCCGCTTGATTTAAGTTAAATCTACTTGTTCTAAAAGGAGATTGCTTTAAATTGAAATCGGAGCGATTTTAGAGCAGATGGCTTTATATAGTCATAAACCAACTGTAATATGGCGGTGTGTGTTTAGCCCACGCCCCAAACGGAGTTGAAACAGAATGGAATACTGGGAACTTGAAGGAAAGGAAAACACCGAACTGATCGCAGAGAAAGCAGTGGTCGCCCGGATCATCTCCGGTGGCCAGACCGGCGCAGACAAAGGCGCCCTCATAGGCGCATCAGCAGCAGGGATCGAGACGGGAGGATATGCCCCCAAGGGTTACCGCACCGAGAACGGCAGGGACAACAGCCTCTCAGGCTTTGGCCTGATCGAGTTGATCGGCGTTGATTACAACGCCCGCCGGATGGAGAACATCAAAGCCGCAGACGGCACGGTGATCCTGGCAGACGATGAGAGATCCCCCGGCACGAAGGCAACGATAAGGGACTGTAAGAAGGCAGGGAAGCCCTACACGATCAACCCGCCCGAACCCTACTTCAGGAAGTGGTTAAGGGTTCATCACGTCGCCGTCTTGAACGTCGCCGGGAACCGGGAAAGCGTAGCCCCTGGTATCGAAGAGCGCACGGCACAGTTTATCCGCGCTACCTGTGTAGCCCCTGACCGTGCAACGCCGAGGGAGAAGAGAACGGTGGAAGACATCGTCCGGGAGGTTAACGCCCCTCACCTCCACCCATCACCCGTGAAGGAGACGGCACCGGCACCCGTGAAGGCGCCCGCCCGGAAGTATCGGATCTCTGTTCCGTATTACATCCACAACTGCAAAACGGGATTCAATGTGCCGAACCTCGTATATGTGGGTAGGACGAAGAAGTATGATAACGTCTATCAGAACCCCTTCAGCGTTAAGGATCTGGGAGGATTAGATCCCTGTCTGGAAAGGTTCTGGAATCACGCCCGGAAGAACAACACCCTCAAGCATGCCCTTCCAAACCTGATCGGGAAGACCCTTGGATGTTGGTGCGCCCCGGCACCATGCCACGCCGACCTTCTCGCATTCATGGCCCGCGTGCACTGGCAGGGTGAAGACCGCTATGAAATGTTCTGTTCTCTGGGATGGTCTGAGGTCAGGCTGGTGGTCTATGGGACGACCGAACCCCTGACCGAGAAGACCGAGGTGGACCGGGACTTTGGGAGACTGATCCCCAGGAACACCCTTTAATTTTTGAGGAGAAAACCATGGAAAACGAAGGAATCCAAAAATTTTTGCGGCCCTCCGGGGGGAGCGCATCGTGCTCTGATGAGCACGATGCACTTAAGACCGCTAAGTCGCAGCGCCGATCCGGTTATGCAGAGATAACCGTTGGCGGGTATCAGATGGTCGATAAGACTGTCATGAAATGCGGGACGTCTGGCCGGATCTATCTCCCGCCAGACTGGATCGGGAAGCGAGTAAAGGTCATCTTGATCGATGACCCGGAGGCCGCACCCTCGACCGAATGAGGGAGCCGGTCAGCCTGGGTGGGTGGGGATGCGGGTCAAGGCCCGCACGACCCTGGACTGATGTCCAGGGTCCTCTCGCCAGCAGGGCTGGCGGGAGTGTGTGCGGGGTGTATCCGACACAGTCGGGCGAAGAAGGCAGCGCCCTCCTCGGTCGGATACACCCCGCAAAATATCAGTCCCTTGAACCGGCTTCGCCGGACGGGAGGCGGTTGATCGGGTCAGGCGCCGACCCTTGATCGAAAAGGCGGGACAGTCAGGCGTCGAAGGAAACGTCGCCGCCCGACGATCCCGCCCCTGGCCTATGGTGCCGCACACCACCACCCGTGAGTGGGGTCGGGGGCGAAACAGTCGGGCGTCGAAGGAAACGTCGCCGTCCGACGCATTCGCCCCCTCGGCGTAAGGTGTTCGAGAGGAGCACCCGCCGCCCTTCGGGCTTTGGGGGGAGTCGCCACAGCGACTCACCCCGGCGGGTGCCTGAATGCCGCCCTTCGGGCTTTGGAGTGGGTCGCCACAGCGACCCACCCCGGCATTCAGGTTTGATCGTATCTGGCAGTTGAGGAGAGGCCCGACACGTCAGCGATATCAGGTCAGCGCAGGTAACGGCGCTGACCAGATAACCCTGACGGTCGGGCCGGTGTGCTCGACGCCGCCCTGCCCCCACCACCACCCTCCCTGCGGGCGCATGTCCTGTAGCGTCCCACCCACCCTACCTCTCCGAGTGGACGCTTGACGGGAGCCGACACGTCAGGATTATCAGGTTGGCCCAGGGAACGGGGCCAACCAGATAAACCTGACGGTCGGGAGATAGACGCTGCACTCTGACGGCGAAAGGGATATCAGGTCGGCCCAGGAAGCGGGGCCGACCAGATAACCCTTTCGCCTGTGGATGAAGCCGCCGCCTCCCCACCACCACCCTCCCTGCGGGCGCTATTATCTTGCGGGGTAAAGGGGTGGAGCGGGAAGACCCCGGCCTTCAGGCCGGGGATGAAAGCGGAACCCCTTTTGATATACGATAGGTATAAAAAATATGTGAGTATATACATCATATCTGAATTGCGATAACCAAGCAATTTAGCATCTAATATGCTGTAGGGCAGGGACTGCCCAAACAGAATAATCTACGCCTATGGAGACTCGGTAAGACCTTTCGAGGCAGGGTCGTTGAAGTAGGAAGCCACGCCCTTTAGGGCGTGGTAGTTCACTGGTCTGGTTCAGTTCAGAAAATGTTCAAAATTGATTGATTGGCCGAGAGACAGCGGCCAATCAATCAATTTTGAGAAATCTTAATGGTTTCGGCCATCGGTGCAAGCACCGACTCCGGGGTGGGTCGCCGCAGCGACCGCACCCCGGCATCAGGATCACCACCAGGCTCACCCCGCCACCACCCTTCTTGCAGACGCTATTGTTTGATCGAAATCTAAAAAAATACAGAAAATCCGAATTTTACAAAAAGATATTTGGAAAGACCATGGAAAATCAAACACATTGAAAAAATCACACAAACAAACACAGCAAACAATCGACCCCACTCACGGGGAGAACAAACACCATCGGATAAAAAATACAAGAAACCACTGAGGCACACTCAACCATTCTGGATAATTCCATACGCATTTTGCCAAAAAGAACGCATTCTCTTCATGGGGTGCGCCTGGGCGAAAGGTTTCAAAAAGATGACCCCCGCACAATAGAGAGAAAAAATTCCAAATCAAAAACCAAACAGAAAAAACTCCGTCCCGAAAAATTTTTTCTCCCCGAAAAAGTTGCACCCGACGCCCCGCCGTGAGTGGGATTCTCCCACAAAAATCGACCCCGTTTTATTACGACAATCTCCGCACAGTATATTCGAATGTCCAAACGCTTGCTAATAGTCTCTGATCTTCACGTAGGCTCGAATTATGCCATCCGACCCCTCCACGTCGATATCGAACGGAATCAGGCAACGTATAAAATGCCCATAGGGGCAAGCACTACCCAGAAGATATTCTACAAACGATGGGAGCAGATGTGCGACGATGTCGGCAGGATCGACGCTGTCATAGTCAACGGCGACCTCTGCGACGGCTTAAACCCAAAGGGCAAGGGCAAAGGTATCTGGACATCAGATATCAGACAGCAGGTCAACGGGGCCGTCTCTCTCCTTGAAATGATAAAAACAAGGTCATACTACGTCACCCAGGGGTCTTACTACCACACCGGAGAAAACATCAGCACCGACGAACTGGTCGCCATGTGCCTCGGAGGCACCTTCGGAACAGAACTGTTCATCACCGTCGAAGGTGTCCGGCTGCATGCGATGCACGCCGTAGGGACGACGAGGTCGGGCATCAGAGGGAGAACGGCGGGTATCATGTCGGAAGTGGACGGGGCGATCAACGGTGAAAACTACTTCGGGAACATCGACGTCCTCCTGCGGGGCCACACTCACTACTACTGCCAGGTGAGCACGGAAGGGAAAACGGGCGTTATTACACCGTGCTGGAAAGGGCGGGACGAGTTCGCTGCGACACGAACGCTGCACTTCAGGCCGAACCACGGTTACGTGACCTGCGACGTCAAAGGCACGGAGTATTACATGGACGCCGGACTGTTCAATCTCGATAGCAACACCCTTATATCGTCTCATAAGATATGATTTTATACGTAAACGTCCGATATAATATACAGATACACAGGGAGATACGCAAATGACTATTAACATCCAGGATGATCCGGTAGAGTTCATGATCGAACTTAAAAAAGGATTTGAAGAGATGGTCAAAGAGGGCATCGACTGCAAAATCAACACTGTCAATGTCAACCCGATCACCTACAAGGAAATAATCGACACGATAGTAAACCAGGTCGGACTCAACCTCGACCCCACCGTGAGTGGGGAAACAATGATAATCGACATTGTAGTTGTCGAAGACGCCGAAGTGAAAAAAGGCGTCGTGATCGTCGATGCCATCCTTGACGGCGTGCGGATGCGCGTCGATTACAACGTCATAAAACTTATGTTCGGAGTCAAAGCCCTATGACCACCCCAAAATACACCGTCATTGTTGCCGACCCGCCGTGGCAATACGATCAGAAAAACACGGGGGGAAGCGGCACTTCAGGCGCCGACCACAAATACCCGACCATGCCCCTCGACGAAATCTGCGCCCTCCCGGTAAAACACATCGCCGCCTCGGCATCCGTCCTCTTCCTGTGGGCAACGGCACCCTTCCTCATGGACGCCCGCAACGTCCTCGAGGCGTGGGGCTACAAATACAAAACCGTCCTCGTCTGGAAAAAGACCGGGCGCAAGGGTATCGGATGGTGGTTCCGGGGCAACGCCGAGTTCGTCCTGGTCGGCGTCCGGGGCAACGTCAAGGCGTTCCGATGCCAGGAAGAAAACGTCTTCTTCGCCACCCCGACGAGACACTCGGCCAAACCCGACGAGTTCTGGTCACTTATCGAGCCGGTCATCCCGGACGGTCACCGGCTGGAACTCTTCTCCCGCTCACCGAGGGCCGGATGGGACGCATGGGGCTACGAGGCCGAAGGTTGTGTTGCCCTCGACACCTTCCCGGACCCGGCGACCTTCGCCGCACAGCAGCCCCCCGCCACCTCACAAGCAAAGACGACCACCGCACTACAACCAACCCAGGCGGCGACCGACCCCCACCGTGAGTGGGGTGAGGCGTGATGATGCCGACCACCAAAATCATCGCTGGCAAGGCATACGGGTCAATCCCGCACCTTCCAGGCTCGAAATTCGGTAACCGTTACGACAAAGGGTGCTCGGCCTCGATGGCAGAACTGTTTACGACCCACAAACGGTCGCCGCAGGACTGGATCACGGTCACGGAAAAACTCGACGGTTCGAGTGTTGCAGTCGTCAACGTCAACAACCGTATGGTCGCCGTGAACAAGGCAGGGTATGCCGCCACGTCATCACCATGGGTGCAGCACCACCTGTTCGACGTATGGGTCAAAGAAAACGCCCACCGTTTCTCGCAAATCCTCACCCACCCTGGCGACCGGATCTGTGGCGAATGGCTCGCCCAGGCACATGGCACCCGTTACGACCTGAGCGAAGCCGAACCGTTCGTGGCATTCGACATATTTCGAAACGGAAAACGCATCAACCACTGGGATTTCCAGGAAACATGCGAGTTCCAGGAGATCGCAATCGTCCCAGTAATATGGGAAGGCCCAGGAACGTGTGAAATCCTGCGGGCAACCAGTTTCCTGGACATCAAGGGAAAATACCATGGCCTCGATATGGCAGAAGGGTGCGTGTGGCGGCTCGAGCACGAAGGTGAGTTTGAAGCGTTGGCAAAATACGTCATCCCGGAGAAAGAAATCGGGAAATATCTCCCGGAGGTCAGTGGAAGAGCGCCGGTGTGGAATCTGCCGGGAGTATGGGGGTGACACATGGAAAACGACGCATACGATCTGGAAATCGACGACAAATACCGGGTGCGTGTCATTCCAACGGGCGAAGGGGTCGAAGTAATTCTTCAACGGTGGAACAATTGGGTGGGGTGGACGGATTACATCAAAACATTCAACGAATCCATCAATACCAACATCATCGTAACGCAGCCAAACCTATTCGAGCGTTACATTTTAAAACGCACCTTCGAAGACAAAATCAAGCGAACAATCGACTATTACATTGCTAAAATCAATAACCGAAACAAAAGAAGACAGGAATATGAAATCAAATACAAAAAGAATGCAGAAATCGTGACAAAACTAAAAAACAACGACGAATAACGGAGAACAAACAATGTCGCAAACACGCATCATTCTCTCGGAAAAGGAGATCGACCGATTTACCTATGGCCCCCCGAAGGCAAAGGCGGCAAAGGCCATCCGTATTGCCGGGAAAACCGCTATTTTCCTCACGGTCGGTGGCCCGCTCGTCCTCCTGGCGGTCGTCGGATACGTGGCCGAATGGTTCTCAACCCTCGTCATCGATTTCGGGCAACTCTACGGCCAAACCATACGAAGCCGTCTCGTAACCCCGCTCATCGATTACACAGAACAGATGGTCCTCGACGCCCACGGTTGCGCAAACGTCAAGGAGATGATCGCTAAACTCGAGAACGAAAAGAGACAGCCCGACTGAAAAAAAGAAAAATTATCAGGTAGCGGCGATGTCACGCAGAACAATCGTGACATCGTCGGTGCCGAACACAGAGTTCGACGTGACCTGATACACCGCGCCGGGGGCGGTCGCCTTCGTCACCACAACCAGTTTCCCGGCAATGGCGGCACCAGTCGCCGCATCGGGCGCACGGGTCGGAGCACCCTCGGCAGCGACCACGTAGATCCCGTTCTCTTTTGCATCGGTCTGCGCCATCAGAAGGATACGGTCGCCCTCGGCAAGCGTAGCGTCACCGAGCGTCTCACCGGCTGCATACGCCGTCGCAAGTGCAGCGTTCGCCGTCGAGACATAGTCCACGCCGGTGATCGGCAGGACCGGGTTCGCCGCAACATGCGCCGTCGCCGCCGCAATAGCGGTCGTGTGCTCACCGATAGTCGTGGTGTGCTCACCGATGGTGGTCGTATGCCCGCCGATGGTCGTGGTGTGCCCACCGATGGTCGTCGCGTTGGCGGTGGCCGTCGCCTTTGCCGCCTTGATATCGTCCATGAACGTACCCATGACAAGAAAAAACGCCTACCGAATTTATAAACAAATGTCAAATCAACGAGAACAAGAGACGGACATGGGGCCACAAACGGAATGCGAATGGACAACAAACGCATATTTGGCACGCACGCACAAGAACGGAGTTGAAACGTCTTATGTGCGATGGCCCATGTCCGGCACACCATATATCCACGCCGCACCATAAATACCTATCGGCGCCGCCGCTTTTCCCGAAAAGAAATCGCAACCCGATATCCCTTTTTAAAAAAAATCTACGAACAGCACAGGGATGCAATACGTCACTGTAGATTTCAGCGTTCCCGCCTCGGCCCTCGACGGGATCTTTGATTTCAAAAAAACCACCGATAATGGCGAACCGAATGGAAAGGGCATGCGCTACCTCGCTCTAAACATCCACGAAGGCGTTTTCAACGGCTTCGAGTTCGAAGGTCCAGAACTCCAGAAGGTCGTGCAGAAGGTAAACCGGCTCCGTAACAGGTCGAACCTGAACTACATTCCCGTCCCGGTCGTCCTCGACCACTCGTTACGGTTCATCGACAAGGTCGGCGCAACTCTGGCCCTCGACTACGATGCCGCTACGACGACCGTCACCTCGAAGATCGAACTCTGGCAAGACACCCCTATCGAGCATGAGGTCTGTGAGCGGGTGCGCCGTGACCCCGAGAACACGTTCTTCTCCGTGCGGATGCGAGGTAAACTGGTAAAATCCCTGAAAAAGAGCGCCTATTGGGGCAAACTGATTGACCTCGAATACAAACACCTCGCCATCGTCAACGAGCCAGCCGTCGCAGCAGCCCGTATCCTTGAGAACCTCAACGCAACCAAAGACAACACCGCCGCAGCAGACGACGCCACCGCCGATAACGCCGCCGCCGAGGAACCCGGCCAGTCCGATAACATCGTCGTCGGCTTCGCAGACCTCAAAGACAACGCCACATTCACGGCGGGAGATGAAGACGATAACGCCGACAACGCCGCCACCCCGGTAACTGTTCCGTTACCAACCCCGGAAGCCACCCCGGAAGCCACCCCGGAAGCCAATGCCGCAGAGGCACCGGGACCCGGTCAGGAGACGGTGACCCCCACCCGTGAGTGTGTCACAGAACCGGACAAAGACAACTCTCCGCAGGCAGATGCCGAAAACGCCACCGAACCAGAGAATGCCCCCGATTCTTCTTTAAATACTGCG
>Ga0265294_10008734_pt1 | contig 11769 bp, 20 predicted proteins | sample MunlanPumphouse3_FD_192504 | JGI IMG/M metagenome (GOLD analysis project Ga0265294, IMG submission 192504) | Groundwater microbial communities from a municipal landfill in Southern Ontario, Canada - Pumphouse #3 | ecosystem: Environmental > Aquatic > Deep subsurface > Groundwater | place... | reverse complement strand
TAAACAGGAACTCTGATCAAATTCTTCTTGGCTGCTTCAGCTCCTTTGGATATTGCGGCTGTTACTTCACCGGCTTTTCCAAGCCCCCAACCTACTATACCGTCTTCGTTACCTACCACCACAATGGCAGAAAAGCTAAAGGCACGTCCACCTTTTGTAACCTTGGTTACCCGGTTGATGGCCACTAACCTGTCTTTTAACTCCAAATCGTTGGTTGTCTTAACTCTGTTCAATTGTCCTGCCATGATGTTAAAATTTAAGTCCGCCTTTACGAGCGGCATCAGCCAATTCTTTAATTCTTCCGTGATAGAGATAACCGTTGCGGTCAAAAACCACTGTAGTAATACCTGCTTCAATGGCATTTTTGGCGGCCATTTCACCTACTTTGACAGCTTGTTCTTTTTTGCCGGTTTTTGTTTCGAGCTTCAAAGAAGAAGCAGAAGCCAGGGTTTTCCCGTCTTTATCATCTACAAATTGCACGTAAATTTGTTTGTTACTTCTAAACACGGTCATACGGGGGCTTGCGGAGGTTCCGAAGCTTTTGGAGCGTACCCGTTGTTTTATTTTGAGTCTTCTTAATTCTTTAGTTGTCATATCTGGTAGAGTTTTATACGATTATTTCTTGGCAGCAGATTTACCGGCTTTTCTGCGAACTACTTCGCCCTGGAAGCGGATACCTTTACCCTTGTAAGGTTCAGGCTTGCGGAAAGAGCGGATCTTGGCACAAATCTGTCCAAGTAATTGTTTATCGCAGGATTCAAGCATAATCAGCGGATTCTTGTTACGTTCCGACTTCGTCTCTACTTTCACTTCCTGAGGCAGGAGCATGTAAATTTCGTGGGTATAACCAAGGGCCAATTTCAATAATTGTCCGTCGTTGCTGGCACGATAACCGACACCAACCAACTCCTGTACACTGCGAAAACCTTCTGATACTCCGACTACCATGTTGTGAATAAGGGCACGATACAAGCCATGCAGGGCACGATGTTCCTTGTCCTCCGAAGGACGGGAAACATAAACAGTGTCGTCTTTAACTTCTATGCTGATGCCCCCGGTCAAAAGCTGCTGCAGCTGGCCTTTGGGACCCTTTACGCTTACAACATTGTTGTTGTCAACTTCAACACTAACCTTAGAAGGGATAGCTATAGGCAATTTTCCAATTCTTGACATATTATTCTCCTCCTCTGATTAATAAATGTAACATAAAACTTCTCCGCCGAGTTTTAATTCTCTGGCTTCCTTATCTGTGATCACACCCTGGGAGGTTGAAATAACAGCTATACCCAAACCATTGAGTACACGCGGAATCTCACGGTGTCCAACATACCTGCGAAGGCCGGGAGTGGATACACGTACCAGTTTTTTGATGGCATTTTGTTTACTCAGGGGGTCGTACTTCAAAGCAATCTTAATGCTACCCTGAGGGCCGTCTTCCACGAACTTGTAGTTCAGGATATAGCCCTTTTTTAAAAGGATTTTGGTGATTTCCTTTTTCAAATTTGATGCGGGAATTTCAACTACCCTGTGATTGGCACTGATAGCATTCCGCAATCTGGTTAAATAATCTGCAATAGGATCTGTCATATTGTTAGTTTAAATTGATCCGGCCTACCCGGACAATATTTAATAATATTTTTTAATGTTTACCAGCTGGCCTTGCGAACACCGGGTATCAAGCCTTGTGAAGCCATTTCACGAAACTGTATACGTGAAACACCAAACTGACGCATGTAACCTTTGGGTCTTCCGGTAATCTTGCAACGATTATGAATGCGTACCGGGCAGGAGTTTTTAGGTAAATCCTGCAATGCTTCGTAGTTACCTTCTGCTTTGAGTCTGGCTCTTTTTTCGGCGTACCTGGCAATAAGTTTTGCTCGGTTTACCTCGCGGGCTTTCATTGATTCTTTTGCCATAATGCTATTTAATTATTATTGATGTTCTTGAAAGGCAAACCAAATTCCTTGAGCAGGGCATAGCCTTCTTCGTCGGTTTTGGCGCTGGTTACCATAGTAATGTTCATTCCTACCAGGTGGGAAATGTTGTCAATGTTGATTTCAGGAAATATAATCTGTTCCTGCACTCCCATAGTGTAGTTGCCACGTCCGTCCAGTTTGCTTTCGATGCCTTTGAAGTCCCTGATACGGGGCAGGGCAACTCGAACAAGGCGTTCCAGAAATTCGTACATCTTTTCACGACGTAAAGTCACCATAACTCCGATGGGCATTTTTTTACGCAGTTTGAAGTTTGATATATCCTTTTTGGACAATGTTGCCACGGCTTTTTGCCCGGTTATGGCAGACAATTCGGCAATGGCAGTATCAATAATCTTTTTGTCTGCCACAGCCATACCCAAACCTTGGTTAATGACTATTTTTTCTAATTTTGGCACCTGCATCACTGAGGTATACCCAAATTCTTTTGTTAATGCAGGAATTATTCGTTCCTGATATTCTTTTTTGAGGCTGGCTGTATTCATTACTTAATTTCCTCCCCTGATTTTTTGGATATTCTGACTAATTTCCCTTTATCATTTCTGGCACGACCTATGCGGGTAGCTTTACCCGATTTAGGATCCAAGGGATTTAAATTGGAAATGTGAACGGGAGCTTCTTTTTTAAGAATGCCACCCTGGGGACTTTTGGCATTGGGCTTGGTGTGCCTGGATACAAAATTGACCCCTTCTACGATGGCCCGTTTTTTGTCAACGTCCACCTCGAGCACGCGACCGGTTTTACCCTTATCCTCGCCTGCATTCACAAATACTGTGTCGCCTTTTTTAATATGTAGCTTTGTCATTATGATGATATTTCTATTCAATTATAGTACTTCGGGAGCCAAAGAAACAATCTTCATGTTGGTATTGCGAAGTTCTCTGGCAACCGGGCCAAAAATACGACTTCCACGCAACTCGTCAGCATTGGTCAACATTACACAGGCATTGTCGTCAAATCGAATATATGAACCGTCGGCTCTTTTGATCTCTTTCTTGGTACGGACAATTACGGCCTTGGAGACAACTCCTTTTTTCATTTCACTGGAGGGAATCACATTTTTTACCGCTACCACGATAGTATCTCCCACCGAGGCATAACGTCTTCCGGTACCTCCCAGCACACGGATGCACAACACCTCTTTTGCACCACTGTTATCGGCTACATTGAGCCTGCTTTCTGATTGTATCATGATTATTTCGCTCTTTCGATAATTTCAACTAATCTCCATCTCTTGGTTTTACTCAGGGGACGGGTTTCCATAATCTTTACGGAATCACCAATGTTACATTCGTTCTTTTCGTCATGGGCATAGTACTTTTTGGTCTTGCTCACAAACTTTCTGTAAATCGGATGTTTTTCCTTGAATTTACTCACAACGGTGATGGACTTGTCCCCTTTGTTGCCGATGACAACACCGTATCTCTCTTTTCTTAAATTTCTGGTTTCCATCAGGCTATGTATTAATTTTGTTCTTTACTTCTTTCAATTAGTATCGTTGTCAAACGTGCTATCAACCTACGGCTTTCTTTGATCTGGACAGGATTATCCAAAGGTGAAATGCTGTGCTGAAGTATCAAGGTATTCAAATGGTCGTTTTCGGCATCGATACGTTCCTTTATCTCCTTAATGCTTAATTCTCTTACTTCTTTAGCTTTCATAGGTCTTACACGTTTTGATTTAGAACATCATAATCACGTCTGACGACAAACTTGGTCGTAACAGGCAACTTTTGGGCTGCCAGACGTAAAGCTTCTTTGGCAACATCAAAAGGTACGCCTTCCACTTCGATTAGAATTCTGCCCGGAGTTACCGGAGCCACAAATCCTTCGGGAGCACCTTTTCCTTTACCCATACGGACTTCTGCAGGTTTCTTGGTAAAGGGTTTATCCGGGAAAATCCGGATCCATATCTGACCCTGACGTTGCATATAACGGGTCACGGCAATACGGGCAGACTCAATCTGCTGGCCGGTGATCCATTTGTTTTCCAGAGTCTTGATTCCAAAAGATCCAAAGGCCAATTGGTTACCGCGTTGGGCATTCCCTTTCATGCGGCCTTTTTGCTGTCTTCTGAATTTCGTTCTTTTCGGCTGTAACATTGTTTCGCGATTATAATATTATCTATTGCTATTTCTCTTTTTGCGGAAACCACCTTTGCGATCGTCCCGGCGTTCACCGCCAAAACCTCTTTCGTTTCTGCCACCGCTTTGGGTATTGCTGAACTGAGGGGCCAAATCAACTTTTCCGTAAATTTCGCCTCTGCAAATCCAAACCTTGATGCCTATCAGACCAACCTTGGTCAGGCCTTCGGCTAAAGCATAATCTATATCGGCCCTGAAAGTATGCAGCGGGGTACGCCCTTCTTTGTACATTTCCGAGCGAGCCATTTCGGCTCCGTTCAAACGTCCTGAAACCTGCACTTTAATGCCTTCGGCTCCCATTCGCATGGTGGAGGCAATAGCCATCTTTACGGCACGGCGGTAAGCGATCTTGCCTTCTACCTGCCTGGCAATGTTGTTGGCAACAATTACAGCATCCAGTTCGGGGCGCTTAATTTCGAAGATATTAATCTGAACGTCCTTATCGGTGATCTTTTTCAACTCTTCTTTCAACTTGTCCACTTCCTGACCACCTTTACCGATAATAATTCCCGGACGGGCAGTGCAAACGGTAATGGTAACCAGTTTGAGTGTACGTTCAATTACAATGCGGGAAACGCTTGCTTTGGCCAGACGTACATTCAGATATTTACGGATTTTGCTGTCTTCCAACAAAGAATCTCCATAATTATCACCACCATACCAGTTAGAATCCCAACCTCTGATGATACCTAAACGGTTACTTACCGGATTTACTTTCTGTCCCATCTGACTTTGTATTTTGTTCGTTTTTAATTATTGTATTAATGCTCAGGCTTACATGATTTGAGCGCTTGCGTATGCGATATCCTCTGCCCTGAGGAGCAGGACGCAGTCTCTTCAACATTGTTGCTGAGTCTACTTTGATTTCGCTTATATACAACTCTCCTGCTTCGGCTTTGCGTTCATTTTTCTGCTCCCAGTTAGAGATGGCAGAACGAAGCAATGTTTCCAAACGGCCGGCAGCTTCCTTAGACGAAAACTTCAGTATGCCCAGGGCCAGGAATACTTCTTTGCCACGAATCATGTCGGCAACCAGACGCATTTTGCGAGGCGATGTGGGGACACCGTTCAATTTGGCAAAATACATCGTCTTCAAGGCTTCTTTCCTTGCGTCTGCTGCTATTCTTTTTCTTGCACCCATTGTTTATCTGTTTTTATTTTTTTCTATTTCCACTGTGGCCTCTGAAAGTACGAGTCGGAGAAAACTCTCCCAACTTGTGTCCGACCATGTTCTCGGTGACATACACCGGAATGAACTTATTTCCATTGTGAACCGCGATGGTATGTCCCACAAAATCCGGAGAAATCATGGAGGCTCTTGCCCAGGTCTTGACGACTGATTTTTTGCCGGATTCATTCATGGCTAAAACTTTGCTTTCAAGTTTTACATTGATGTACGGTCCTTTTTTTAATGAACGACTCATAATATTACCTGCTTTATCCTATTATTTTTTCCTTCTTTCTACAATGTACTTGCTTGAATGTTTCTTAGGAGATCTTGTTCTAAGACCCTTAGCCAACAAGCCTTTGCGTGATCTTGGATGCCCTCCGGAAGCGCGGCCTTCGCCACCACCCATGGGGTGATCAACCGGGTTCATAACCACGCCACGTACTCTGGGACGGCGACCCAGCCATCTCGAGCGGCCGGCTTTACCGGAACGTTCCAGGGCGTGATCTGAATTACCGACACTGCCAATAGTGGCTTTACAAGTAGATAAAATTCTACGGGTTTCTCCCGAAGGCATACGTATGATAACGTACTCTTCTTCTTTGGAAACCAATTGCGCAAAAGTACCTGCAGAACGAACCATCTTGGCACCTTGTCCAGGACGGAGTTCTATGTTATGAATAACTGTTCCCACCGGGATATTTTTCAGCGGTAAGGCATTACCTATTTCCGGAGCAGCACTTTCTCCCGACATGAGTTTCATCCCTACTTCGAGTCCGTTCGGAGCTACAATATAGGTTTTTTCGCCGTCTGCATAACTCAACAAAGCTATGCGTGCCGAGCGGTTTGGATCGTACTCAATGGTTTTTACTGTTGCAGGAATACCATCTTTACTTCTCTTGAAATCAACAAAACGGAATCTTTTTTTGTGACCTCCGCCCAGATAGCGCATGGTCATTTTTCCAGAATTATTGCGTCCGCCTGATTTCTTCAGACCGAACACTAGAGATTTTTCCGGTGCACTAGCAGTTATGGTATCGAAAGCACCGATAGTCTTATGTCTTTGCCCGGGTGTTATGGGCTTTAATTTACGTACTGCCATCTTATTTTATAAATTGCTGTAAAAATCAATCACATCACCTTCTTTCAAGGTAACTATGGCTTTTTTGTAGGCTGCCGTTTTACCTTTAATGACTCCACCCCTGGTATAGCGGCTGGTGTTCTTGCCTCTGAAATTGCTTGTGTTAACACTGAGCACAGTGACATCGTACATCTTTTCGATGGCCTTGGCTATCTCAATTTTATTCGCTTCCGGGAGTACACGGAATCCGTAACGATTCAGTTTTTCTGTAATCGTTGTCATCTTTTCGGTAACGATAGGTTTAATTATAATTCCCATTGTTTTTCTCCTTATGCGTTAAATGTTTGTTCAATTCCGGCCACCGAAGCTTCCATCAGCACCAGCGTTTTTGCGTCAAGTATCTTATAAGTATCTAATTCAGAAAACATTACAACATGTACTTTCGGCAAATTACGAGCCGACAAATATACGTTTTTATTTGTTTCTGACAATACAAAAACTACCTTTTTTTCAGGAAGTTGCAAATTTTGCATTAGAGCCAGGAAATCCCTGGTCCTGGCTTTTTCAAACTGAAAATCCTCAACTACCACAATGGCGTTGTCGCGCATCTTGTATGTCAGAGCAGATTTACGAGCCAGAGATTTTACTTTCTTATTCAATTTGAAGCTGTAATCACGTGGTTTAGGGCCAAATATTCTGCCACCACCAACCATTATCGGTGATTTGATATCTCCGTGACGGGCACCGCCGCCACCTTTCTGACGACCGAGTTTTTTGGTAGACCCTGTGATCTCACTACGTTCCTTAGCCTTGTGTGTACCTTGTCTTTTGTTGGCCAGATGTTGCTTGACCGCCAGGTACAAAACATGATCATTGGGTTCAACAGCAAAAATGGAATCGCTCAACGCAACCTTTCTTCCGGTGTCTTCACCTTTTATATTAAATACACTCAGTTCCATCACTTATAGATTATTACAATTGAACCTTTAGCTCCCGGAACAGAACCTTTAACTAAAACAAGATTGTGTTCGGGAATAATTTTGATAACCTGTAGGTTTTCTATGGTCACCCTATCTCCACCGGTACGTCCGGCCATGCGCATTCCCTTGAAAACCCGGGAAGGCCAGGAGGATGCTCCCAAAGAGCCCGGGGCACGCAAACGATTGTGCTGGCCGTGGGTAGCTCCACCTACTCCGGAAAATCCATGACGTTTAACAACGCCCTGAAATCCTTTACCTTTGGAGGTGCCGACAACGTCTACAAATTCGTCGGCTTCAAACATTTCCGAGGTGATTACATCACCGTACTTGATTTCGTCACCGAAATCCTGAAACTCCACCAGATGTCTTTGAGGTGCTACTCCCGCTTTCGCAAAATGGCCTTTTTCTGCTTTGTTGGTATGTTTTTCGGTTTTTTCCTGAAAACCCAACTGTACAGCTTGATAACCATCTGTTTCTACGGTTTTAACCTGAGTAACAACACAAGGACCGGCTTCTATCACAGTGCATGGGATATTTTTCCCATCGGCACTGAAAACGGATGTCATTCCGATTTTTTTTCCTAATAATCCTGGCATTTCTCTAAATTATATAATTGTATAAACTTCACTCTTAGGCTTTATCAGACTTTGATTTCTACCTCTACTCCGCTGGGCAATTCAAGTTTCATCAAAGAATCCACTGTTTTTGAACTGGAATTGTAGATGTCTATCAATCTCTTGTAAGAACACAATTCGAATTGTTCGCGTGATTTTTTATTCACGAAGGTGGAGCGGTTCACGGTGAATATCCTTTTGTGTGTGGGCAAGGGAATAGGTCCGCTCACCACAGCTCCGGTTGCCTTAACGGCCTTTACAATCTTTTCGGCGGATTTGTCCACCAGGTTGTGATCGTAGGATTTGAGTTTAATTCTGATTTTCTGGCTCATAAATGTTTTATTTTTTATTTATTGCAGCGATCCGTAGAGCTATTTTCACTGATCTGCTGTTTATTTAATTAAATCTTCCCGGCCTGAACGTTCCTTGAGTACGGCTTTGGCCATATTGGAACTCATGGCTGAGTAATGTAAAAATTCCATACTGCTGGTTGCCCGTCCCGAAGTAATAGTTCGCAGGGCTGTTACATAACCAAACGTTTCAGCCAGGGGCACCTGGGCTTTGATGATTCTGGCTCCGGAACGGTTGGACTCCATTCCTCCCACCTGACCACGGCGTCTGTTGAGGTCACCGATTACATCACCCATATTTTCTTCGGGAGTTACTACTTCCAGTTTCATTATGGGCTCCAGTAAAACCGGGGCAGCTTTGACACAGGCGTTTTTGAAAGCCTGTATGGCACAAATTTCAAACGAGAGTGCATCAGAGTCTACCGCGTGGAAAGAACCATCCAGCACAGTGACTTTGAGATTATCCACCGGATAGCCGGCCAAAACTCCATTACGCATGGCGGTTTGGAAGCCTTTCTGAATGGAAGGAATGTATTCGGTAGGGATATTGCCTCCCTTAACTTCGCTCGAGAATTGCAGATCTCCATCAAAATCGGGGTCTTTGGGCCCGACTTTAACAATGATGTCGGCAAATTTACCACGGCCTCCGCTTTGTTTCTTGTAGACTTCACGCAGCTGAACTTCCTGGGTAATGGCTTCCTTGTAAGAAACCTGAGGACGTCCCTGGTTACATTCCACCTTGAACTCCCGACGCAAACGGTCTACAATAATTTCCAGGTGCAACTCACCCATGCCGCTGATAATTGTTTGACCCGACTGTTCATCGGTGCGAACGGTAAAAGTAGGATCTTCTTCGGCTAATTTTGCCAGGCCGGCATCCAGCTTATCCAAATCCTTTTGAGTCTTGGGCTCAACAGCTACACCAATTACAGGATCGGGGAAATCCATCGATTCAAGTATGATTGGTTTGTTCTCTGCACAGAGGGTGTCACCGGTACGAATATCCTTAACACCTACTATAGCTCCAATATCACCGGCTCCGATAGCATCTACCGGATTCTGTTTGTTGGAATGCATCTGGAACAACCTGGATACACGTTCTTTACGATTACTGCGGGTATTGAGCACATAACTACCCGATTTGAGTATGCCCGAATACACGCGGATAAAACACAGACGTCCCACATAAGGATCAGTGGCTATCTTGAATGCCAAAGCGGTAAGTGGCTCCTGGTCGTCAGGATGCCTTAACAGAACTTTTTCGGCATCATTGGGATCCCTGCCTTCGATGGCTTCAGTATCCATAGGGCTGGGCAGATAAGCACATACGGCATCCAACAGAGTTTGCACTCCCTTGTTTTTGAAAGAAGTACCACATAGCACCGGCTGCAAGGCCTGCATAAGGCTGGCTTTACGTAAAGCCTGATGGATTTCTTCTTCGCTGATGGCAGATGGGTCGTCAAAATATTTCTGCATCAACTGATCGTCGTATTCGGCCACTTGCTCCAGCATTTTGTCTCTCCATTCTTCGGCTTCAGCTCTAAGACTGGCGGGGATTTCTTCTGTAGAGTATTCGGCTCCCAGGGATTCGTCATGCCATATCAAGGCTTTCATTTGAATCAGGTCAATGGCTCCTTTAAATGTTTCTTCGGCTCCAACAGGGATCTGAATAACACAAGGATTTGCCTTGAGCACGGAATGTAATTGAGATACCACCGAAAAGAAATCGGCTCCCGAACGGTCCATCTTGTTGATGTAAGCCACGCGGGGCACATTGTACTTATCGGCTTGCCTCCATACTGTCTCTGATTGAGGCTCTACACCTCCGACTGCACAAAAAACAGCCACGGCTCCGTCCAGCACTCTCAGAGAACGTTCTACTTCTACTGTGAAGTCCACGTGTCCCGGAGTGTCAATCAGGTTGATCTTATATTTGTTGTTATTGTAATTCCAAAAAGTAGTGGTGGCAGCAGAAGAAATGGTAATACCCCGCTCCTGCTCCTGTTCCATCCAGTCCATAGTAGCAGCACCATCATGCACCTCTCCTATTTTATGGGTAAGTCCGGTGTAGAAAAGGATACGCTCCGAGGTGGTCGTCTTTCCCGCATCGATATGGGCCATTATACCAATATTTCTGGTGTATTGAAAGTCTGCTTTAGCCATCGTATGATCTATTAAAAACGGAAGTGAGCAAAAGCACGGTTGGCTTCGGCCATTCTGTGCATGTCTTCCTTACGTTTGAATGCACCGCCCTGGTTGTTGAATGCGTCAACAATTTCCGCAGCCAGTTTGTCAGACATGGATTTACCTCCACGTTTGCGGGCATATAAAATAACATTTTTCATTGAAATGGATTCCTTGCGATCCGGGCGGATCTCCGTAGGAACCTGGAAAGTAGCACCTCCCACGCGGCGGGATTTAACTTCGACCTGAGGAGTAATGTTGTCGAGAGCAGACTTCCAGATTTCGAGTGCAGATTTTTCTTCGTTAGGCAACTTGGCCTTAACGGTTTTCAAAGCGGAATAGAAAATTTCGTAAGAAACATTCTTTTTCCCGTCATACATCAAGTGATTGACGAATTTTGTCACCTTGGTGTCATTAAAAACAGGATCCGGAAGGATAACCCGTTTTTTCGGTTTGCTTTTTCTCATTTTCTCAAATAATTGACCGTTTTATTGTTTTGGTTGTTTGTCTTCAATACTCCCACCGGAGTATTTACTCAACCCGGAAGAACTAGTCTCCCTTATTTACCAATACGCTAAAAACTGGTGATGAATGAATGTATGATGCTTTTAATTTATTTTTTTCCTGCTTCCTTGGGCTTCTTGGCTCCGTATTTGGAACGACGTTGTTTACGACCGCCAACACCTGCAGTGTCGAGAGTGCCGCGAACAATGTGATAACGAACACCGGGTAAATCTTTTACACGTCCCCCGCGGACCAGCACTATAGAGTGTTCCTGCAGATTGTGACCTTCGCCGGGAATGTAGCAGTTTACCTCCTTTGAATTGGTCAAGCGTACCCTGGCCACTTTGCGCATCGCAGAATTTGGTTTTTTGGGTGTGGTTGTATAGACACGCACACAAACACCACGCCTTTGCGGACAAGAATCCAGGGCAGGCGCCTTGCTTTTATCGGTCAGATTCACCCTTCCTTTTCTTACTAATTGCTGAATTGTTGGCATTTTACTTCTTTTGGTCTTAAATCATTAATCCTTAATAATGTGCCCATTTTTTTGCTCAAAACGGGCTGCAAAGATAGAAAGTCTTTTTATTTTAAACAAATAAGTTGAAGAAAATATTTTATGCCTCGCCCGTACTGAAGCCCAGGGGAGGCAATGATCCGGTCTGCGGATTTTTAACAGGGCCGAATTGTTTCTCGTATTTAACCACGTTATCCTGCAAAGCCATCAACAAACGTTTGGCATGCTCGGGAGTAA
>Ga0265294_10008732_pt1 | contig 11772 bp, 6 predicted proteins | sample MunlanPumphouse3_FD_192504 | JGI IMG/M metagenome (GOLD analysis project Ga0265294, IMG submission 192504) | Groundwater microbial communities from a municipal landfill in Southern Ontario, Canada - Pumphouse #3 | ecosystem: Environmental > Aquatic > Deep subsurface > Groundwater | place... | reverse complement strand
ATGGAAAGAGGAAGTGCTACTTAATTTAGTGAAGAACATTAATGCACGCATAAAATCTTTAAATCCTAATTTGGAGTTTAGCGTAGCAGTGGTAGCAGATAGAGTAAAAGCCAGGTCTCATTATTCACAAAATTGGCTGGAGTGGTTAGAGCAAGGCATAGTGGATAAAGTTTATATGATGGCTTACACAAAAGATGACAAAGTCTTACAAGCTCAATTAACAGATATTGAATTACAACCGTATCAAGATAAAATAGTAGTAGGTTTAAGAGCGTGGAGTGATGGTAAAAAGTATCTCGCTAAAGAGATTACTTCAAAGATAGATTTGTGCAGAACCAGTGGCTACCCGGACATTGCTCTTTTTAGTTATGGCGGGATCATGGATAATAGTTATTGGCAATCATTAAAACGCTCTTACACTATTAGTAAAGAACTTCCTCCAACAGATAAAAATTAATGAGGCATTATGAAAGATAAATTATTTTTAATAGATGGAACAGCTCTTATTTATAGGGCTTATTTTGCTTTTATTAGGAACCCTCTAATCAATAGCAAAGGTGTGAACACGAGTGCAATTTACGGAGTGATAAACTCCTTTCTCAAGATCATAGAAGATTATAAACCTCACTATGTGATGGTAAGCTTTGATCGCAAAGAAGAGACTTTTCGCCACAAACTAGATGATACTTACAAAGCCAATCGTCCTCCCATGCCTGATGATTTAAAAGAGCAGATTGAACCGGTAAAGAAGTTCTTTCAGTTGATTGATATCCCGGAAATCTCCCTTGCCGGTTATGAAGCAGATGATGTTCTTGGCACTTTTGCTGAGTATTTCAAGCATGAAGTAGAGGTCTATATTGTCAGTGGTGATAAGGATTTTGCGCAGGTTGTGCAAGATAATGTATTCCTCTTAGATCCTTTTAAGAACAGTGTTTTAGATGAGAAGGGAATCAAAGCCAAGTATGGCGTGGAAGCTTCTCAGTTTATAGACTATCTGGCAATTGTCGGTGATTCTGCGGATAATATCCCCGGTGTAAAAGGGATAGGACCTAAGGGTGCAGAAAAGCTACTTAATGAATTTGCTAATCTTGATGAAATCTATCAAAACTTAGATTCACAAACAGGTGCTACCCTCAAGAAACTGACTGAACATAAAGAGAGTGCTTATCACTCTTTTACTTTAGCAACTATAGATTTGCATGTTCCTATTGATATCCCTAACCTTGATTATTTTGTCTGTTGTTTAAATAATACTAACGATCTAATCTCCTTCTTTGATGATTATGAATTAAATACTTTGAAGCGAAAACTGATGAGTGTGATCCCGCTTAAAGAGAGTGCTACTCAAGCTCCGGAGCAAAGCAGTGAATCTGCTAGCTATGAACAGGGATTACTGTTTGGCGATGAGCCTAATTCTCCGACAACTAAAGTTCAGCATAAAGAGGAGTTTGAAGCTATTTTAATTTCATCTTTAGAGAATCTCAAAGAGAATTTAGCTGTTAATCAGACTAAGTTTCTGACTATTGATACAGAGACCACTTCTCTAAATACCCAAACTGCCGAGCTAGTGGGAATCTCCTTCTGTTATGATACAACCAAAGCTTTTTATGTGCCATTGAATCACTTCGCTTCTGATAATTTACCCAAAAAAGAAGTTTTGGAGATTCTGGGTTTAGCACTGCAAGATAAAACAATTATTGGACATAATTTAAAGTTTGATTTAGAGATTTTAGAATATCATGGATTGAAAATTGAGAATGAGCTTTTTGATACGATGATTGCCAGTTTCCTCTTAGATCCAACCAACTCAGGTAATAGTTTAGACAAGTGCATGGAGCGTGAATTTAATTACACTATGCAGCCCATTGTTGATTTAATTGGTAAAGGTAAACAGCTGGTGAATTTCGATAAAGTCTCTGTAGATGATGCTTATTTCTATGCTGCAGAAGATGCCTGGGCTACTTTTAGACTCTATCATGTTTATAACAAAATGCTGGAATTCAAAGGGGTTAAGAATCTTTTCACTGAGATAGAAATCCCGCTCATCAACAGTATTAAAACTATGGAGATGAACGGAGCTTTTGTGGATAAAAACTACCTGGCAAAACTTTCTCTCACCGTAACAGAGAGAATTAACTCCTTAGTTGCCGAGATTTATAATATTGCCGGATATCAGTTTAATCTCAATTCTACTCAGCAGTTAGCAACTTTGCTTTTTGAAGAGATGGAGATTCCTCCTGTGAAGAAGACCAAGACCGGCTATTCAACAGATACAACAGTGTTGGAAACTTTAGCTGATGACTATGAAGTCGTGAGATTGATGTTGGAGTACAGACAATTAGCCAAATTAGAATCTACTTATATCTCTGCTTTACCTAAATTAATTGATGAGAAGAGCGGACGGATTCACTCTAATTTTAACCAAATAGGCGCTTCCACCGGAAGGCTTTCTTCTACAAACCCTAATCTGCAAAATATTCCTATCAGAACAGAATTAGGAAGTAAAGTTAGAGAAGCTTTTGTTGCTCAAGACCCGGATTCTCTAATTCTGGCTGCTGATTATTCACAAATTGAACTTAGATTATTAGCTATCTTTTCCCGTGATCCTATTTTAGTAAAGACTTTCAGTGAAGGTGGAGATATTCATAAAAGTACAGCAGCCTTGATTTATAATAAATCTGTAGAAGATGTAACCGGAGATGAAAGACGCTCCGCTAAAACTATCAACTTCGGGATTATTTACGGTATGGGTTCAACTAAACTTAGCAAAGAACTGAACATCTCTCAAAAAGAAGCTAAAGAGTTTATCTCTAATTACTTTGAGAAATTCCCGACTATTAGAGAGTACATGGACAACATGGTTCTCAAAGCCAAATCAGAGGGCTTTTGCGAGACTATTAGTGGCAGAAGGCTTTATCTTCCGGCTATCAACAGTGGCAACAAGAGAGACTCCAGTGAAGCTGAAAGAGTGGCAGTGAATATGCCAATCCAAGGTTCGGCTGCTGATATTATCAAAATTGCAATGAACAAAGTGCATGCCAAAATTAAAAATAGAACTGATGTTAAAATGATTATTCAAGTTCATGATGAGCTTGTGTTCGAAGTAAAACAGGCTTCTTTAGAAGAGATTTCCCTCTTGATTAAGCAGGAAATGGAGAATTCTTTGCCTCAGGAATATAGCCAAATTGTTAAACTTTCGGTAGATATAGGAACAGGTAAAAATTGGTTAAAAGCTCACTAATTGTGTCATTGTAAACACTCTTTTTGTGAATAACTACCCAGACTGCAAATTGATATAAAAAAAGCTTTACTAAATAGCAGTATAATTACAATTATACCTTGAAGAACTTTTAAATAAAAAATGTGGAGGAACTATGCCTCAAATGGTGAGGAAATTATTGTTAATAGTGTTGTTATTAACAGTTAGTTCAGTAATAGTAGCTCAGACCTTATTAATTAGAAACATTCGCGTTGAAGGGAATGTTAATATAGATGACTCCTTAATTTTGTCGGTTTCGAAGCTTAAAATAGGTGATTATCTTGATTATGCTAAAGTTTCTGAGACTATTCAAAGTCTTTATGCTTTAGAAATATTTGATGATATCTCGATAGAGAAGGAGAATATCTCCACCGGCATAGAGTTAATCATCAATGTGAAAGAGTACCCTGTAGTAGAATCTGTTAATTATAAAGGAAATAAGAAGTATAGCGATTCTGCCCTGAAGGAGTTTGTTCTCTTGCGCAAAGGTAGTTACTATTCCCAGTTTTTAAAAAACAAAGTAACAAAGCAAATAGTTCAAAAATACACTGAGAAATCTTATAATAATGTTCAAGTTGACTACACTATTAAAGAGTTATCTGACAATAGAGTAGGAGTAACTTTAAATATTGATGATGGTGAAAAGATCAGAGTTAATCGGATCACTTTACATGGTAATGATGAGGTTGCTGATAAGAAATTACGCAAAAAGATGAAGACTAAAACTACTAATCTGATCCGCTCCGGTAAATTTGAACAAGATCAATTTGATAAAGATCTTAATACTATTGAAGCTTATTATCAAGAACTGGGCTATATCAATGCTAAAATGCTCTCTCATGAAATAACCACAGTAGAAGGCAAATACCTTCAGGTGGATATTTACATTTCAGAAGGTGAGCAATTTAAGTATGGTGATGTACTTGTTACAGGTAATCAATTCTTTACAGAAGAAGAGATTATGGAAGTTTTAGAGTTTGATCCGGAAGAGCCATTTAATATGGAAGAGTTTAATCTTCGTCAGAGTCAAATCAGAGAGATGTATTCAGAAGAAGGATTTATTTATAGTAATATCACTCCTCAACTAATTATGGTAGATGACAGAGTGGATATTCAAGTAAATATAGATGAACAGGTCAGAGCCAAAATCAGAAAGATTCACATCACCGGAAATAGAGGTACTAAAGAAAAAATTCTTCGCAGACAATTAGCTATTCATCCCGGAGATTTCTTCAAACGCTCACAAATTCTTAGCACTCAACAAAATATTTATAACTTAGGTTTCTTTGAACCAAATATTGGAATTGAACCAAAACCTATTAATAAGAATGGGGATATTGACATTTATTTTGATGTTGAAGATAAAACTTCCGGCTCTGCGAATGGTGGGGTTGGCTACAACAGTGTTGATGGTTTTGTCGGACAATTAAGCCTCTCTCACAACAATATTATGGGCAACAACTGGCGATCCGGCATCTCCTGGGAATTTGGTGGAAAAACTCAAAACGTGCAGTTTAACTTCACTAATCCCTATACTTTTGACACTAATACTCTAACCGGATTTAGTCTTTACAATACTAAACGCGAGTGGGACGATTATTATTATGAAATATTTACCCGTGGTGGTAGCGTAAAAGCAGGAAGGCCACTAACTTTTCTTAACAAGAGCCAAGCAATTTTAAGCTACTCATTCTACTCCAAGAAATACACCATCACCAATCAAGAACAAGTGGTTTCTAATAATAATCAAAGCTTAATAGCTTTAGACACACTAGGTTGGAGAAATACTAGTTCTTTAGGACTTACTCTTTCTCGTGATTCAAGAGACAACATCTTCTTCCCTACCAAGGGTTCACAAATAACTATTTATAATGAGTTGGCTGGTGGATTCTTAGGCGGTAACTTTGATTACTTTAAATCAATTTCCCAAATTAGTTTCTACACAGAAACATACTATAAATTTGTGCTCCGTAATAAATGGAGATTCGGCTATGTAACCTCCTTTGGACAATCAGCTTCTGTGCCACCTGATGAGAGATTCTACTTAGGCGGAACAGGTCCTGACGGGATTAGAGGCTATGGCGATCGTTCAATTGGTCCTAACGAGGGCGGAACACGTGAGATTCTCTATTCTGCTGAATTAGCCTACCCTATCGGCGGTGATCAGCTGATTATCCTCAGCTTCTTAGATGCCGGAAATAGCTATAACTCACTTAATGACTTCAACTTCTTAGATTTTAAGAAGGGAGCAGGTTTGGGAATGAGAATTAGAACTCCTATGGGCTTAATCGGATTTGATTATGCTTGGAATTTCGAAAAAAGAGAATGGCAACCACACTTCCAGTTTGGTACAACTTTCTAAAGGAATATTATGAAATATAAACACCTTTTTGGTCCTGTAATCTCGCGAAGACTTGGAATATCTCTTGGCGTTGATGTAGTACCTTATAAATATTGTTCCATGGATTGCGTCTATTGCGAAGTAGGCAAAACAACTAATCTGCTTAATGAACCACAAGAGTTAGTTAACTTAGAAGAGGTCATTAAAGAGTTAGATGAATATATTTCCAATAACCCTAAATTAAATTATATCACGTTTTCCGGAGCAGGAGAACCACTGCTCTACTCTAAAATCGGAGAATTGATAAACTATATAAAAGCTAAATATCCTCAATATAAATTAGCCCTGATAACTAATAGCTCACATATTTCCAGATCGGATATTCAAGACGAACTTCTTAAATTAGATATGATTATGCCATCTTTAGATTCAGTTAATCAAGATATTTTTGAATCTATAAATCGTCCTCATCCCAGTATTAAAATTGCTGATATTATTGCTAATTTAATTGAATTTAATAAGAATTTCACCGGAGAGATGTGGTTAGAAATATTCTTCATCCCCGATCTTAATGATCTTGCTCCTGAATTAGAAGCAATGCGGGATGTGATTATTAAAATTAACCCGGAAAGAGTCCAATTAAATGCTTTAGACAGACCCGGTACTGAACCATGGGTAATCCAAGAAGACTTTAATAAATTAGAAGAAATTAAAGCTTTCTTTGAAGCAGGGATTCCTTCCTCCATCATGGTCGAAGTTATCAAGAAAGTTAATCAAGAACTGTATGATAATAATCCCGATAGCATAGAAACTGAAGATAAGATTATTTCTACTATCACCAGAAGACCTTGCACTGCTCAAGATTTGAGCCAAATGTTAAATGTCCATATTAATGCTATAAATAAAGTACTTCATAAACTTATTGAAAAGAAGAAGATTGAGGGTATCCATCAGGATCGCGGTATCTTCTATAAAATCGTGAGCTAAGCTATGAAAGTCAGTGCTGTCATTACTGCCGGCGGCTCAGGCAAACGACTTCCGGGTAAAACCAAAAAACAGTTTCTTCAACTTGGAGATAAACCTATTCTCTTTCATACTATTGAAAGATTTTTAGCTGAAAAGCTAGTTACTGAACTGGTGATATCTCTGCCGGAAACTGATTTTACAGCTAATGAGAGACTTATCTTAAATGCTTATCCACAAGCTAATATAAAATGTGTGCAGGGTGGCAAAGAGCGTCAGAACTCTGTCTATAACGCCCTTCTAGCTTGTTCGCCTGACTGTGATATAGTTCTAATCCATGATGGAGTAAGACCCTTCTTTGGCAAAGAACTGATCCAAGAATTAATTGCTAAAGTAGAACCTAACATTGGAGTAATCCCTGTTAGTAAAATTAAATTAACCGTGAAAGAGTGCATTTCCGAACAAGTTGTCAGGAGTGTGCCGAGAGATAACTTATATAATGTTCATACACCACAATGTTTTGTGTATCAAGACATTCTAAGATTGAACAATGAGGCTTTAAGAGATAATAAACTATATACTGACGATGCTTCTCTTTATGAAGAGCAAGGATTAGCAGTAAGAACTGTTTTAGAAAGTGACTTTAACATCAAAATAACAACTCAAGAAGATTTGCTTTTAGCAGAGTTTCTATTGTTACAATGATTATTAAATAATACAGTGGAGAATTAATGAAGAAATTTTATAAGAGAATTGAGAACGCGAAATTAAATATTCCCGTTCCTATATTCGGTATTGGTTGCGGTGTTTTGGGATTAAGTTTGAGTAAAGTATCAGTGGATATCGGCAAATATGCTTCCACCTTATTGAGAGCTTTAGAATATCGGGGTTATGATTCAACAGGTGCTGCTTTTCAAAATAAAGATAAGATTACCCTCTTGAAAGATGTTGGCGCGCCTAGCACTTTAGTTAAAACATTGGGCATTGAAAACCAAGCAGGCAGTCTATTCTGCGGTCAAGTACGCTGGGCTACTTTTGGTCAGGTTGATAAGAAGAATGCTCAACCACATTGGGTAAAATGCAAAAGAGAGATCTATGGTGCACACAATGGAAACATTACTAATACCCGTGATCTAAGAGACTTCTTACTTGCTGAAGGGCATAACGTTGTCTCTGATAATGATGGTGAAATGTTAGTGCATGCTATCGAACATTACTTTGATATTGAGCTGGATAAACATAAAGAGAGCGACCAAAAGAATCATGAAATAAGAACAGCCTGTATGCGGGCAGCCATAGTTCAAGCCGGCAAGAAAGTAGTAGGTTCTTATGCAGCCGTGATTTGTGATCCTATTACAGAAGTTTCCTGGGCTATCAAAGCCGGTTCATCACTCTACTTCGGCATGGGTGAAATCGATGGTAATAAATTTGGATTAACCTCTTCTGACTTAACAGCAATCTTAAGATTCACCAAATTCTTAGTAAACTTAAGAGAAGGTGAATTTGTTGAATATACCTCTGCAGGCTACCAAGTATTTTCCCAAAAACCTCTTTGTTTCAAAAAAGTAGGCATAGAAGATGAATGCTATCCGGCAGGAAGTAAAATAGAGAAATCTTTAGTAAGATCCAAGCTTAGAGCTGAAGATACAGAGCTTTTACCGGATTATGAATATTTCATGGAACAAGAGATCTATTCTCAACCAGAATCAACCGGTAAATTAATCAAAATCTATCAAGGCGGTTCCAATACCGGCAGAAGAATGATTGAATTCTTAAAACGCGAAGAAATCTTCCCTGATATTGAAAAATTAGCCAATAATATCGAGAAAGAAGAAGAGTTTGAAAAAAAGAAAAAACACTTTGATAAATTCTTAAGTGATAAGAAATCTGATGAATATTATGAAAAAGTAAAAACCGGATATCAATCTATCTATGATGTTTTAGTAACAGTAGATTTTGAGAATAAATACCTCTTTTCTGAAGAGAAAAACCAGTTGATAGAATTAATGAATCACGGCTTCTCTAAAAAGAAACTTCTCCTTGCTAAAGCCTTAGACAGCTATTACGAAGATATTGAAAATAACCTCTATTTGAAGAATGTTGATGAATTCATAAAAATAGTAGAAAACACTAAAAACAATAGAGGCGTTACTTACTCTATTGCTTGCGGAACTTCATATAACGCAACTAAAGTAGCAGCTCTCTTTTTCAATGAGATTGCCGGAGTTGAGATTATCCCTATTTTGCCCGGAGACTTCCGTGGAGAATATTCTCATAGTTTAAAAGATAATGATCTGATAATCGGAGTTTCGCAAAGTGGTGAAACTAAAGATTTAATTGATATCTTCAACGATATTGATGAATCAGGTTTGAATATCAGAAAAGTCGTAATCGTAAATAATATGAATTCTACACTCGGACAAGAGAAAAGTGATGTGGCTATTCCTATCTATTGCGGTCCCGAAATTGCCGTTCCTGCTACCAAAAGTTTCATGAATGAACTCACTGTTTTCTACTACCTGGCAATCAGAGTAGCTGAAAGAATGCTCGAGCTAAAAAGAGATAAAATGGATAAAGCTGATATTTGGGAAATGGAACACAAAATAGCTTACCGCAAGAAGACTTTGCAAGACATCCCGCTACTTCTTAAAGAGACCATCATAGCTACTAAAGAAGCAATTGCCGATGTAGCCAATAAAACCTATATGGAGCCTTCCATGCATATTTTAGCTACCAAAATCACTGGTGTAGCTTATGAAGGTGCACTCAAAATCAGAGAGACTGTTCTCAATCATACTGAAGGCAAAGAAGCTTCTGAGTTTAAACATGGACCAAACACAATCTTGGGTAAGAATACTACTTTTGGACTCAAAAATGTGAAAAAACTACTCAAGAAGATCAATCATCTTCATGATCTGGTATCTGCTAATGCTGGGAAGTATAAACTCATTCCTGATGATACAATGGCTCTTAATAAAGCGATTACCAATTATATATTTGATCGGACTTTCCCTTTCAATCTTTCCACAAATGCAACCGAACTATTCAAAAAGTTAGTCTCCGAAATAGACTTCTTTGATGAATTATACAGAAATTACCCGCTTGTCTATATTACCGGACCTGATGATAGAGATGTTAATTTAACTATTTCTCAAATTAATACCCATAAAATAAGAGGAGCTGATACCTTCGTAATTGCTGAAGAGAACGATAGATTGATGGAAAATGTACGCCTAAATCCTTTCGGAGATAGTCATAGATATTATGGCTGGGGATATATTCCACTTCCTAAAACAGGAGATACCCTAATGACCTGCTTCTCAGCTTCTATAGCTTTGCAATTATTAGCTCTCAGAATGAGTATTAAAAAGATGGAATACCTTGATAGGTTAGGCATGGTAGAACACGGAGTGCATCCTGATGTGCCAAAGAATGTCTCTAAATCTATCACTGTTGACTAAATAGGTAAAAAACTTCTTGACACTTAAATTGCTTCTGGTAAATTAAGTAAAATAGAAAGAAAACTTAGGAGATGTGAAATGAAAATATTGAATAACGAAAGAATTAACAGTAATTAATTTTCACTGAAACCTTAAATAAATTTAGTAATTTATGGGATCAGTGAAGTGTGAAACTTAGCTGATCCTATTATTGCGTCAAAATTGACCCGGAGTGTTGTCCAATAATGGATTAGCAAACCGGGTTTTGTTATTTCCGGGATTCGCTTTTAGAAGAATAAGGAGAAAATATGTCTGAAGAAAAGTTAAATAAAATGAATGGTGAGATTATTCTTGATCCCACTAAAGCAATATTAGTTGGCATTTGTTTACAAAAAGATGATTTTAAAGAGAAAGAAGCATCTTTGGATGAATTAGAAAGACTTGCCAATACAGCAGGCTTAACCTGTGTTTTGAAAAGAATTCAGAACAGAGCTAGAGTAGATGGAGCTACTTTTATTGGAAAAGGATTATTAGAGGAACTTAAGGCAACAGCTCACGAATTAAATGCCGGCTTGATTATTTTTGATCAAGAGCTCACCCCCTCGCAAGGTAAAAATATCAGCGCGATAATGGAATTTGAAGTTAGTGATAGAACAGAGATAATCTTAAACATCTTTCACAACCATGCTCAAACACATGAAGCTTCCCTACAAGTTGAATTAGCTAAATTACAATACCAATTACCCCGCTTAAAAAAGCTCTGGTCTTCCGAATTTGCCGGAACTAAAGCTGCCGCAGGCGGTGGCTCTCAAGGTGGTGGAACAGCTGCTCGTGGTATGGGTGAAACTCAATTAGAAGTTGATAAGCGAACTATTAGGATTCAGATAACAGTAATCAAAAAGAGATTAGAAGCTATTATGCTACAGAAAGATACGCAGAGCAAACAGAGACAAAACTTAAAAAGAGTCTGCATAGTTGGCTACACTAATGCCGGCAAATCTACTTTGTTTAATAGCGTTACAGGTGCTGATGTGTTAGTAGAAGATAAGCTGTTTGCCACACTTGGTTCAACAGTTAGAATGATTCAGCTGTCACGCGGTAAAGAGATTGTCCTCTCTGATACAGTCGGTTTTATTTCTCAACTTCCTCACCATTTAGTCGCCTCGTTCAGAGCAACCTTGAAAGAGGTTACCGAAGCTGATTTACTGCTTCATACTGTTGATGTTTCTGATAATCGCTTCGAATTCTATATTAATGAAGTGGAGAAAGTTCTTAACTCTATCGGAGCTAAAGAGATAAAATCTTTGCTAGTTTTCAATAAAACAGATAAGATTCAAACTTCTCAATTAGCTCTTTTGAAAAGTAGATTCCCGGCTGCCCTCTTCATCTCTGCCCTAAATAATGATAATATTGATGAATTAACAAGCAGAATCGAAAATGAACTGCATAGCTATGCTACTTATGAGCTATTTATACCTTTCACAGACCAAAAAGCTGCTTCTGAGTTAGAGAATATTGCCCAGGTTGTTAATAAGAGTTATGATGATAATGGTACTATTTTTATTGCTATTCTTAATGAAGAGGATGTGAGGTTTTTTAAGAAATACGTAAGATAATTAATAGTTAATAATTAATAATAATTGAAGAAAAGACCTCTAACACAGAGTTAAGATTGATACGCAACCTCTTAATTCCCCTCTTCACTTTCGAAGAAAGTTTCCGGAGAGGGGTGCCGAATTTCGGCGGGGTGTGGTCTTAATTCCCCAAAG
>Ga0265294_10008731_pt1 | contig 11772 bp, 9 predicted proteins | sample MunlanPumphouse3_FD_192504 | JGI IMG/M metagenome (GOLD analysis project Ga0265294, IMG submission 192504) | Groundwater microbial communities from a municipal landfill in Southern Ontario, Canada - Pumphouse #3 | ecosystem: Environmental > Aquatic > Deep subsurface > Groundwater | place... | reverse complement strand
CGTTTACCTGGAGTTGCGTCGTCGCGCCAAGTCTGTAAGTCAGGACATCTATTACTACGACCAAGGAACCTCCCAGGCAGATTTCATAGTTTGTGACGGTAACCGCAGTCTTGAAGTGTATCAGGTAACATATAGCATGGAGAAAGAAAAGACACGAAAACGCGAAATAAAAGGCGCAGTGGCCGGAGCCAAAGGAACTAACTGCCGCAAAGTATTCATTCTCACAGATCACGAGACTGAAACAATAGAGGACGACGGATATACAATTGAAGTCCTCCCGGTATGGGAATGGCTGCTGAGACAGTAACAGTGGTTTTCCTCTGTCCCATCAAAATGCTGTTATACATGTAATTACCTTCACAAATTTGCCTATATGTTTTCACAAAAAATCATGCGAGAGAATCCGGATAAGGATATAGTATACTTCCGTAATGCTTATGAAAATGCCGTTATGAGGCACGTTAAAGGAGAGGGAATATATATCAAATTCAAAGGCGAAAAAGAATTTTACGCTCACATTAATAATGGTGTCGTGGCCGATGCAATTATTGAATCAACCGTTGATTACATAGACAAAGAAACATACGACAATTGGTAAGATTGTTGCAGCTGAGAACGTTTGGCCAACGACGCATAGATGAAATGCTTATACCTCGCCCCAAAAATGGTCCCGGACAATGCCATGGCAATGTGTAAAACAAAACCATGGTAAATTGTAAAAGTGCCCGACAACAATTGACTATCTGAACAGCATTATCACCAATTTTTTATCTAGCTTTATGTAAGAAATAGCACATATGAAGCACATCCTGTATTTATGGTTGATTTCACTGACCATACTAACCTCCTGCACAAAGAATACCCCCGTATTAAGTTCAGATAAAAAGTTCCTTTCTTTTGGTTTTAATTCCTCCGATAATCCGGGGCTTGTTACCGATGTGGCCGGGGCCGTAAATGGAAGCGACATTACCGTGGCCGTTCCCTCTGGATGTGATATTACCTCACTCATCGCTACTTTTTCAGTATCTCCTAAAGCTGCCGTAACGATAGGAAATGCCCGGCAGACAGACAAAAAAACCAGGAATAATTTCAGTACGCCTCTTACCTACACTGTTGTGGCAGAGGATGGTTCATCTGCAAATTACACAGTAACTGTAACCAGGGTACTTGCGACAGACAAAGATATTATTACCTTCTTCTTTGAAAAATCAAAAAATCCGGCATTGACGGAAGATATTTCCTGTGCCATAGATCTGATAAATAAAAAGATTAGCTGTTCTGTTCCCGTTGGCACCTCAAGGGCTTCGTTCATTGCCTCGTATACCGTTTCAAAAGGAGCCACTCTAAAAATTGGCAGTGTCGTTCAAAGCTCCGGTGTTTCACAGAATAATTTTGAAAACCCGGTTGTCTATACCGTTTATGCCGAGGATGGAGGCTCTTGTGAATACCTGGTTACGGTTACAAGGATTCTCAGCTCCGAAAAAGAGATGAGGCAGTTTGTTTTTGAGAAAACCAGGAACACAGAGTTGCCTTATGATCTTATTTGTGAAATTGATACCATAAATCATAAAATAACCTGTCAATTTCCGTCCAATATTCCACGGAACAAACTGGTGGCAACTTTTGTGTCTTCCGACTATACAAGCGTTAAGGTAAACGGGATATTGCAAGTGTCCGGCCAAACTTCCAACAATTTTGAGAATAATGTCACATACGATGTCGTAGCAGAAGATAACAGCACGTTATCTTACTTTTTTGAGCCGCAAGCCGAGCAATTGCCCGTCATTAATACAACCAGAATTAAAGACAAAATTAAAGCCCTTAATTATCAGAGAAGAACTGATTTTCAAAATCGGAATCCTTTCCCGGGCATAGAGGTCGTACCCATTCTGTCAACAACCTGGAATGAAATAAAACCGGACGGGGCCTTTTCTTTCGATTGCGGCTATATTGCCGGCGATGGCAAAATATATGTCAGCGCCCCTCTACTCCCGGAACAGAAAGCTTTATTTCCCGATGTTACTGTCGCCTCGCTTTTTTATGTCTGTAAAGCCTTTTTAAAGCATTACTACAAAAACTCGGAAATGCCCCTATGGTTCATCAACGGGTTTGCGGCTTATGAAGCCGGCGTTATTCCGGGGGATGCCGCCATTAAATCTGCAATAAATAGTTTTGGAGGAACCCTCCCCTCTTTCACCGACTTAAATAACAGGACAAATTTTACTACAAAAAACGGAGTTGCCATAGCTTATCTTTTTGGAGAATTCCTTAGTGTTTTCTATTGCTGGCCTTATTGGGACATTCTGGAAACAACCGGTGACGGAATAGTCCTTGCCCCCTGGCGCTTCGGTTCTTTTTCCGATTTTGAACAAAAATGGACGAGGTATGTCAATTACAGAATATTCAAAGACGGGGAAACACGCCTTAAGTGGCAAAAAGAGAGTGAAAATTTCAGGTATTTATACAGAGATGCCGATGCTTTGAATTTCCCCTTATTCACAGATACTTTAGAAACGGCCTATTCCGGGTATAAGGAAAAACTGGGTGTTTCATTCCCGGAAAAAATCACGATTATGACGCTGCCGGAAGGGGAATCGGCCTACATAAACGGGGAACCCAATCCCGGAAGAATAACGGGAGGAACGGCCTGGCCGTCCGGGCTCGCACTTTCCTGTGCCACAACCACAGCAGATCTTCCACGATTTCCCAGTCTGCTCAGGCATGAATTAGCCCATGAATTTCAATCCCTCATCATTAAACCGGGCATTAGCCTGCCCGCATGGTTAAACGAAGGATTCCCGGGATTTATGCAAATGGGTGGTATGCTTACTCCGGACCAAAAGGCAGCATGGCAGGCAGATGCCAATAAATCCATGAACGACGCTATTGCATACTTTGGGCATAAGCCAACCTATCAGGATCTCTTTGTTTATCCTTCGCCCTATTTCAACTATTACTTATTAGGAGAAATTATGTATGAATTTATATATAGTAAGGGGGGCTATATGGCAGTGAAATCTGTAACTGAAGATCCCGTGGCCGGATTTGCGACCATTGGTTATGCAACACCGGAGGCTTTTCTGTCTGCATATTATACCTATTTTGATGACAACTGGAAGCAATAACAGCCACTATCGCGCCTCTTCCCGGGTTTGCCATTGTTCGGGTTCAGGCATTTCATAGACGCGCGAGCGTAACCATTTTCCGTAGTCCTGTAAATCCTCATGCATATCCTGTTCCTCAACGGTTAGTGTCTCTCCAATAATAACCCTGTGCCTCCCTTTATGCTTGTTAAAAAATTCCAGCGGAAGACGCAGAAAGCGGATTTTCCAGTTTATCAGGCCCAGGAAATAGTAAAACGGGGAATTTCCGTCTGGGAAGTATATGGGGACAACCGGGAATCGGGCGCGCTTTATCAGACGTAGCATACTCGGCTGCCACTCCCGGTCCTGCAGGGTACAGGACTTAATTTTAAAGTCCGAGACGGCGCCGGAGGGGAAGAAGCCGAGAGGATGGTCTTCCGCAATATGATTGAGAATGGCTTTGATTCCCTTCACGGTGATGGCATCGGGAGCCCTCTTTTTTGTAGTGGTGGGTGTGACGGTGATAAAAACATCATCCAGTGATTTGGCACGGGCAAGAATCTTGTTTACCAGGATTTTGTAGTCCGGCCTTCTCCCTCCGATCAACTCGGCAAGGATGACTCCGTCAAGCCCGCCGTAGGGGTGGTTGCTTACGGTTATAAACGGCCCTACGGGGAGGGCGTTCAGTCTGTCCGCATTGCCAATGAAATAGTTGCACTTCATCTGGTCAATCACTTTTGAGGCGCACTCGGCATTTCTGTATGAAGAAACATTGTCATAGAGCCTGTTAAGACGCGACACTCCCAAGATATTCATCAGTCCGCGCGCCAGGCATCTTCCCCGGCGGCCTCTGAACAACGGGGACATTTTTGCCATATCATCCACACTCAGAAGGGTATTGACGGGATTTATCTTAATTCTCTTGTGTAGTTTGTGTTGCATGACAATATATCATTTGTTGCCGCTTATGCAGCTGATTCTTTCTTTTTAGGAAATAACAGTGAACCGGTAATACTCACAGCAAGGGTCCCCAAAATAATGTACAGCGAGGTGCCGGTACCCATTTCAATGTGCAGTATGGTAGCCAGAAACATCTTCACACCAATAAATGTGAGCAGGACCCCAAGACCGTATCTGAGTAGCCAAAAGCGGTCTATAATACTGTCGAGAAGGAAGAAAAGCGATCGCAGACCCAGTATGGCAAAGATATTGGAAAAGAAGACAATATACGGATCTCTTGTTAATGAGAATACTGCGGGGATGGAGTCTACGGCAAAAATCACATCTGAGAACTCAATTACCAGAAGCACTAAAAACATCGGGGTGATGAATACCTTACCGTTTTTTTTGGTGAAGAAGTTGTGGCCATCCAGTTCCCGTGAGACTCTGAATACTTTGGAAGACCAGCGCACCACTACATGGTTCGAGGTGTTAATCTTCTTATCGGACTTGTCGAAGAACATCTTGATTCCGGCATAAACCAGCATGATGCCGAACACAGCCAGCACCCAAACGAACTGGCTGATAAGAGCCGAAGCAGCAAAAATGAACAGGAATCTAAGGATGATAGCACCCAGAATACCCCAGAACAATACACGGTGATAATACTGTTTGTCTATTCCAAAACCAGTGAAGATCAGTATCATCACAAAGATATTGTCAACGGAAAGCGATTTCTCCATAAGGTAACCGGACAGGTATTCCACTCCCATATTTTGCCGGAAAATCCTGAGATTCCCGGCGTAACTGAGAGCCTCGTTGTAGCAGTGCGAGGTGCTGCCCGAAAAATAGGCGTTATAATAGGCCTTCAGCGATTCCGCATCTGTGATTCCGTGTACCCACTCGCCGTGAAAAAAAAGCAATCCGTTAAACAGAAGTGCAATGCAAATCCAGATTGCAGTCCAGATAGCGGCCTCCTTCATTCCTATCACATGGTCTTTTTTATGAAAAACTCCGATGTCGAGCGACAACAGTAGGATAATCAGGACGAGAAAGCCCAGAAAAAAAGGCAATTCATTTCCATTCATAAACATTCCCTTTGCTGAATCTCATCTTTTGATACGTTACCGGAGCATATTCGTTCTTTATGACGGCAACGTTAAGAACCAGAATTGTTGATTATCAGCTTATAATTAAATGCGAAGTTATAATAAATATCCACGGTTGGCCACTTCCAGACCGCTTCTGGTGCGCAACTTTTCTTCAAACTTATAAGCTCACCTTGGTTACACGTGAATAGCATTTTCACGCAGGGTGCTCGCCGGAAAGGTAGTAAGTAGCAAAAGCAGCCCTAGATACGGGAACGTGGTAAGTACTAAAAACAACTCTGTAGATTTTAATACACAGTATAATAGTCGTTTATATGTTTTCGAAAAACAACTTTTACTTACCACCTCCCCGGAAAGGGTCAAACATCAAATAATGTTAAGCATCTACTATTCAATCATATACGATAAACCGGCATTTGACCCTTGATCTGGCGCCCATGTGTTCATTGGGTTTTCGGTGACCTGACCGTCAAGGGTCAAACATCAAATAATGTTAAGCATCTACTATTCAATCATATACGATAAACCGGCATTTGACTCTTGATCTGGCACACACGTGTTCATTGGATTTCCAGTGCTCAGACCGTCAAGGGTCAAACACAGCAAAAAGCCAAGCGCCTATTCTTTAACGACATATGATAAACCGGCATTTGACTCTTGATCTGGCGCCCACGTGTTCATTGGGTTTCCGGTGCTCCGATCGTCAAGGGTCAAACATCGGGAAACGTTAAGCATCTACTATTCAACCATATACAACAAAACGGCATTTGACCCTTGATCTGGCGCACAGGTGTTCATTGGGTTTCCGGCGGGCATAGTGTAAAGTGGTTTCTAAATGGGATTTAAGTGTGCCACTTTTTTACATGAATTTGTAAAAATAAGATTACCAGTGACTTAAAAATTCCCGCTTACATTTGGCGTACACAGCTCCCATTTATCTTCGCTACAACCCGCATAGCACAACCCGCATAGAACTTCACAAGATATTCAGAAAAGGGAAACCTCGCGCCCGCGGAGGGAAGGCCCCATTGGCGCAGCCAATGGGAGGCGTTTTCCGTTCTGAATATCTTGTAGAATATTCTTAACCAGATGAGTGCGAGTTGTGTTGACGGGGACGGGACGGGGAAGCAGGCACAGACCATTGGCCGCGCAATCGGGAGGCGTTTTCCGTTCTGAATATCTTGTAGAATGTTCTTAACCAGATGAGTGCGAGTCGTGTTGACGGGAACAGGGAAGCAGGCACAGACCATTGGCCGCGCCAATGGGAGGCGTTTCCCGTACAAACGGCCTCATACGGAAGCGGCATCATACAGAACAACAAGAATAATATATACTTATCTTTGATTTATTCATTTTATGGGAAAGATCTTTATTGCCTTACTGACAATGCTTTGTATATCATGCAATACGCCGGACCATCCCGGAAATAAAGTCTGGGCCTGGATGTCGGGCGCCAACTCAATGACTGCAGAACAGTGGGATTATTATTTCAAAAAATCTTCGGAGGCCGGAATCGATGCCATTTTGCTGGAATGTCACGGCGGATACCCCAAGACCCCGGACGATACGACCTCTTTCAGAGACAGTGCTGCCATTGAAATCATCACCTCGGCCCTGCCTTATGCAAAAAAATACCATATTGAACTGCATGCCTGGATCTGGACCATGAACCGCACCGAGATGAATCTCCGGAAAGCTCATCCGGAATGGTACCAGGTTAATGCGGCGGGCGAGTCCTGCCTTGATATTAAGCTTTATAACCGCGAACATTACCGGTGGTTGTGCCCCTCGAGATCCGAAACGCTGAATTACCTGAAAGAAAGGGTGGCCGAGCTGGCAGAGATAGAAGGCCTGGCGGGAGTTCATCTGGATTTTATCCGGTACCCCGATGCCATTTTACCCTATGCGCTGCACGAATCGAGGCATGTCGTGCAGGACAGGGTATATCCGTTGTGGGATTTTTGTTATTGTCCTGTGTGCCGGGGTCGTTTCAAAGCCCTGAGCGGGATGGATCCCCTGGACCTGGAAGATCCCACTTCCAACGAAGCCTGGATGCAGTACCGGTGGGATGTTCTCTCTTATGTAGCAGGCGAGCTGTGCCTTGAAATAAAAAAACACGGAAAAACGGCTTCGGTAGCCGTTTTTGCAACACCCGAAGAATCAAAGAAACTGGTACGTCAGGATTGGGCCGGTTTTAAAAACGTAGATGTTTTCTTTCCAATGATTTACCACAAATTCTACGGTTGGGACGATGAACGGGTGCTTTCTGCAACAAAAGAAGGGGTCAGAGCGTTGAAGGCTGCCGAGGCAGGCGGGTATTTATGTTCGGGCCTGTTTGCAGGACATGTGCCACCTGAGCGCCTTCAGGAATTCATTCAATATACCGCAGAAGGCGGATCGAGAGGCATTTGCTTCTTTTCCGTCCAGGAAATTGACCGCATCCCGGGTTATTGGGAAGCAATCCGGAAGCGGTTTGGTGCGCAACCCTAAACTATTGCGCACCAGACCGCGTCTGGCAAAAAATAAGCGCGTATGGAACTGCCATTCCATACGCGCTGCCTGCACGACATATGCACTCACACAAAACCTAAACTACATCTTCTTCCCCAATGCTTTTTCCACTTTCTCTTTCTCCAATTTTTTAGTACAAAAGAACCAGTCGTGGCAGGTTACCCCTTCCTCCGGCACTTCCATCCGCTCCTTAGCCACTCCGCACGAGCCTGCAGTGGGTACTATCACGTCATCGCCCGGACGCCAGTCGGCGGGAAGGGCAACTTTGAAGTGATCGGCAGTCTGCAAACCTATGATCACGCGTTTCAGTTCGTCAAAATTACGGCCCAACGATAAGGGATAATATATTATAGCTCTGATTATTCCATGGGGGTCTATAAAGAATACAGCCCTGACAGCCTTAGTGGAGCTCTCACCCGGTTGAAGCATGCCGTATAATTTGGCCACTTCCATTTTTATATCTTCAATCAGCGGGAATTTCACCTCCACATTCTTCATCCCTTTATATTCAATCTTTTCCTTAATATTTCTAAGCCAGGCAATATGGCTGTATAAACCGTCTACCGAAAGGCCTACCAATTGCGTGTTGAGTTGCTTAAACTCCTCCTCCATAGAGGCAAAAGTCATAAATTCAGAAGTACATACCGGCGTAAAGTCGGCCGGGTGGCTGAACAGAATGGTCCATTTTCCTGCGTAATCATCGGGGAAATTGATGTCACCCTGTGTGGTAACGGCTTTGAAAGCAGGGGCCTTGTCGCCTATTCTGGGTATTGAAGATACAGTGTTATTTTCCATGTTTATTGATATTTAGTATTTTTCTTTTGTTTGTAGGATATAACTGGTCTTTGAACTAAGAACGATATGGTTAACGTGTCAACAGCGCTACCAGCATCCAGGTGAGTTTTTCCTGTTCTTTCAAATAGTCGGTCAACAGGGCAACAGTCACTTCATCTTCTGCCTCGCCGGCGAGTTTAATTATTGAGCGCTCGCTATCCATTAAAATTTTATACGTTTCCAAAATAAGTTCCACGCCCTTCTCTCCATCCGTCACATTACTCACTTCTTTCACGCGGGCTGTTTTCAGGTATTCACTGTAATTGTTTACAGGGGTCCCGCCCAGCATGAGTAACCTTTCGGCAATTTCGTCTGCCTTTTCGTTTATATCATCGTAAATTTCTTCAAATTTTTCATGTAACTGGAAAAACTGCCTGCCGGTCACGTTCCAGTGAAGACCTCTCAGATTGGTATAGAACACCTGGAGATCTGCTAAAAATTTTTGTAATTCGTCCACAACGGGGACTATTCTTTTTTTGTCCAGAGAAATGTAATCTAATGTTTTCATGGTATTGACGTTTGTTTTTGTTTTGTTGATGCAAAGGTAAAGGGGCCTGCATTATAAATCAAACAGATATTTTCTATGCGATTATAGATATTTTCTATATTTTTGCATTATGACGCTGCAACAACTGGAATACATACTGGCAGTAGACCGGCACAGGCACTTTGTACGGGCTGCAGAAGAATGCGGGGTGTCACAGCCCACCCTGAGTGCATTAATTAACAAGCTGGAAGAAGAACTGGACGTGAAGATATTCGACCGTACCAGGCATCCGGTTGAACCCACGCTAATTGGGCAACAGATACTTAAACAGGCCCGTGTTACGCTAAATAACTCGGCTCAACTCAAAGAGATCGTGCTGGCCCGGAAAGAAACGCTTGTCACGGATCTGAACCTGGCTATTATCCCTACGGTGGCCCCTTATATTGTCCCCGGCTTTATTGAGCGTTTTCAGAAACATTATACTCAAGTTAATCTGCGGATTAACGAAATGCGCACCAAGGATATTATCGCTGCCATTAAAGCCGGTTCCACAGACATGGCCCTGCTGGCCACTCCGCTTCAGGAAGAAGACATCCTGGAAATACCTGTCTATTACGAGAAATTCGTTGCTTACATAGCACCGTCAGATCCGAATTATAATAAGGAAGAATTGGCAGCAACCGATCTGCCTGCCCAACACCTCTGGGTGTTGCAGGAGGGCCATTGCCTCAGAAACCAGATCTTCAATTTCTGCACAGAAAACGCAAGGGCAGACCGGCAGGTCTACGAGGCGGGCAGTATTGAGACCCTGGTAAAAATCATAGACCGGAACGGCGGGTATACCCTCATTCCCCAGCTGCACATTCCCATGTTGACAGACCGACAGCAAAAGCACATCCGCCCCGTAATATCGCCTCCGCCGGTAAGGGAGATTTCCATTGTTGTCTACAAAGATTTTATCAGGGAACGGTTGCTGAATGCCGTGGCCGATACCATAAAGGAGATTATTCCGCCCGGAATGCTCGATGCCAGGCTTAAGAAATTCGCCATTAAACTTTAGAGCTCAGGAACCCGGCTGCTTTGTCAAATACGGTTCGAAAGCCGAGGAATACATCCTGAAAGGGGATGTTCTTTCCCGAGGGAAAAGGGGTCTGGTGCGAGTATTCATAAGGAAAGTCGAGTTCGCTGGTCAAAGCCGGCGCGAGTTCCTCTCCCACTGCCTCACGCAACCCGACGGTAGGCACCACAATGTCTTTTTTTAAAGACACCATTTGAACTCTGTCTTTCGCTTTTTCAAAGAATGCATGACGTTCAGGGGCATAAACATCCGGGGCTATCATGAGCCTGAACGCCCGTTCCAGTGCATCGTCCCTGAAAAGGCGCCCTTCTGCCAAAGCCTGCTTCCCGTAAACAAAATAATTCAGGTAATAATTTTTTATGGTATCGTAGGCATTCTGATCTATAATATCTTTGGCGTTGCCGTTCATTTTTTCGAATATTGAACCTCCGCAGAAGGTGAAAAGCCGCGAGCTGGAAAAATAACCATTTGGATCTGCAATAAGCAATACCTGCGAAAGCAGGGCTCCTATGGAATAGGCAAACAAATCCACCTGGCAGTCTTCGCGGAACAACGGATGTTTTCCCTCTTTGATCCCGGCCACCAACTGGCATATATTAAGTGCCGATTCCCGTCCCGAAACGTAGAACCGCAGCGGACTGTCCGACAGGCGCGAACTGAGTGCCACATTAAAAAAGGAGGCATTACAAAGATTCAGAATCTCCTGTTTTCGCTTGTTGAGCCAGGGAAGCAACCAGCGCGGAGAATACCAGTTGGCAGGCGTCCTGTTCATATGAAATGCAATGGGAAAAAGGATCACCGGGACCCCGCAACGGAGTACCAATTCCTCGGCCCAGGTAAGGTATTTATCCCACTGCCTCTCGTTAAGACCGTGCAAAAGGAGTATGGCTCTTGAATAATTCGCTCCGCCCTTAGGTAAAAAAACTGTATAAGTGAAGTCTTTGTTTTCAATAATCTTACTGTCCGGGACCGCACAAAAACCGGTCACCGGAATAGCCAGTCTGTATAACTCTATGTCCTCCTCCCCTACCTCCTGATGGAAACGGAAAGGATGTATCTCTACGGGACTGCCGGGCAACACTACCCTGTTGTCGTAGGAAAAGAGTTTGGCCAGCTCTTTTGTTCTTTCTTCCAGACACATGGTTTTCATATAGTTCATCCTTTTTTCTTCAAAAGAAGAGGATTTTGGACAGAACGCCAAAAGAAAGGGATACGGCAGACGCTTCCGGGACGAAAACGGGATATGAGGGATGAAAATGTTTATTACGGGGTGAATGCAAATGAAAGAAAAGATTAAAAACAGTTACCTTTGCGTCATGAGCAGGCTGGACAGAAAGATACCTCCGTTTATTTACAGCAAATCCAATCTGATTTGGCTGGTACTGTTTACAGCCGTTTTTGCCTTATTGTTCATAAATATTTACACCCCTTTTGAATCTCCCAGCTGGTACCCTATTTCACGCATTCAATATTTTCTCTTCTCGAGCCTGATTATTCTCACCGGAGTGCTGGTAGTGGTTATCAGCCGGATTGTAATGTTCTATTACACAAAAAAAAGAACCATTTCCTACTGGGATTATATACTATGGGTAGCTGCCGAGATCTTCTTTATGTCGCTCTTTTACACCTTGTATTCATACCTGATGGACGACACCCGGAATTTTTGGGAAATATACCGTTCTTCGGTAAGGAATACAAGTCTGATCCTGTTATTACCTTATTTCATTTCAT
>Ga0265294_10008730_pt1 | contig 11772 bp, 8 predicted proteins | sample MunlanPumphouse3_FD_192504 | JGI IMG/M metagenome (GOLD analysis project Ga0265294, IMG submission 192504) | Groundwater microbial communities from a municipal landfill in Southern Ontario, Canada - Pumphouse #3 | ecosystem: Environmental > Aquatic > Deep subsurface > Groundwater | place... | reverse complement strand
TATACCTTCTCATATGTTCCCTCAAAGTCTTGTTCTTGCATAATAATCAGGTCTATGTTGTAATGACCCCCTCCCTTTACAACAATGTAGTTACCCTTTTCTAAGGTGTATCCATCGAGACCCCTAATAGCAAAAACCTCACCTAAATCAGCTATTATCATATCAGCAAGCCATTTCCTAATTTCATCTAAATTATCTCCTGTGAATTGTATTGCATCAACTTCTTTTCGAATTAATCTATATTTTGCCATAGTATTTATTATTTAATAATCTTATTTGCTAACCCACCTTGATTTGAACAAGGAACTCTGCTTTTGGAGAGCAGTATTATACCATTTAACTATGGGCTAATTATTTCAGTCTGCCTTTAATCTCACCCAGTAGCTCAATCATCCTTGCGTTGCCATTGTTGATTGCTTGGACAATATCACGGTCGCCACCTCTTATGGATTCGGTTATCTCGTGGAGATGATTACTATTCATCAACTTTAACTCGTCTAACAACTCACGATTGGTCTTGTCCAGTATTGCTTCACCGTTACGGGTTTTGAGCCACGCAAAGAGTTCCTTAATCATAAGGGTTACAACGATGACGATTGCTCCTAATGCTGTTATGTCGGTGTAGTCCATAGTTCTAATATAATGGTGGTAGTCCTGCTTCTTTCCTTAATTGATCCATTGATTTTTTACCACTTGATTTAGTTGTTGGGACATCGTCTGTCAACGACGGCAACCCGGCCTCCTTTCTTAATTGTTCCATTGACTTCTCACTACCACTCTTTTTCTTTGGCTCTTCTAACTCTTCTTTGGCATATCTATAATATGTCAGGAATGTTGCCATTGGAAATCCAAGTGCTGGCTCTTCTACTGCTGCCACGAATCTTAAATAGTCCTCTAATGTTGGCTCTTTCTTAAATGCACTCTGGAAACCTCTTTCTATATCATCCAGCATTGGAGTTGAGATCATACTATATGATTTGAGTCCGGTCTTCTTTCTGATCGTGTATTCTATTACTTCACCTAAGAATGGAACTGCTGTAAATGGCTGGGTTGCCGTAAATATAAGAGTGTCGGCTGCGAGGTTGGCGTCTTTGTCTTTCTTTTTGGACTTACCTGCGACACCCCTTACTATCGCCTTGTATCCACCGACAACACCTGCTCCTATTAAGGTGTAAAGCAATGGTTGCAAGAGTGCATAATGAAAGTATGTTTTTCCTAAAAACTCTGCTGATACCTCTCCTCTCTTATACTGAAGAGTTGTGTCTACTAGAACTCTTGTATATTGATTGGCTGTGTTTCTAAATCTGAAGAACGCTTTAGTAGCACCAGCTGATTGTTGAGGCAATGATAAGCCGGTTGATCCGCCGAACTGTTGCTCTTTGAGTGTTACCCTCTCAAACTTATCCCTAACATAATCTTCCGCCTCTTGACCCTTCAGACCCTTCTTAGCTGCCTCCTTGTCAAGATATTCAACATAAGGGCGACCCCCATAAATGATAGCTGTGATGTCCCCAGTTCTTGTTGGAAGTGTTCCGATCGCCCTCCAAGACTCCACATTGACCTTCAGATGATTACCACCAGTAATAGCATCTCGTGCCGCTTCATCGTGTCCACGATTAAACCTTGCGGGTATAAAATCAAACCTTTTTAACATATATTCGGCTGTTTTTTTAGGAGTTGCTATCCCTTTCATAAAGCCGGCAGTCCATTCAGTGGCTGGCATGTGCCTCATATAGTTTGTGGTTGATCCCAGTTGCCGTGCGAATACAGTGGGGGAGAACATCTTAGCAGTTGTCCAGTTATTAAGAGCTTTGTTAAAGACTCCATCAACAATATTTGTTATTGCTACCTCTCGGTTGAGAGATATACTATCTATGTGTTGGAGTAGATCTCTGTATATTTTGTCTCCATATCTATTGACAATTGATCCTTTAACCCTTCTGTCAGTAAATATCCTGCGTAAAGTTTCATATTCTCTGCTTAAATGATCAACGTGTTCTGCGATCTTAATATGCTTCATTCCCTTGGTCCAAGCATTGGTTGGAATAGGTATTAGTCTTGTGCTATGGGATCTTGCTTTCATTGCTGAAGGAGTCTCTCCTTGAATTTTAATATCATCAAAAACGCTTGGCTGGTGTTCGGTAGTTCCGGGCCAGTAGTTTTCTACCATTCCCATATCTCTACCTGTTATTTCAATGTTTCTCTTGTTTAATATCTCACGATAGTTTTGGACTTCTGCCATTAACATATCTCCCAGCATTTTTTCGTTGTCAGTTAGATTGCTTAAAGCACCATCAATTTGTGCTTTACCATAAGCCCAATAATATCTCTCTTTCACCACATCATTTTTAATAGAGTTATAGATATCTATAAGTTCCAATCTATTAATGTCGTGGTTCACTCTGTCTATGTCGGTCATTGCGACCTTCTCTCCAGCCATATCTACAAACCATCTCATCAAATCCCTGTCGTTTTTCAACCCTAATATCTTAACTGATTTTTTGTTGATTTCTTTCCCCTTATTAGTATAAGAGGTGTCCATTCGGTTTTGTTTTGTATCCGGATCATACTTCTCGGATAAAGCTTTACCGACGATCTGGTTGAGATACGATCCAATGTTTGAAACCCCTCCGTGATAAGTAGAAACAATCGCATTCATTGACTTTTTAATAAAGCTAACGTCTCTTAGTTCACTTGGCCTTAGCTCAACTATCTTGTTATGGACCTCGTCCACCCTCCCCTCTCTTTCAAGGGCCTTAAAGAAGTCGTCTATGTCTTTTGCCGCCTTTCCGATCTGCTTTAACCTTTGAATATCCTCTAAGACCTTTTCGTATATCTCTATTGACGCTTTGGCCCCGTTGGCTTGTAGTGAATAGAACCTTTCCTTGATCAGATCAAACTCGGAAAGCCCTTCAACACTCTCTCCCCTTGCGAGGTCTAGCTCGTCAAGCTTCTTTTGGGCTTGTTCTTGATTTAGCTTTCTTGCACCACGAAGTTCTTCCAGCACCTTATTGTATTCATACTCGTATTTAGCAACTCTCTTGTCGCCTTTCTTTACTGGTTTGGTGTATTTGAATTCTTTGTCTATCGCCTTTGACAGATCTCTCTTGGTTTGAGCGTCTAATAAGTTTTCTATTCTCCTTTGAATGTCCGGATATTTATTGTAGAAGGTGACCCCAGGATCTGACGATTTGGCGATGTTCCTCATCTCTGTAATAAACTTAGATCGGTCTTTTGCTGTTAGCCCTGACTCTTTGAGGATGTTTGCGAGCTCCTTTTGTTTTTCCACTATTTGCTTTCTTGTGTAGAGTGATCCCTCTCTTGATCCACGCTCAAGGTTTTTTAGTTTGTCTTTAAGTAGAGTCGTCTTTCTCTTTCTGACAAATGGTGATGGCTCAATACCGAGTATCTTTTGTGCCGATGGTGGGATCAATCTCTTAATAATCCCTGCTCTGGCTGGGTGCTTTTCCGCTATTTCTATTAGCGTCTCTGACACTTCCTTTTCTCTCAACAAGTCTTTATCTATTCGGTTGCCCATCTCGTCTTGAACGATGTCGTAAAGCTCTCTTTGTCTAACATTCCTCTCTGGCGGAATGGTCTTATTCTTTATATGCTCCATTACTTTGTTGAACAATGTCTTTTCTCTTAAATGAGACGGGACCCATTCTGGGAACGTGCTTGAGATACCCAATACATCCCTATCAGAAGCGTCAGGTTGCTCGATGAGTATTCTTTCTCCTGCTTCTGACAACTCCATTTCAGTCAAGACTTCAGACTCTACTCTTGCCATATCATCTTCTATTCTTTGGGCTATCTGTTGTTCGGTTGTTATTGTTGGCTCCTCTATTGGCTTCTCTGTCGCAAACATATCTCCCAACGTAACCTCTTCCTGTATTGTTGCCTCTGGATCGATAGATCTGGCTATTTGTTGCGATTCTGCTGTGTCAGCAAGAAACTCATTAGTCCTATCTCCTAAGTTTGTAGTATCCTCATTCTTCCACTTGTCATAGATAGGATGTATCGCATCGGCTATCTCTAAAGATTGTGGAGTATGTATTTGAACTTCCGTAGGTAATTCATTGGGAAGCTTAACTTTTATATTTATTCCTCTATATCCAAAGATTGTTGGATTTTTGAAAAAGTCTTCTACCTCTACGACATTAAAATTATTCTCAATGTTTTGTAACTGGGTAGAAACTTCTGAAGAGCTTACAACAACCCTTCCCGCCAAAGCATCATAAATTTCGGTAGGGTTTTTATCACGCAATAGGTATCTGTTTATTTTTCCTTCAAAGCTATCTGCTTTCTTAACCCTTACATCTACATCTTTACCAGTGGCCTCTTGGAGATATATTTGAAATGCTGATAGCGACTCTTTACATATCTCTTGGATCTTGCTAATATAAGGTTGTATGAAAGACGTATTCTTAAAATTTGAAGGAGATGTGTTTAAGGTGGTGCGAACCAAATCTGGTCTTGCCCCTTTCAAGTTTGTAAATAATTCTTGGGAGCGAGTGGACGGTAGATTAACGGCAACACTTTTCTTCTGGGGAGTGCCAGTCAAAGATCCCTCTCTCAAGGTCTCATAACCTTCAGTTACTTCCTCTGGTTTGAATATCTCTGTAACTTTATCTTTGCCCAACATTTCAGATGTTGGTTTTTCTTTTGCCATCTCAGCAGAGGTAACCCTTTCTGTCAATTGCGGAGGAACTTTTAATATATCTCCCATCGAGATGTCTGGCGTTGCTGGTGCTTCTGATATTGCTTTTAGAGATGTTTCTAATGGCACCTTTGTTCGTATTTCAGGACTAACTTGTGCTGCTTGGCTATCTATTCTAGTTATAATATCAGGTTGGTTTATTGCTGCTTTTTGGACTATTGGATCTTTCTCAAATACCTTCATAGATATAGGAGCTACCTCTCCTGTCATATTATCAAGGTGTGCGAGTATGGCTTTTTCACTGGGGGTCAAGTGTTCACTTAGAGTCATTGCCTCTCCCTTGCCAGTGCGAATGTATTGGACATCTCTGTGATACATCTCGTGAGCTATCACTTTATTCTTGAGATCTCTGAAGGTTGATCCTAATTCGGTATTCTTACTCCCATACATGATCTCTAGGTAGTCCAGCTTATTTACCATATCAGCAACATCCGGGCCGTATTTTTCAGCCATGATCCATTTAGCTCTGTTGGCTTGAAGCTCACTCTCATACGCCCTTGTCATGCCTATACTGTTTATCGCCTCAAATGCCATCCATAAAACAGCATTCGTTGCAATTGAAGGGATGTCGTCTTTGGTTACTTGTTTGTTCTTGATTAATGTTTCTAATGTAGTCCAAGACGCACCAAACATGCCTGCTGTTCCTATTCTCCAAGGGTTTGTTGGCATTGCGTGTGCAGTAGCGAGTAATACCCCTTGAAGGCCACCCTTTGCCATTTCGGACAACATTCCTGTTGGACTGAATTGACCCTCTTCGATCTGTTCGGCCGCCTCTCTTAACAATCCGGTTGTAGAGAGTGTTGGCACTAAAGAAGCACTGGATGATAACGTTCTAAGAAGAACCGATCCCCACCTTGATCGGCTTAATGAAGCCCCCCATTCTGTTTTCATTAGAGATTTTTGTGCTGCTGGAGAGGCAGCACTAAATATCGACATAATCATCGCAAAGTTCATCAACTCTCCACCAAAGTGAGCAACAGCTCTTGCTGCTGGATTCTTATCTTTTATTGCTTCGATTCTTTCTTTTTCTTGAATATACCTATCAACTGTCTCTTGGTATATTTTGTCAATCTCTTCGGGAGCTATATAGCTCAACCCTACACTTTTTTTAGTCTCTTCTATTTTTTTTGTCGCACTCTTATCTATTTCTCTCAACTTGTCAGTAATACCAAAACGAGTATCAAGTGCATTGAACCATTTCGTTGGCAGAAATGCTTCGCCTGCCATTGACACACTAGCCCTTAGTATGTCTGGTTGCTCCTTGATCAGAGCCGGGATTCTCTCGCCATACCTTTCTCCGAAACTATCCTTTATTTCTTGCTGATACTTATAACCCTTTATTACCGTTCCAAGAGGTCCCGGAATGGCCGAGAAAAGATCTGCCATTGTTGTCGGGCTTTGAGGTGCCTGTGCCTGCGGTATCTGTGCTTGAGGCACTTGTATTTGAGATGATCTTGGTGGAAGTATCGGTGTTGTGGGTGTCGGTGTTCTCGGAGAAAACAAAGACCCAATGGTCTGTTTAACCTTCTGAGTTGGTTTCTTTAGAATGTCTAAAAGATTGGCCATAACTACTTAATTGTGAACCCTTTTCCTTCGTAAGCTTTCTCTTCTATTTTCACTACCTCTTCTATTGCCTGAGGTGAATTGACATAATCATCTATCTTTGCTACTCCAAGGATTGTCTTGTATCCCGCGGCTTTAGCGAGCTCCTTAACTTTTGCCTCTCCATACTCTCTGATCAGTGCGGTCTTTATTTCTTCCTCGCCCCACTTAGATACGAAAGATTTGATAGACGCCCTTGAGATTTCAGGTGTTTGGACTTGACTCTCAACCCACTGGACTCCATCCCAAGTCATCATCTTTCCTGCTATTACCTGCTGAGTTCCTACTGGCACTGCACTGCTCTTGCTAAGCCAAGCTTCCATATATTGAGGATCTCCTAATCCATATTGATATTCAAGGATTGATGTTGGTGTTGCTTGAGGTGAATATTCTTTCGCTGGGGCTTCTCCGAGATCTTGGATTGCTTGTCCAGTAGCAGTATTGATCAATACAAGACGATCTCCGCTTTGAATTACTTGTGTCTGAACTCCTCTTCCTCCCAACTCCCAAGAGATTGCTTGTTGGTAAAGCCCTACCTTTTGTTTTATCTCTTCCATTCCTTGATTGTATCTTGAAGCCATTGAGTTTCTTTCTTCAATTAGTCGGTTAATGTCTGCATTGGCTTTATCAACTTCTAATTTCTTTCTACCAGTGATCATCCATTGAGATATTGGTTTTCCGCTTTCGTCCAATATTGCCTTATCTAAATCAGCCTTTCTATCGGCTATTTGCTTGTCTAGGTCGCTTATTTGCTCCTTCACAGCGTCCCATTCACCTTTTTGGTATTCTTCTTCCCACATCAATGAAAGGTCGGGCAGTTCTCTTTGAGGAGTCGTTCCGGGTGCTAATTCTTCTCGGTATGCCGCTGCCTCTGGTGTTACAGTCGGAGTTGTCGGTGCTACTGGTGCAGATGTTGGTGCCACGCCACCTCTTAAAGCATTCAATAGTTGGACATTCTGTTCGGCTGTTCCAGCATATCCACCAATTCCATATTGACCGGCTAATGCCGCCCTTGACCCGAAATCACTCGGCTGCCCTACTGATTTCAAATAATCAACTACCGATGTTCCAGTGTATCCAGCTCCCGCTGGACTGACTGGTTGCGTTGGTTGAGTGGTCTGCACAGGCGTTGGTGTCATTTGGCTTGACCTGCTTAGATAATCTTCCAACGATCCGGGCTGTGGTTGATATTGCCCTGTTTTCTTCAAATAATCTATTAAGCTTGCCATATTTTATTTCCCCTTATCCTTACTAACGACCTTTTTTATTTTACCACTTTTCAATTCTATTTGAAAGTTGTCTTGTGGTTCTATTCCATACTTTGGTAGTATGTTTCTTAAAAAAGCATTCTTCTGGTTTTCAAACATACCACTGATGACTTTGTATTGCATCTCTAATTCGGTTAGTTTCTTTAACTCTGTTAGTTCTTTTTTTGATAGTTTTTTATTGAACATATTATTTTTATTTTATTTTACGGAATTGGGTCAGCAGTAACTTTGTGCCACCTACTACCATCGCTAAAAACTATATCTTGTTCCCCATTATCCCAATACATAAACCCTTTATAATTAGAGGCTGACCCGGGTGGACTACTGTATTGTCTTAACCCTAACGGCATCCATAAATCAACCCCCTTGCTGTTGAACTCAATATATTGTGAGCTTCCATAATAAATCCCACCTGATATATATAATCTATCCCAGTTATAAGATGAGCTTCCTAAGTCATACCAATAGTCATAATAAGGGTTTAGGTTTCCCAGCCCACTTATACCATATCCAAGCCAATTTTTAGCTGTGTTGATACTTAATTCACTTAATGAGCTTGCTCCAGCTGATGGCCAAGTTGTTCTTGTAACTCCGCCAAGTGAGATGCTTCCAAAGGTGCTATCAATCGTCAATGTTCCTTTTACCGTTATATTGCCTCCTGAATCTACGGAAAACCAAGTTCCATAATTTCCGCCAACTCCGTGAGATCTGACTTCTATTGCGTTGTTTGATGAGTTAGGCCCTAAGTCAAAATATACAGACCCACCACCACCAATTGTTAGCACCCCAGTATTATCCGGGTCTTGAGCTGATATCCCCCCAACGAGCTTACTGCCGTGATAAAAGACAATGCTTGCGTCTGAAAGTCCCGGGTATAGAGCGGTTTTCATTTCTACTCTTGTTCCAGTGGTTGCTGTTTTTATCTTTGGGCCTACAAGAGTTCCTCCGGTGATTGTTCCTGTAGCAGTGATGTTCTGAGCGAATATGTCATTTACATCTAAAAGTTCTGTTTTAATATACCCTCCTTCTATGAGTGTGTCTCCCAGCTTTGCTTTCTCCACTAAGTTTTCAAAAGCCATTGCCCCCAAGTCTTCTCCCTGAACTGCTGAATCTAACTTACTACCCTCGCCTTTGTTAATATCACTCAAAGATGTCGGAGTCTGTAGTATGTATTTATAATTCAAAGGCTCTTGGAGTGGTTGATCCTCCATTACTTCGTCGTAAAATACTTTTGCCTTTGTTTCTTTGACTGCCATTTTAATATAATGTTACTAACTTGAAGTAGTTGTGAATCTCTAATATTTCAGGGGTGTTGTTTCCGCTCGGGTAAAGCTCTACTCTGACTTGGTAATTCTCTCCTTGTCCTTCTATGGTGTAAATCGCCTTTGTTCCATTCTCTCGGTCGTAGATTTCTTTGTCATCGTTGGTGTTTTTATCTTCCATTTTAGCAGCCACCCAAGTGTCGCTATCGTTCATTCTATACTTTACCCTGACTGAACATCCCTTTGGAAGTGGCTTTGTAACGAGTTTAATGTGCCTAAAGAGCTTCTCTTCCGGTCTTTGTGAGTCAAACATCAACCCTTCGTATAAAGTCTCGGCTTTGGCGGTATTATCTAAGATGTCCAATCCGTAGCTTGTGCCGTCTTTCCAGCTTACAAGGACCTGATCGCCTCTGCCTAAAACTGCTCCTATATCTATATTTTTACTGCTGAAGTTGCTTAGTGTGATCGGGGAGGGTGTATATTCTAAATTAAGGGCCAATGGATAGTTTCTATTTCTTCTGTGCAGAGAATAAACTCCATTGTTACAACCGAAGATCATCTTGTTCTTCCAAATATCTATTGCTCCGGGATTTACTTGTGAAGGCAACTCCTTAACTAAATCAACCAATCCCTCTCTAAACCAATAGAGTAATGTCGGAGTGAATAAGTATTGACCTCCTACGGCGGTTAGGATCGCATTGATGTCTCTCTCTTCCCAGCCTTCTACCGGATTATAGGATTCGTCTTGTGATATGAAGTCCCAAGTGAATAGTTCGGCGTTCTTATGACTTACTGCTCCGATTAAGAGTTCTGGCTTCTTGAGGTCTAAACATCTGACACTCCAGCCCATAAAGAGATCCAGTGCGTCTTGGTTGATATTGCCGTTGCTGTCTAACATCGCAACGAAGTTATCATTGCCGATGAACATCTGATCTGACTTCGGGGCTATGAAGATCGGGTGATAGTCGCAGTTATACAAAGTTTTGAAGTTCTGATTATAACCCGAGAGATCACTCTCTTTCATTCTTCCTAACTTCTGGGATGTAGTCCAATATAAGTATCCATAAAAATAATCAGCATCTAAAATCTTGCCGTTAGTGTCTTTATTGATTTCGGTTACCACTTCATTCTCTATCTTGTAAATATAACCTGCGTCACCAAACCCGTATGACTTCGTTTTACTAATTGGAACTAACTTTATTATTTTATCTTTGATCGTCGCTCCACCTATTGATTTCAACTTTTGATTAGCACTTAAAGTATTGCTTCCTTTCTTATGGATGTTCATATTGAATCCATTCCTAAAAGAACCAGCAACTCCTACTTTTGCTTCGTCTGATATCCCTCCTGTCCAGCTCTTAATTGTATAAGACGATAGTGCCATTTTTATTGAAATCTTGTGCTTGTCATTTTACCAGTGTACCCTCCACTCTTGCCTCCACTCTCTTCAGCGTCTTTTAATCTGGCTAAGATACCTCCTGAATTGGGAACTCTTGGAGTCATTGGAGTTTCTACTTCGGCTATCTCGGAGTTGGCTTCTTGGAATCTTGCTTCCTTTTTAAGACAACCTGCTTTTGCCAACTTCACTACCGCTTCGTCAAATCTTGAAGGAAGTATTCCCTCGTCGCTGTCCTTTGATAATTGAACCCATTGCCTGTTACCCCAAACGACTATTTCTAATCCGTCGGCTGGAATCGGATCTAAGAAGTAGAAGCCGTCGTGCGATACGAACTTATTGACTCCGTTGCCTTTCTCTTGCTCAAACTCTCTCCAGTTGCCTTTTATCTCGTAAGGTTCGCCGTCTATTGTTAAGTAGTAAATGCTATTCGGTTTGAATTGAACGGGATAATCATAATACTCCCTGCTGTCAAAGGTTATGATGTATTGTGCCAACTCTAAATCTTTCCAGTTGTGAAAGTTGGCTACTCTCTCTCCTGCTTTGTTGATCTGATACTTCTTAGCGGTTTCACTCCAAAATCCTGATATCGCTGCCGCTGATATCTCATCGTTTAGTGCTGTTATGAATTCGCTTAATTGTGCCATTATTCTTTTTTATACTTATCAATGTAGTTGTCGCCTCTCTTTTTATACTTATCAATGTAACGTTCTATTATTATCCAGCGAAGTGTTAATGCTCTGCCGACCGCTTGGAATACACTCCATTGGATTTTCAATGCTTTCTTGACGGGTTGTATTATATCCCACTTAATCTTTAGCGACCTGCCAACCCCCGTCAAAATGTTCCATCTCACTTTTAGTTCTTTTGCTACATCGTTGAATATGCTCCATCTCAACTTTATTCCACTACCTACTGATTGCACGATACTCCACTTTATCTTGAGTTCTTTTTTGGCTGATTGATTTATCGCCCATTTTATTTTTAAGGATTTAGCTATCTCTTTCAATATATTCCACCTTATCTTGAGTGATTTTGATACTGCACCGAATAAGTCCCACTTCATCGTCAACCTCTTTCCAACCGATTGAATGATATTCCATTTAGTTGTTAGTTGTTTCTTTGCTACTGATAAGATGTTCCACTTGATCTTCAACGGCTTATTGGCTGCTTCGTTGATATTCCATTTAATTGCCAGTGCTTTACCGACCAATCCTTCTATCGTCCAGCCGATTGTTAACTTCTTACCGACTGATTGAATAATGTTCCACTTCAACTTCAAGGACTTACTGATTCCCTCTAATATGTTCCATTTAAGTTTGAGGGGTTTATTGACTGCTTGGCTTATTTGCCACTTAATGCCGAGGATTGCCGAGACAAATCTCTTCCCCGACACTCTCCCCCCCCAACTTGCTCCTCCGTATGTGTGTCCTGATAGCATTGTTGCATTTATGGGTTCAGTAATACGACATCGTCTGGGTCTTGGATTTTATTTATATACAAAAACCCTCCCTCGGAAGTTTT
>Ga0265294_10008729_pt1 | contig 11773 bp, 7 predicted proteins | sample MunlanPumphouse3_FD_192504 | JGI IMG/M metagenome (GOLD analysis project Ga0265294, IMG submission 192504) | Groundwater microbial communities from a municipal landfill in Southern Ontario, Canada - Pumphouse #3 | ecosystem: Environmental > Aquatic > Deep subsurface > Groundwater | place... | reverse complement strand
GCTTTAATTTGACAAAACCCCTCAAAAGTAATTCTTTTTATCTTCCGCGCCCTTAGCGTAAGGGGGGTACTATGTCTCTTCCTATTCCCACCGGTGGCGCGTATAGTCTATTGACAAAAGGATTGAAGGGATATAAAATTCTTTTTTAATAAATCTTATATGAAACATTTTTTTAAGTCATTATTTCTTTTCATTGCGTTTAATACTGTGTCTTTTTGTTATGCTTCAGAGACGCAGGATCCGGCACATGCCGGGATAATAGAACGCATGGACCTGCTTGTTCTTCAGGTGGGCATTATATTGTTTGCGGCATGGCTTGGCGGCAAGGTATTTAAGAAATTGAAATTGCCGACAGTTTTAGGCGAAATACTCGCAGGAACTATTATAGGTCCTTATCTTTTGGGTAGTGTGCCTATGCCGGGGTTTCCCGGAGGTCTGTTCCCTTTACAGCAGACTTTCCCCATTTCACCTGAGTTATACGGATTTACTACGGTTGCCTCGATAATTTTACTTTTTCTCGTGGGAATTGAAACCGATATCGAGACATTTTTTAAATTTTCGTTTGCAGGCTCAATAATCGGTATAGGCGGGGTTCTGATAAGTTTTATCTTTGGTGATATTCTCGGTATATTGTTTTCAAATATTGTATTGCAAACGCCGATGTCTTTTATGGATCCGGTGCCCTTGTTTTTGGGTGTAATATCAACGGCCACATCTGTCGGTATAACGGCGCATATACTTTCTGAACGGCGTAAATTGGATTCGCCTGAAGGTGTTACGATTTTGTCAGGTGCTGTTATAGATGATGTTTTGGGTATAATTGTTTTGGCGGTTGTTGTAGGTATAATAAAAAGTGGACGGGTAGATTGGGGCAATATTTTCGCTATATCTTCCAGAGCGCTTGCAATTTGGTTAGGATTTACTACTTTAGGACTTATTTTTTCTAAACAGATAAGCAATTTTCTTAAAAGATTTAAAGATAAGACTACAATGTCAATACTTAGTCTGGCTTTAGCTCTTTTGCTTGCCGGTATATTTGAAAGGTCCGGACTTGCTATGATAATCGGTGCCTATATTATGGGCTTATCACTTTCTAATACAGACATTTCATATATCATACAAGATAATCTTGCTACAATAAAAAAATTTCTTGTACCGGTTTTCTTCTGTGTTATGGGGATGCTGGTTAATGTAAACGCCATGACATCTTTGCCGGTAATAATTTTTGGGTTAGTATATACCCTGCTTGCGGTCTTAGGTAAGATATTAGGGTGTAGTGTCCCTGCGTTATTTTTGAATTTTAATTTACGCGGAGCGTTACGCGTTGGCGTAGGTATGATACCTCGCGGTGAAGTAGCTTTGATTATTGCGGGCATCGGTTTATCATTAGGTGTTTTACAGAATGAAGCATTTAATATCGCGATAATCATGACGTTTTTAACTACCCTGATAACTCCGCCGCTTCTTGTGAGGTTATTGGGTGATAACCGCTCTGTTTTGCGTAAAGAAAATTTAATGAAAGCTGAACATAAAGAGATAGTTTATTCTATGCCTAATGATGATACGTCGGAGTTCATTTTAAGTAAAGTTGTATTGGCTTTTGAAAATGAAGGATTTTATGTTACGTTACTTGCTTTACATGACCAGGTATATCAAATACGTAAAAATCAAACTTTTATAATATTGAAGTATTATCCTGACAAACTAGTATTTGATATCTCTGCCGATGATGAGGCGTTTGTGCATACTGTATTTTATGAAGTAATCGCAGAGTGGGAAAAGATAATGAAACAGCTTCAAAGTCTAACTGACACTAATGCGATAGGGAAGAAGATATTTGGCACGGAAACGACAAAGAATGCAGGGGTAAATACACATAAGTTTCAGATATCTGTAAATGCTTTAGAGGTTAACCTTAACGGTATAAATAAAGAAGTAATAATAAACGAGCTTGTAGACCTTTTGATTAAATCAGGACAGGTTAAATTTTCAGATAGAGATATAGTTTTAAAAGATGTTTTTGACCGGGAAATGACTATGTCTACCGGTATGCAGAACGGGATAGCGTTACCGCACGCTAAAAGTTCTGCCGTATCTAAGATTGTTTGTGCGGTAGGTTTAAAGAAAGATGGTGTGGATTTCGACTCTTTGGATAAACAACCATCAAAGATATTTATCTTAACTATTGCGCCGAAGGAATATCCTCAATCCTATTTGCAGTTTATGGCTAATGTTACAAGTTTTTTTATGTCGGATGAAAATAGAGAACGTACTTTAGCTGCTAAAAATAACAACGAACTTTTTCGTGTACTTTCTCTTTAACGCTTACTTTAGCTCGACAAATATTATGTTTTTGGTATAATTTACTACAAATATGATCTTTATATTTCAATTTTATAGATGAAGGAGGCGTCCATATGAGAACGAGCAATCCGGCATTAAGCGATAAAACTTTTTCTGGAGAGTTATCTGATACAAACGGGATAATGACCGTTGATGGTACGGTCAATAAAACTTTTATACTGGTCGGTCTTGCATTTATTAGTGCCTCATGGATATGGATGAATCAGGCACGTTTTATACCTCTTATATTACCCGCTATCATAGCAGCTGTGATAGTTGCTTTTTTAACTATATTCAAAAAAGATTGGGCGCCTGTAACTGCGCCGATTTATGCATTGTGTGAGGGAGTAGCACTGGGCGGTATATCCATATACTTTGAGAAGATGTATCCTGGTATAGTTTTTCAGGCGATAGGTTTGACTATGACAACTCTGGCGGCATTATTGTTTGCTTATCGCGCCAGGCTTATTCGTGCTACTGAGAATTTCAGATTAGGTATCTTTGCGGCGACTGGTGGAATATGCATATATTATCTTATTGACCTTGTGTTTGGTTTCTTTGGAGGGAATATGCCGCTTATTCATAGCGCGGGTATTATGGGTATAGGTTTTAGTGTTTTTGTTGTTATTATAGCAGCGTTAAATTTAGTGTTAGATTTTGATTTTATCGAGAAAGGCGCGGGGATGCATGCGCCTAAATATATGGAATGGTATGCCGCTTTTGGATTGATGGTGACACTTGTATGGCTTTATATGGAGATACTGCGTCTGTTGGCTAAATTAAATAGGCGTTAGTAAGTTAAAAAAGGTGATAATGTAATGAATAGAATGATAATTTTTATTGATGCTGAATATGTGGTGCAGAAAATCAAAGATTCGTCGGAATCAAGAAAAAGGGTTAATCGTAAAGATATTAACTGGAAAAATATAATAAAATGGATAGTCGGACGTCGAAAATTGATAAGATGCTACTACTATTCTGCGGCATTTAATAAATCTGAAAATGAGCAGACATACAAGGAACAAAATGAATATTTCAAACAATTGAAATTGACTATACCCTATTTTGACATTAAGCTTGGACGTTTGGTGAGAGTCAACGGCGGATGGGTACAAAAAGGCCTTGATGTTCGTATAGCTGTCGATATGTTTGATAAAGCCGTAATGAACCATTATGATATTGCCGCACTTATTACGGGTGATTCGGACTTTGCCGAAGTTATCTCTGTTGTTAAGGAACGGTTTGGTAAGCATGTGGAATTATATACGTTTGATAAATCTATACATGAGGCGTTAAGGCGTGCACCTGATAAACATACGGTATTAGATTCAGCGCTGGGTAAGAAATACAATTTTTGGAATAAATAAAGTTAGATCTTCATTTTATATCTGATGGGTAAACTAAAAAACAAGTTTTCATGGTCTTTTTCGCGGTCACAGCTTTTTAATGGTTGCAAACGAGCGTATTTTTATAATTATTATGCTTCCTGGGGCGGCTGGGAAAAAGCTGCAGACGAACAGACACGAAAAATATATATACTAAAAAATGTCAGGAATATTGATGCATGGGTAGGTGATATTATCCATCAGGTTATAAAATGGGTTATTGAATGTTCGTTTATTACTCTTCCGTGGAAAACAGAACAAGGCATTACATATGAAGAAGCTCTTAATAAAGCTAAACAAATGCTTATAAAGACTTGGGAGCAGTCAAGGAGTTGCGGTTGGAAAGATAATGTAAAACAAAACCTCAATTTGTTTGAACATTATTATAACGTGCCTCTTGAACAGGATGTACTGAAACAGAAGCTGCAAAAAGTCACCAAAAGCCTGACAAATTTTTATAAGTTAGGTATTCCCGACAAACTTAGAAGTATAAATAAGGATAATATCCTTTCAGTTGACTCTCTTGATAGCTTTATTTTTAAAGATATAGAAGTCTATTCTGTACCGGATTTCGCGTTAAAAGACGGTGATGACTATGTTCTTTATGATTGGAAGACAGGGAAAAGATCTGACAAAGATGCGTTACAGCTGTCTTTATATATCTTATATGCGTCAGGGAAATGGAAACTGAAGCCTGAAAACATAAAAATTGTTCCGGTATATTTAAACGAAGACGCGCCTCAAATAGAGTTTATAAATAATGTACCGTTAGTCGAAGTCCAGGAATATATGCTTAAAAGTATTTCCGACATGAAAGAAGTCTTGTCAGACCCGGCTAATAATATAATAGACATAAAATTATGCCCTGTGACACAAGAAACGTGGCGTTGCAAAAATTGTAAGTTCAAAGAAGTTTGTCCTAAAAATTAGTTTATGTTTGTAAAACGATTGAACTTCATATATGATATTGATGTATGAAAGCATTAACACTTATAGAGGTTTGTGTAAGTCTTGCTATATTTACCTTAGTGGTGGTTGGCATTACTTCACTTAATACGGGTTCGCTAAACTTGTTTACTTTAACTGATAAACGCCAAAGCGCGTGGGAAGCTCTGCGCCGGCAGGCGGAGCTTATGCATAATGTCGGTTACAGTACGATATCTTCAGGGACTTTTATACCGGACAATTTGGATCCTGCTGATGCAGCGGGTTATATTAAAGTTAATGTTATAAGTGTTGATAGGCTGAAAGATGTTTTTTTATCAATTTCATATAAAGATAAAAATCGTATTGTAGGGGAAGATATTGATTTGGACGGAAGGCTTGATATGGGCGAAGACATAAACGGAAACGGGCTACTTGACTCACCGGTATCTGTATCGTTTTCCATAACTAATTAAATTATGAAAAGATTTCGTTCCGCAATGACAATAACTGAAACACTTATAACTGCGAGTATCATACTTGTATTATTCGGCGGAATAACAGGTTATCTTTTTTCTACGCAAACCAACTCTTCACGTATCGGTAATATTATCGATTTAAAACAACAATTACAACTGGCGTTGCAAATTATAACAGATGACTTGTATCAGGCTTCAGGCACGCGATGTACTATTATTGATGAGAATGAAATGTTTTTTCAGATACCTACTGTATGTACTACGGCAAATGGCTGTTCGGATAATACCGGCGCGGTATTGCTTAAAAACGGAGATATAAATTGGGGTGACGGTGAAACAACTTATAATTTTCTTAAGTATGCTATATTAAACGGCCATTTAGAGAGAAGTATGTGGGATAGGACCAAAACCAATAAACTCAATTTTAAAGTTTTTGGCACCGATTTTAGTGAAATAAAATTTGTAAGAACGGATAACGCGAATGTTCGTATAGATATTGAGCTGATAGCTATACGTGATTTCAACGGCACACCGATAACTGAAAAACTTGTTACGTCTGTCACTCCGAGAAATAACTGATATCAAAGGTAAATATTCTAGATGTAAAAAAATGTAAAATTCATATAATATCAGTGTTTAGAAAGAGTATATATTATATAATTGGTGTGAAAGGCAAAAGATGAGAAAACGCAAAAGTATAGTACTGATAATAACGCTGATAACTGTTATATTATGCCTTGGGGTAGCTAATGTTATTTTCATGCGTGTCAATTCTCAAATAAATAATCTTAAACATAAAGAAGCTTCTATGCAGGCTTTATATTTAGCGGAAAAAGGTATGCAATATGCCTATATTGAATCTCAACTTTCAGGTTGGACATGGCGTACGCATTCTCTTGACGCGGATTCTAATATCCAGACCGCGTCAGCTCCCGTACGGTCGTTAAATAATACGACTATAAATGATGAGGGTGTATATGTGATAAACGATCCGTTAGGTAATATAGAGGTAAAGACATATCCAGCGAAAGATGATAGTGAAGACACAGTTATTTTATCACGCGCAACTGTTAATGGTGAGACCAAAATATTAAGAAAACTTGTTTCCAAAGCTTCGCTGTTCTCATATTTTTATTTTACACCGGGTAATTTTCCAACATCAGGAGCCGCATACTATGGTAAAGGGTTGGGCTCAATACACGCAAACGGCGGCTTGACTCTTTATGCTCAGAGATTTTATGATTTCTATGAGATCTCTCTCGCTGGTGACATAAAATCTGCAGGGTCATCTATGCCGCATCCTAATGGTTATACGCCTACGGCGGCAGGTAACGGATGGGTGAAATATCCCACATATTCGACATCTTATGATAAATATACTTATCCTTTTGCTTCGGATTCCAGCCGTGGAGTAGCTGTTACTGGTACGAATTATGGGCCTTGTAGCAGCGCCAATATAAGGTTTTACTCATATGGGGATCATGCAAAAGAAGACTATACACCGGTTGATGGTGAGTGGAATTCAGGCCGTGTTAAAGTAAATGATAAACTCATACCGCGCACAATATCAAGCAGCCCTACAACCTGGAAGTTCCCAAAATACGCAGCGACTTCCGCTAGGACAATAAATCCTATAAAATTTGAAGTGACGGATGATATGCTTCATGAATTGATAAATATAGAAAAGAGTTCAGAACAATATAAAGACCCTTCAAAATGGCGTATGACAGGCCCGTACAGTTCAAAAATTGTTACTGTATTAGCTCAGGAAAGAGAGAATAGCTATACTGCGAATAATGGAGATACCCAGCGGGTTTATAATTTGCCGGGTGTTTCTTTAAAGATACATAAAGAAGGCAATGTTGAAGTTGTAAAGACAACAGGTTCCACAAGTGAAGGCGGTAAGATATTGGGAGGATTAACTGAATATAATCTTTATACTTTTGTTGAGAAATATCTTGATGGAGATTATGCCAATACAGAAGTTCTAAAAAATGCTATAAAAACACAAATAAATAACAATATATCGGAAAATTCAGATTACTCTGATGATATAAGTGAGGTTCTGACAACTTTTATAACCGGTGGTAATTATGAGGATACCACTGGTGATAGGGTTTCATATGCAGGATTTTCGGATGAAAGTGATTTTTTTTCGTGGTGGAAAGAGCGTGACAGGAAAAATGCTGAGGATCTTGTGCCGGCAGATGATTTGTATCGCTTTGCTACAGATACTATAAAACGTTCTGACGGTACATATGTCCCTGCATGGGAGCGTACTTATTGGGAAGCTTGGCTCAACTGGTTGCCAACGGTAGATAGTCAATCTAAGATGCACAATGATATAAGAGAACATGGCGGATGGACAACCGCGTACAATTATGAGTGGTGGCAGGATTTGGAATATGGCACAGATGTGAATACGTCTGGGGATGCTACCGAGCTTGATTGTCCGTTTTTAAATTCAGCGTATCAGGGGCAGGAAATATATGACTGGATGCAGGCGAACCCTGATTCTATGATTAATGCTGACGGCGAAACAGTATTAAAATATAGAGGTTTTGGTGGTGAAGAAAAAGATCTTATAGAAATTGAATCCTATTATGTCGATTTGGCAAAAGCTAACGGATTGTATATTTATGAAGATACGGCAGCCAAAACTTTTACGGTCACGTTTAAAGGGCTTAGCAGTAAAGCAAGCAGCTTAACACAATGTCTGTCTGATGTTGGGATAGCTGATTGGGTGACATATCAAACCTTTTATAATCCGTTATATGAACCGACAAATTACGGCCAGTATCTTACAAGTACGGTGGCTGAAGAAGGGTACATAGTCCCGAAACCGACACAGGTAATAAACATTGACGTAAATGCGCTTAAAAGCGCTACTGGGGTAGATTGGAATACTTCTAACAAGATAGTCTATATTGAAACTAAAAGTTATGATACGCGGATCAAAAACGCCGCTATAATGCCGGATGGCGGAATAACCATAGTTTCACCTTATGATGTTTATGTCCAGGCTCAGGCAGTTTCCGAAAGCCAGCTTTCTAATGAGTTAGGTGTAAGTGTCGATCTTGACGGCGACGGGATTATGAATGAAAGTGATTCGGAGATGGGATTGTTTAATTATGAATATGCAGATTATGACGTTGATGATGAGGATACGTATACTGATCCGTCCTTTAAGGGCTCAGCTGTAATAACTAACTCAAGTGTCCGGTGGTTATCGTCTGAATTTAAAGATCAAATGTCAGGTAATGTTTATCCGTATCCGTCATGTGTGCCGGTTTATTATGACAGAGCGAAAGATAATAAATTTCTACAAAATTACTGTTATGACGTATGGACAGGGAATAAGCCGGCTTCGAAATACTTGTTTACTTCAGATTGGATATCTGAGAATCTTACGACTAAGGATAGTATAAAGCTTATAGACCAAGGGTCTTCGCAGTGGGTAAAATCTAATATTGATTATATTAATTCTGTTGAGCTTAATCAAAAATATAACGTTGCGGTAGCATCATCTAATTCTCCTGAAGGTACATATTGTGAGTTCTGGAAAGATTATTTCAACGTAAAAGATTCGCCTGTATCGTGGGGTATAGAGGGCAGTCTTATAAAAGTACCCTCATGGTCTAGTAAATACCGTAGCACTACATCTTCAAACGCTCTTGCTTTTAATAAAAATCGATTTAAGAATGATTTTAGTACTATTCCGTATAGCACTTCGTCGTTGTATAGTCACTCGTATCTTACTAATAATTATTGGACATCTATTACTGAACTTCCAAAATACGAATTTGAAGAAAGGTTTTTTAATGCCGACGGCAGACCTACCGGCGACATGTTTTCCGGTTCAGAATCCAGCCATATAGTAGTTGCATCCTTTGATAAAGACATACTTTAAGTTGATTTTGTTCATAAAAATCAACATGAATTTAATAATCTATTTCGATTTGCAATTTTTCTTTATAGTGCTATAATTTTTACTCGTAAACTTTTAACATATAATATATTAATAGATAAGGAGAATTTATGGCACGCAAGAAAATAACCATGGACGGGAACACTGCTGCTGCATATGTCGCGCATGCTACGAATGAAGTTATTGCTATTTATCCAATTACACCTTCATCCGGTGTCGGTGAAATGGCAGATGCCAAATCGGCTGCGGGTGAGAAAAACATATGGGGACAGATACCGTCGGTCTCGGAACTTCAGTCCGAAGCCGGTGCTTCCGGTGCTGTTCATGGAGCTTTGACTGCAGGTGCAATGACAACAACTTTTACTGCTTCGCAAGGATTGCTTTTAATGCTTCCGAACATGTTTAAAATAGCAGGTGAGCTTACGCCTACAGTATTTTACGTTACTGCAAGAACAGTTGCGGCGCACGCTTTATCTATTTTTTGTGATCATTCAGATATTATGGCAGCTCGTTCCACAGGTTTTGGTATATTATTTGCTTCAAACGTCCAGGAAGTAATGGATATGTCTTTAATTGCTCAGGCAGCTACTTTGGAATCAAGAGTCCCTCTTATACATACATATGACGGGTTTAGAACATCACATGAGTTTCAGAAAATAGAACAACTGGATTTTGATGATATGCGTGCAGTTATAAATAATGATTATTTGTATGCCCATAGAAAAAGAGCATTGACACCTGATAATCCGGCAATCAAAGGTACGGCCCAAAATCCGGATGTCTTTTTTCAAGGCAGAGAGGCTATTAACAAATATTATGATAATGCGCCCGGGATAATCCAGGATGTAATGAATCGTTTTGCTAAACAGGTCGGCAGACAATATAACCTGTTTGATTATTATGGTGCACCAGATGCCGATAAAATAATTATAATAATGGGTTCAGGCGCTGAGGCTGTAAAAGAGACAGTCGATTCACTTAATAAAGCAGGAAATAAGACAGGAGTTGTTATTGTAAGGTTATATAGACCGTTTTCTGTCAAAGATTTTATTAAAGCTTTGCCTGCTACAGTGAAATCAATCGCAGTGCTTGACAGAACTAAAGAACCCGGTGCTATAGGTGAACCTTTATATTTGGATGTACGTTCTGCTATTGATGAGGCAATAGACGCCAAATTAATGACCGCAAAAAATATTACTATATTAGGCGGCCGGTATGGGCTTGGTTCAAAAGAATTCAACCCTGCTATGGTAAAGGCTGTTTATGATAATTTGGATTCAAAAGAACCTAAAAAACATTTTACTGTTGGTATAACTGATGACAAGACAAATTGCAGTCTTTCAGTTGATTACAGTTATATAGCAGAAGATGTGGATAACTTTAGAGGCGTTTTTTACGGATTGGGTTCGGATGGTACTGTCGGTGCAAACAAGAACTCCGTTAAGATCATTGGTGAGCTGACTGATAATTACGCTCAAGCCTATTTTGTATACGACTCCAAGAAAGCCGGGTCGCGTACCGTATCACATTTGAGATTTGGCAAAAAACCCATTAGAAGTACATATTTAATACAATCAGCAAATTTTGTAGCATGCCATAATTTTTCTTTTCTTGAGAAATATGATGTTTTAGGTGTTGCGGATAAGAATGCCACATTTCTGCTTGCCAGTTTATATGGTAAGGATGAAGTGTGGAATAAGATACCTAAAGATGTACAGCAGACGATAATAGATAAAAAACTTAAATTTTATGTTATTGATGCGACCAAGATAGCCGAAAGTGTCGGGCTTGGCGGTCGAATAAATACTATTATGCAGACAGCTTTCTTTGCGTTGAGCGATGTAATTGAAACAGAGAAAGCCGTTCAGGCGATAAAAGACGCCATAAAGAAGACATACGGCAAAAAGGGTGACAAGATCGTTGAGATAAATTGCTTAGGTGTCGATAAAGCCGTTGCCGGTATAGAAGAAGTAACGGTGCCTTCGACCGCAACCAGTACTGTTGTCCGTCCTGACGTTGTGCCGGCTTGTGCTCCTGATTTTGTTAAAGAAGTTACTGCCAAGATGATTGAAGGTAAAGGCGATGAGCTTCCTGTATCGGTTTTTCCGGAGGATGGGACTTTTCCTACGTCAACATCGCAATATGAAAAACGCAATATTGCGGTTAATATCCCGTGCTGGGATGAAAAGACATGTATTCAATGCGGTCAATGTTCAATGATATGTCCGCATGCCGCTGTACGGATGAAAATATATAAAAAAGATATTTTAACAAATGCACCGGAGACTTTTAAATCCATGCCTGCCATGGGTAAAGATATGCAGGATAAAGTATGCACGATACAGATTGCACCGGAAGATTGTACCGGTTGTGGGGCATGTTTAAATATCTGTCCGGCATTACAGAAGGATAAGGACAATAAACCAACCGGCCAAAAAGCACTTTATTTTGTACCGCAAGTTGGGGTAAGAGATAAAGAAAAAGAAAACTTCGAATTTTTCCTGAATATCCCCGATATTACACCTCAAGAAAATTCTTTTGGAATGAATACTATAAAAGGCTCGCAGCTTATGCGTCCATTATTTGAGTTTTCAGGTGCGTGCGCCGGTTGTGGAGAGACACCATATGTTAAACTTTTGACACAGATGTTTGGCGATAGAGCCTTGATTGCCAATGCCACAGGTTGTTCTTCTATTTACGGCGGTAATTTGCCT
>Ga0265294_10008728_pt1 | contig 11774 bp, 23 predicted proteins | sample MunlanPumphouse3_FD_192504 | JGI IMG/M metagenome (GOLD analysis project Ga0265294, IMG submission 192504) | Groundwater microbial communities from a municipal landfill in Southern Ontario, Canada - Pumphouse #3 | ecosystem: Environmental > Aquatic > Deep subsurface > Groundwater | place... | reverse complement strand
CTCCTTGATCAGCTTGATCTCAGGTTTGTCCTACTTCACAAACAAATAGGACATCAACTTATTTAAGCCTTTCGAAGTATATAAACTCAAACTCAAAGTTGATCAAAATTGGCCTTTTCTTGTGGATGCCGGTCATACATCCTATGGGATGTACTTAGAAAAAAAAAGTTAAAGAAGCTCCCTTCCAGAAAGCAACCTGAATATCTGCATGAAATCGTTATTGCATCCCTGTAATATGTAGAAAGCTGTAAACAGTAGCATGATTGTTTTTTCGCTAACATCTGACACTGCGTATAGTGCTAAAATAGGGACAAGTCCTACAATAACTCCACCTATTAAGAGGAAAAATGTTTTTGGCTTGGATTTTTCAACTTCTTCGTCGTCAATAAAAACACTATTGGGCGCTGGAATAAACAGCCCTATAGTTGTAAAATTCATCTTCACTGTTTTACATTTAACCAGCTTTGCGGCGTAGTAATGCCCTGCCTCATGAAAATAAAACACTAAGATGTAAACAACACATAATAACACTACAAAATACAAAACCTCCATTATCTCACCTTTATTTTTTTTTTGATAAATCAGGCTTCATAGTCTTAACCACAAGAACACTCGCAAAAGCATTTGATTTTTAATCCAAACCATCTTCTGTACACACACAGTCAGACTTCACCTATTAAGCTCTCTGCTGATCAACACACAGGCATTAACAGACAGTATGTAAAGGAAATATACTATAAATCCTGCACCAAACGCCCCTGTTATGGGCCTAATTAATATTGTACTGTGCCAAGGTACTGTGTTTACTAAGTCAGAACAATACCTTAGAGCATAAAGTCCATACACAAAGCTAAATAAAAACAGTAACGGCAGGGCCACTGTTCTGATGTCATTAGCTGTCCATTGAGGTTTCCAATCTTCTATCATGTTACTCTATGTAATATTGGACAAACTCATATAAAAACATATTCTTCTGCCTAATTTTATATAGAATAAGCATTATTTACATAATGCATAAGATCTTTAGAGCATGACTCTAAAATATCAAAGTGATACACCATGACAAGCAGAACACAATTTTTAGTACTGCTTCTAATCGTCATCGGAGGCGTTGCAGCTTATGCAGATGCAACTAACACAAGCTCTCTTGGCGATGGAAACAGCACACCTATAAGTAACGCTACAGAAAACGTGACTATAAACACTACTGAAGATATCCCCATTGTTGACGTTTCTGACAACAACTCTTCTGAACCCTCAGATGACTACGTAGCTCCTGGGGCTAATACCACGCCCACTGTGATCAACAATAACTATGTTACTATTGACAACAATATCCAGGTTCCTGTGTCTGTACAGCCTTCTATAACACCAACTACAGCTACAACAGACAACACCTTGCAAAAGACTGAAGTGGTTGAGAAAAAAACAGTAACTGCACCTAAAGTTGTTCAGCAGAAAACTGTAACAATTAAGACCGTAGATCTGTACACAGGTCAAATTGTGAAACTCACAGATGACGAAAAGAACAAAGTAGGGCTTGAAATTACTGAGGTAAACACAGGCAAGACTGGCTGTGAATACATTGTGATCAAGAACAACAATGATTTTGATATGGGCCTTGGAGGATACACAATCTATATTGATGAAACTGAAACTGGAATCAGGCTTCCAAACATCGAAATTGGTGCAGGTAAAGCCATTAAAATGTTTACTGTTAATGGGAAAGCAGATACCTTTGACGCTGATAAAGATCTTCAAAAGTTCCATTTCAGGCTTGCAAAAGAGCTATACCCAGACTGCACATCCGTAAATATCTATCTGCTTGAGCCAAACTTCAATGAGGCTATAAGTCAGATCACTACGAAAGCTTAACAGCTTTCAATTTTCTTTTTTTTTAACTAAAAAAGTAGTAGATATGTCTTTTTGACATACAAAGGGTGGGGATATTGTGTAAAAAGTATTCACAAACACATACCCTGTAAATTTCAATCATTTTATTAAAGAAAACTTTCTTACTCTACGCTGATTACGCATGACCAACAGCTTCTGATCTGCTCACATACATTTGCGCTCCTCCTTTACACGCTTGCAGGCATCATCAAATGTCAAGTCCTGGTCAACGAGATCAATAACCCTTTTTATCTCCTTTGTTGTCATGCCTGTAAAGCCCTTTAAAAACCTTTCAGATGTATATTCGGTTTCCCGTCCAGAAGGTGCAGTTTTTGCAGAGACTAAGTTAGATTTTTTTCTAGTTGCTTTGGGCATTTGTCACACCTATAAGTTTAACTTCAAGGTCACTGAGTTTCTTTTCTGTTATATAAAACAAACCCATTTCACAGAAAAACATGGCTAGCAAGCACACATTAAGAATTGCAATTATGTTTACCGTGTTAATCTGCACCAGTATCCCTCTTGGTTAAGCTTTTAATTTTACTTTCAAGTACAGTAAGCCTATGCATAGTTAAAAAATATATTAAACCCATACCCAGGCAAAGCAAACCTATACAAAAGTTTGCACCTAAACATACAGCTTCTAGTGCTGCCGTATTTGTCATTCTGTGCATCTCCTATATTTTTTTTTTTACTTCCAATCATTCTCTTCTTTGCGTTCTTTTGCAATGTATTGAGCTAGGCTACTTACTAACTTTTCAAGGACATCTGTTCTGGACTTTACAAATAAATATAATATTGTAAGTCCGACATTCCAAAATATTAAACACAACACGACTATATCAAGCAGTTTCAACTCCTCCTAATTCATATATCAAGCCTATAGTCAATGACAGCGCATAGGCGAGCGCTTTGAGTTCTTCTAGGTTACAAGACACACCTTCAGCTACTGTGCGTACACGGGGTTCTCCAGCTACCACAGAATACGTTACAACCAAGTCGTAGTTAGGGATGTATTCAAATGTAAATACTGCGTGCTCAATTGATGTTACATTAACTCTAAACCCTCTTGCCTCTGCCAGTGTACCTATATCCTGGAGCTCTTTTAGTGATAACACATTATCTCCTCTCCTTTATAATCCCTAATTGAATTAGTGAGAACAATATGAACATAATCAAAATAATTTGTGACGCGATATGTTCTGCAATAAGATCCAAACTGAAGGCCAACCAGACTGTAATTACGATCCCAAAAGTAAAAGTCGATTTATCCATACTGCTATCACCAAATTATTATCACTTAGTCATTTTTGACATCAATTCTCTCATTGCAAATTTCACAAACTCTTTTTGAATATAATTTATACCTCCAACAAGCATATACCCGCAGAACTGCTCAAAAGTGGTTTCAGGTGTTGGGCAGAAAACTTCATGCTGGTTATCAAACAGATCTCTCAGCGTTGCCATGTTTTCTGGAGTTGTTTCAAAAACTCCGGATATAAAAGTTTTCTGTTGTTCTCTCACAAAGTTCATTTTTTCTGCTACGCTTGCTTTAAGCTCTTCTGTAGACATCGATTCTGAATCGTCTGTGTCATTGGTAAACAAGTTATCTCCTCACTATTAGGTTCTTAGTTTTCTTCTTAATGGCGAGATTCTACTTTTACTTACTTCACTTATTCTAGCTATTTCTTTATTAGATAATTCTGTTGTCAGTATTAACCATTCAGCCAACCACATGCAACCTTTGCGACACGTGTAGGTTCCAATCTCTGCATCCTGGAAGTTCATAGTGACAGCATCAATTGAGATTGTATAGGGTATTCCATGTGCGAGTCCCAAGTCTCCTCAAGTCTCTTAAATCAATAAGGTAACTGTCTCTCGCATTTCCTGCTCTACCAACTCTTTTCCCATACGCATGTAAGTGATACTGTTTCTCTTCAATCAAGGTTTTAAGTTGATCAAAGTTTACTACCCATACACCGGATACGGGGGTTACTTGCACCATTGTGCCGAAACTGGATGAATATGAAGTATCTTTCCAGTTCACCCAGAAATAAATATCTATATCTGGATACAGCTTATTATATCTTTTGCAGTCCTTGTAGTTGAATGTTACTGTATACGCAGGATCATAGGGAACTGGAATTCCGTTTTCCATCTTGTGATACCGAAAAGCTGTAAAAAATGGAGTTTTCTGAGTTTTAAGATCAGAAAGTTGACCATTTACAACTAAATCCGGAACAGTTGGATCTCTTTCTTTTTCTGGGTTTATTTTGGCATCGAGGTTAATCTCAGGGCAGATATTTTCTACAAAATATCTTTCTCCCATTTCCCCGTACTTATACCACCAGGCCCTGTCCTTGGTATCATGCATTGATGTCATTGTCATTGGAAATTCCTACTTCCGGTTTTTCGTTTTCAAATTCGGGCTTTAATACGTATTTCACAGTATAAGGCTGAAATGGCATTTTATGCGCTTCCGCATACGCCTCTGCTGCATCTAATTTGTCTCCTACTGTATCCTGCATTGTTACAAAAGAGGGAAAGGTTTTCCCTGGGCACACTTCTGGATTTGGTGTGTATACTTGATCATACTTGATCACGATCTCGGTACCGTCAAGATCATTCGCCATTAGGCTACCTCCTCGAATTCAGCGTCAATGTAGTCTGTTTCATTGTCAACCCTCATAACATACTCTGGATCAATAATCTCTGGGGCCTCTACATCCATTTCCTCCATCGTGACTAAGCCACTGATGGCAAACTGCCTCTTCAGCGCAAAGGCTTCAGCACATTTACAGATCATAGCTGATGTATATTTTTTCCAGGGCCCTGTGTTGCCCATATACTCATCTATATCTGCAAAAGCAATAACAGGCTTCCTATTTTTCCTGTAAACAATTGCCCAGGCACCAATAATCCTTCCTCTCTTTCCTTTCCCGAACTTGTGCTTTATTGTATCGTGTTCAAGATCAATTTCGAAGTCATCTTCTTCCCTGACTGCCATTGATCTGATGCCTTCGAAGTCTTTATGACTTTGAGCAACTTTGAGATAACCGTCTCTTGATGTGAGAATGGTTTTCATGTTGCCTGGAATGAAAAAGATCTCTTTTAAGAAGGGATCAAGTTTGTACTTAGTTGCAAGGTAAATAAACATCTCAAACTCAGCCTGGGATGCTCCTTTTGCAACTGTGTGTTTCATAGCTTCAATTTGTCTTTCCGTGAAGTAGAAACCCGATTTCTTGTCAGTGGGCGCTATTGCATTTTCCGTAGTTGTTAACTTGGTTTCAGGTACCTTGTGATCAACTTCTTTCGCACTGACTGGTACTGATTTCTCCATAGGCTTTACAAGTTCTGACTTTACAGGTTCCGGCTTTACGGTATGTTTTACTGACTCGGGGCTCTTATGGGTTTTTACTGCTGGATTTTCGATAATTTCTGTGCCGATTTCCATTCTTATGATACTGTAATCCCGAATAAATAAGCCAGCAACCTTCTCTGCATCCTTTGTAAAATTGTTTCTGAGAACTCTTTCCCCAGATTCAGTCTCTCCGGCCCACATCATAGAAGGTTTCTTTGTGTGGATCATGAGATATATCCCATCTGTGCAGAGCAACCTGTACTGAGTATCATCGCCCTCATCAAGTTGTTCAACATTGTACTTATACGGTTTGTCTTTTAACACTTCGATAACTGGATGTATTGACATGTTTATGTTCCTCATACTGGTAACTTAATGTTTTGTAAGTACTTGATCACAAACTCTCTTTTCAAAGCGTTTAAGTTGATCTCTCCATACAGAATGGCTTCATCAGCCATCATTTTCTCAGACACAGCCTCTGTATATTCCGGATTGAGTTGAAGCCTTTCCTGTACAGCGATCCTCCTAAGTTCAGCATTTGAAAGCTCAGGGCTTTTATCTTTCTTATATTCAAGTTCAACCCTCTTGATCATGCTGTTTGTCATGGATTCGATAACAAGGGATAGCATAACAGCGCGCTGTCTATACGGAGCTATATTCATTTCCATTTTCTTTATGTCGTCCATGCCATCAGTCCTCGTACCACTGATCGCCCCACATCTTATATGCAAGCAAGCAGAGCTTTTGCCTGCTCGCCATTTCATAAAGTACATCAACGAACTCAAGCTGTTTACCTGTCTCCTTTGCAGCAATAATTTTATCAATTGGTACGCTTAACATGCTGCTGTGGCAGCACCCGTCATCCAGGTATCTTCCCAGGAAATGCGCATTAGCGTCAAGGAGCTCTTTTATTTTTGGACTATCCGGATAAGCCTGAAGTACGACTTCCCTAAACTCTTCTGAGTATACTACATTCTCTTTAACTTTCCGCACCATTCGCATCAACTCCATAAGTTTGATTATTCGATTCCAGTAACAGTCTCTGAGACTGAAATCTTCGCTGTTAAAAACATTGGAACTTCTCTCTGGAAAGCTTCCAAAAACTGCGGAGATTCTGAAATGAATACATCAAATGATTCCTGCTTAACAGACGCAGGACGCCTTTTCTGAAGTAATTTTATTGCAGCGTAAGCATACAGTTCCAATGCTTCAGCAGGGAGATCCTCAAGCTGTTCCATAGCCAAGTCAAGATCGCTTTGTGTAGTCATTTCGTTTCCCGCCTATCTTATTTTTTACTGATTATTATACTTTCAATGTCTACGGCATTATCTCCAAACACGTTAAGCTTTAACTTCTGGAGTACTTCCTTGGCGCTTGCGCCTTCAATATCAACTGTACCCGTGAATTCAATATGATAGTCGCTCATCCATTTGCCTCCTTTTATTGTGATCATCCATTCAAGTTCAGTTTCTCTTGCTTCTCTATATGCTGTAAAAGCATCACAGGCAGCAGGAGGAGCTTTTTTTAAACGTGATCTTTCATCATACAATTCCTGCAAAGAAAGGTCTTCATAACCAAAACATTGCAACACCTTAAATGTGGCAGTCTACGAGTACTGCTACCAGTTCCGGATCTGCTGTGTCTATAAACTTCTCCTTGTATGTTTTTTGTCCATTCACAGGCTCTTTCATTAGATTCATTCGACAATCCCCACCAGCCCATGCTGCCTTTTTCATGCCATTTCCCATCTGGGGTTACTACAGCCCAGGTTTCAAAACTAGACTCAAGCTGTGCGTAGTTCTCCCTGGTTCCATATCTCTCTTTATAGAATTCAGGCGCGTATCTTACGGACTTTATCTGCTCTTCGTCCTCCTCTGTTTCAGCTTTTGCCATTTTAGAAACATACAAATCCCAGAATCTTAAGCTTCTGGCATGGATTTCAGGGTCTGAAGAAAAGTCAAGGTACTTTACTTTGGCTGCATTACATCTGCCTGGTTCTCGTCCAGAAGATGATAGTACAATTTCTCCGCTTGTGTACTTGTCTTCTATGTAATTCTTATAAGCTTCAGGTGTAAGCCTTAAAAGGTTAGACCATCTACCGCCTACAGCCCACCAATCCCATTGACTTAACTTATTGTATGTAGTGATCTCATTTCCAGCATCATCAAGTGTATAATCCAAAGCACGCATTGCCTGGAGAAACTCTTCGTCTGTCATTGATTCGTAGTCTATAACTATTTCGTCTCCAGACTCCTCATCCCTTTCTATATCTCTTTTGTAAATTTTTCTTTTATCTGCAATAAATTCGTCCCTTTTCATTGATATGTATGGAGGTACTTCCTTATTCTCATCAAAAGGTGCCAACACGTTCTCTAATAGCTGATCATCACGCATAAGCACCAATACTGTAAAATGACTCATATATTCTCCTCAGTTAAACATTTGAACTTGAACCAAAGTGATATTTTCCACGTAGAATCAATGCCTCAGTTACTTTTTCAGCTTTTGATTTATAGCTTGGAATATAGTGCTTCATCCCTGAGTCTAAAAATCTCTGTAATGAAGGGCCTGGTACTGCATCACTACCCTCAATCCATTTGAGAATTTTAGGCTTCCCTTTGCGATCCTTACCATAGATAGGTATTAAGTTTCTCCAAGGAAAATCTGTTCCTATTAATTCATACTCAAACCGGGTAAGTGCGCTATCATCTCTGTGAAAAAACTGTTCCATTGGTCTTGGGGGATACCTCAATAAAACCTTCTCTCGATACTGATCAGTCTTGATCACCACATTATTAGGGGAAACCTTTTTCTGATGCTCTTTTAGGAAATCAAAAATATTTTGTTTTCGTTTTTCTTGCACTGGATCACCTCGCTACTCATATCGATTTTGAGCGCAACTGTATATACGATTTTAAACTATAAATATGTTTCCACTTGCAGTAGAAAAAGCTATTTATAGTTGCATACTGAAGTAATAGTACATGTCAACTAAAACGGAACCTATCGTGAAGAGAAAGACTGAACTCACGGAATCGATAAAGGTAAGCCCTTATGTTAAACAGTTACTCGAAAACATCAAGTATGAAGAAGGGCATGCTTCAATGGATTCCGTTATAAGAACGCTACTAATAGTCAGAGTTGCGCTTATACGACTGTTTCCCGAAGGTTTTATGAATTTAAAGGAGGCAAGATAAAATGGATGAAATGTTAGCGGCTGCGCTTGTACTCAGGGTTTCAATACAGAAAGGCTGGAGTATCCAACCTGATCAGAAAAAACGTAAAGCTCTCTTAAAAACGATGGCAAAGAATGCAAGAGGTAATGTGATCATATGTCCATGCAAAGCTTTTGTAGAAGGTATGATCCCTGTTGCTGACGTTGCCTGTCCATGTGTAGAAGCTGAAGAAGATATAAAAACTAAAGGCAGTTGCCATTGCGGGATATTTTGTATTAAAAAGCCTGAATACGGGAAGTATGCAACTCCTGCTATTACATGCGCCGCAAAGCCTGGGATATGCCATACAGGCGGCGACTGTGACGGATGCGAATTTGCAGAGAAGTATGAAACTAGTAAACGTTTGTTTGAACTTATAAGAAACTGTGAATGCCGCGACTCCTGTGGTATTTGTAACAGGTCTTTTAAAACCTGTAAAGGAGCAGACTGCGAGAGTATGGTTGCTGCTTCACAAAAGAAACCTTGAGGTAACTATGGTAGAGCCCGAAACTGATTTCGAACATGCAGTTGTAGCCTTTTGTGCAGAACTTGGCCAAATGCTTATAATAAAAAACCGGAAGTATGGAGACTCTTTTAGAAATCTGAGAAAAGATGCTGCCCATGATCTCGAAAATCCCAGAATTCCGCTTTGGCTGCACATGAAAGAAAAGTTGAGCAGATACATGGAAAACCATCCAGATGATGAAGAAGATATTTGCAAAGATGCTTCCGGATATTGGATTTTAGAGGCTATTTGTTCAAGATTTGATGATCAAATTGATCAACTCCCAGGAAATGCGGAAGATACACGCGCTAACAACCTAAAGTTATAAGTACTATAACGAATAATCACTACCTACAGAATTTAAATGGAGATGAATTAAAATGAGAAACTTTATACTTAGAAACGAAGACGATTCAGAAAGAGGAATTTTTACCGGTAATCAGCCCAGACAAGCTGCATTGAAGGTCGCAAACAGAGGTATTGGTACAAAGGATGCTCCTGTCACAATCAAACTCAGAGAAAGAGGTACGAAGAAGGTTCACGTTTTCCTGGCCTGGAGAGTGTTCGTAGACGCTCCTGCTAAGAGACCTGGCTGGCTTCCTGCCAAGATTTATAAGCCTTTTGTGAAAAAGGAACGCATCGAAACTCTTGCATAATTTCCCACATATCCTCCTTAATTTCTTATTTTCTGAGCTTAGTAAGCTCAAGTATTTTTTTTTTTAATTTTTCAAAGGGATTGCTATGGAAAAACACGAAACTGTTAAAGTTTTCCATAATACTGATCTCGATGAGTTAAACTCTGAGATCTGGTATACGGTGGATGAGGAAGGCCAACCGCTTGTTTTTGGAGATGCTACTGAAAAGAAGTATGCCAAATGGTTGACGTCAAACGTTATAATTGAAGGAGAAGCTCTGGATAAACTTAGAAAAGGTATAATGCCTGTAGGCTGGCTGTTTCGTGGAGAAATGGTTAAAGGTTATATTGAGCAGTTCGACAACGAGGAGATGTGGAAAGGTTTTGAATATACCTATGCTGAACGGTTGCTCAAGTATGAAGTGCCAAATCCGGATTATCCGGAAACAGTTCGAGAAATGCTCTGGCATATTCTTACTAAATTCAAAGTTCCCCCAAAAACAGTAAGAGTAAACCAGTTAGATCACATGAAAGAGCAGCTTAAAGAGGCTTTTGATCTTGGAATTCAGTCAACTAGGATCGTAGCTGATTTAGGTCAACCACATCTGGATTGGGAAATAAACGATATTCCATGTTTAAGACAGGTACAGATACTGCCTCTCCCTGGCAGGAAAGTTGAAGTCCATTTCCTATTCAGAAGTCACGACCTTTGTAATGGTTGGGGGGCTAACATGGCTATGTTAATAAATGCAATTAACAAACATGTAGTGCTTCCTGCTGGAGGTTTAATCTGCAAAGTTGTCTTAACTTCATGGGTTGCTCATTTGTACAACAACGACGAAAGTGCGTATAAGCCTATAGTCGCTGAATATAGAAAGAAAAAGTTTGAAAAAGGTATGAGTATAAACACAGTAAATAACATAAATAAGTATAAGGAGAAAATATGAACTCTATACCTGTTACTGCCTACGAAAGAAAAAGAGCAGAATGGGAATGTTTCTTGAGCGAGGCCCGGTATCACGAAAGTCATAAACAGTGGTACCCTGGCGATTTTTTGCCAGATAATTTTAAAATTTGAGGAAATATGGCTGCCAGAATAACTTTAGGATCTGCTTTATCTGACATCATTTCAGGTTTAGCTGCAATTACTGCCGAATCCTGCGAAGACCGATTTAAAGTCCGAAATAAGATTTGGAAAAGAGCCGGATGGATTTATGAAAATGCCATAGATATCAGAGTTGAAGTTGCAAATAATGAAAAGAAAAAATACACGTCAGCAGAGATCAACTTTGACACAATACCTATGCGTACTAAAGCCGAAACAGGGGAAAGACAAACTGCTGACTATGTATTTTACTGGAAATTTAAGTTTGAAAAAGAGATAGAAGGAGAACCGAGTCCTTATAGAAAGATGGGAATTTGTTTCGAAAGGAAAGAAGTAAAAGACTTTCACGGAACAATTATCCAAAACTACGATAGATTTGACAGAGAAATTGACAGGTTCCTGCAAGACCCAAAAACCAAGATGATGCTTATCTTAATCGAAGGAAGCTTGCAGGAAACCCTGGCATATATCCCTCCAAAAATATATTCCGGAAATGCAGTTAAAGGAATGATAGCCTCAAAACTTGGAGCTATTGCAGGCATTGAAGCGCGAGGAGTTCATGTTTGCTTCAAGAGTTCGAGAATACAGGCAGCAAATTCCATGAAAAAATCTGTAGAACATTTCTGGGAAAAGAATATAGAATTTGTTTTAAGAGATGAACTAAACGAGATGAGAGAACATGGGATTGGAGCAAAGTATAAAGAATTTATCAGTGTGCCTAGAGATAATGTCACTAACGCAAAACCTGCAAAGCAGCCCACAGAAAAACATAGTAATGTTAAATCTGGTAGAACTTATAGATCAAGAAGCTATAAAACTGAAAAGTAAGTATGAGCAAGTGGTTCCATGAACTACGGATGGCATACTAGACTAAGTTTATTAGTAGTAACAGTTCTTGCTATTTATTTTGCTTGTGCAAAATTATTAACTGCATTTGAGGTTAGTGCATTCTGGATTATGGGATACTTTAATACAATTTATGCCTCGCCAGACATTGACCACAAAAAATCGAAACCCACTCAACATATGGGTGCAGTAGGCTGGATAACATCAAGAACTTT
>Ga0265294_10008726_pt1 | contig 11775 bp, 9 predicted proteins | sample MunlanPumphouse3_FD_192504 | JGI IMG/M metagenome (GOLD analysis project Ga0265294, IMG submission 192504) | Groundwater microbial communities from a municipal landfill in Southern Ontario, Canada - Pumphouse #3 | ecosystem: Environmental > Aquatic > Deep subsurface > Groundwater | place... | reverse complement strand
TCCCTTAATGTCCTTAGTGAATTATCAGGTGTATTAACTCCAAATGTCTGTTATAATGTTGATGACGAGTTATCTTTATGCTTAGGTCTTAATTATTTTTATGGAGATTTTGGAATTCCTTTTAATAATTCAAAGATTGTACCTTCAATTAAAATTACTCTAGGAGGAGGCGATTTCTAATGCAAGCAAAAGTGTTGATTATTGAGGATGAAATAGAACTAGCCGAACTTGAAAGTTTATATCTTAAAAAAGAAGGTATTGACACTGAAATTTCAAGTTCAGCTGAGAAAGGTTTTATTTTATTTGAAAAAGATAATTTTGATCTTATCATCCTTGATATCAATCTCCCTGGAATTGATGGTTTTGAATTTCTAAGCAAAATTAGAAAAATTTCTGATATTCCCGTTATAATTGTTTCAGCTCGTGAAGCTGATGAAGATATTATAATGGGACTTGGAATTGGAGCTGATGAATTTGTGGTAAAACCTTTTGTTCCCAAAGTTCTTGTAGCTAGAGTTAGAGCTATTATTAGAAGAGTTAAACAGCACCAAACAGACATTAATTTGAATAATGGTGTAAAATTAATAAATTTTGATGATTTTGAAATGAATGAAGATAGCTTTACTATAAAAAGAAATGGAAAAATAATTCCAATGCCAATAAAGGAGTTTGAAGTCCTTTGTTTCTTAGTTAAAAACGCTGGAAAAATATTTTCTACACAACAATTATATGATGAAATTTGGGAACAAGAATTTGGTGATATTTCGGCTGTAACTGTTTATGTTCAACGAATAAGAAAAAAAATTGAATCCGATTATCATAACCCTAAATATATTAAAACCATTAGAAGTAAAGGATACCTTTTTGAAAAGGATGTAATTAAAGAATGAAAATAAAAAATCGTTTTATTATTCTTATGTTTTCTCCGTTTCTTCTTTCTTTGACAATCATTTTATCAATACATTTCATTTTACATTTTTCTGAATCAGGTTTTTCTTTTGGTAATAGACCTCAAAAAGAAATTTTATCGATTTTAAATACTTTACCTAGTTTGGATTCTGAAAAAGAAATTATTCAACTTGTTTCTAACATCTCTTCTGATTTCAATGTTGAGTTATTTAATGAAGAAAATCTAATTTTCCAAAATGATAGTAGATTTATAATAGAATCTGAAAATAAAGTTAACACTTACACTTCTTTCTCAAAAACTTTTATTGCTGCAAATGGAATTAAATATACAATTATACTTTCTAATCCATTTATTTTACGTCTTATAAGTAGCACTTTAGTTATTTTGATTATTTCAATTTGTATTTTAGTTTGTTTAATAACTTTATATACTGTTAATAAACTAAATTTACACCTAAAAAAACTAGAAAAAGCAACCGAAAAGATAGCTTCTGGAGATTATGAAACTTCACTTAGTGTTGATGAAAAGGACACTTTTACTTCTTTAGAAGTTTCTATTAATAAAATGAGAAATAAAATTAAAGAAGAACAAAACCGAAGGGCAAGATTTTTTGCCGGGGTATCACATGATTTAAAAACACCTTTATCTTCTATTATTGGTTATTCTCAAGCCCTCAAAGATGGTCTAGCTGAAGATGATAAAACAAGAGATATGTATCTTTCTATTATTTATGATAAAAGCTCTTTATTAGTTCAAAGAATTACTTCTTTGATAAATTATATTCAAATAACTGACCAAGGATTTAAAACAAATTTAAAAGAAGCAAAGCTTTTTCCATTTTTACAAGATTTTTGTGAATTAGAAAATTCAGAATTATCACTTCAAGGTGCTGAATTTGAATATCATCTAGACCTAAATAAAAATTATTCAACCATTTTTGATCCAGTTTTATTAAATAGAGCCTTAGAGAACCTAATCCAAAATGCAATTAAATACGGCGATTTAAAAAATCCAATAGTTTTTGTTGTTTCACAAAGTTATGATGGGCTAGCAATGGCTTTAATAAACTCAAATAAAGGTTCTAATAATATTTCCAACGAAATGCTTTTAAATTTCTTTGAACCATTTTACAGAGGAGATAATAGTCGAAAAGGTAAAGGTTTTGGCCTAGGCTTAGCTTCAGTAAAATCAATTGTTGATAGTCATGGTTGGAAAATTAAAGCTGAAGTTGATAAAAAAGAAAATACTACAACTTTTACAATTATAATTCCTTGTTATTAAGTTTTTTCCATTTTTTAATTAAAAATAAACCCTAATTATTAGGGTTTATATTGGAGGTGGGGGGATTCGAACCCCCGTCCTGACGTGCCATCCATCAGCGTCTACAAGCTTAGTCGATGTATTATTTTTGTTAACAAGCTGTATATCGACACACAAACCTGCTAACTAAGCTAGTTTAATTTTCCCCATCTACCCTAGCAATAAACGGGTAAGTCTCAATTGTTTACGGTCAGTCTAAGGGGTGAAACAAACCTTAGGCTGTTCGTTGTCCTGGCAGATTAATTAAGCTGCGAGAGCAAAAGTTGCTTCGTTAGAGACGATTTCGTCTTCTTTCTTTGCAATTAAAAAATTTTGGCAGTTTTAGGAGTTAGCGCTCCGCTTGCAACTAATGACCTGATCTACACCAGTCGAAACCGAAACACCCCCTTTCGGGATTCCGATTCTTCTATAATATAGTGAAATACTAAAAATAAATCAAGTAAAAAGGCTACTCAATAAAGAGTAGCCTTCAATAAACATTAAATTTAAATACAAATTATTTGTATTCACCTGGTTTTATTTCATCACCAAACTTCTTTTCAGCAGCTTGAATCTTAGCAATCTGTTTGTCCCATTCTTTAAAAATATATTCTGGACAGTTAGGATCCATTTTCTTGAAGTAGGCTTTAGCCCTTTCAAGTTTAGCTACCCATTTATTACAACGGAATGTAAATTGATAATCATATTCAGCTTTAGTATAATTTTCATCTAAAAATTCTTTAAATAAAACTTTCAAATCCTTATATACTGGAATTTTTCCATTAGGAGTATCAACTGCATCAAATTCACCATGAATTCTACCTTCTGCCCAATGTACCCAAACTTTCTTAGCAAGTTTACTATTACAGAATTTTCCATCAGGAGTTTTTAAAAAGTAATTTGTAGAATAAATTTTTGGAGTTTTTTTCATACCCTTAACAAAATTAACATTGTTTACAGTATAATCTCCAAGTGGATAAGATAAGAAATCCATATTAGCCATTGGACTTGGTGTTCTAACACCTTCAGCACCAAGAGTAGCAGAAGTTGTTTCACTTTCAAGAGTACAAGCTTTAATTAAAATTCCTTCATCCCAAGTTGCTGATTCTTCAACAGGAACACAAGTATCACTATCACGTCCACCATAAAGAACTCCATCAACAGGAACACCTTCAACGGCTTCAAATCCTTTTTTATCAAAGTTACTTAAATAATCGAGTCTCATTGTGTATCTTGCATTACCATGAGTTAATTCAATTTCATTACCTTTTGCATCTTTCTTTCCTTCATACCAATCTTTACCTGAATGATTACTACCCTTTTTAGGAGTATCAATACCCATACCAAGCCAGTAAGGAAGATTATCTTCACCCACAAGTACGTTGGAGAAAATAATTTCTTGATTTGTCTGAAGATTTCTATAAATAAGAGGATCATCTTTTGCATTAACATCTTTAATAATACCAAAAATACCTTGTTCTACGTTTACAGCTCTAAATTCACCATTAATATTTCTAAAATAAGCAATATCATCACCAACAATTTCTTCACCTGGAATCATTGCGGTTGAAGTTTTACCACAAGCAGAAGGATATGCACCTGTGAAGTAAGTTCTACGACCTTTCTTTTCGTTAATACAAGCCATTACAAACATATGTTCACAAAGCCAACCCTCATTACCGGATTTGTTAATTGCTAAACGCATTGAATGTTTTTTTAATCCAAGAGAGTTACCTGCATACTGGTCATTCATTGAATAAACAATGTTATTCTGAGTATCCATGTAAATTCTTCTCTTATCAATATTAACTGAACAATTTCTTTCATCAACTTTTCCTGCAGAGTGTACAAATTTAAAGAAATTAGCTTTTTCACCCTCTTTCATAGCCATGAAATGTTTATAAGCAGGACGATATAAAATAGTTTCTGAATGTGCTACATACCAAGAATCAGTAAACTGAACACAAGGCATTGTAAATTCGGAGAAAGCTGGTCCTTCACAATAAAATCTAACTACAGTATCTTTTCCTTCCATAATATTCTTAGAAATGTCAGTAATCTCTTTCATACCGGCTTCAAATTCTACTGAATTTAAACTTTTCATTCTTTCTAGGTTTTCTTTGTAAACCAAATATTTGGTATTAACCTTATCACGAGCCTGATCTTTATAACCATCCCAGTGAATTGTCTGTTTGTCTCTTGCAAGAACAAATTCTTCTTCTGTTGCTAAGGCCTGATCTCTGATGTATTGTACATCAGCTTCACTATCATCACATACATAAATTGTAGCTGGGTTGCAATGTTCAGCGTACTTACCGATAAAACTCATTACTTCATCATTATTTAGGGCGGTAAGCTTTTTATAGCTAACGTCACTCATTTTACTTTTTAACAATTCAGTATAATTAGAACTCATATAGTCCTCCCAAATTTATTTACTTCACTTCTATAATATACTTAAATAATCCATTTATTTCAAGTAACTAGGAAACATTACATCAAATAAGTATTACTTTATCTATTAAAATTATTAATTAATACTTTTTTAACATTTTAATAATCAATTATTCATACCTAAGCCTTAATTTAAGTTCATAAGAAATATTTTTAAGGAGAATATTAATGAAAAAGATTTTAACAATTTTATTGATTCTTATGATGGTTACTTCAGTAGTTTTTGCCCAAGGTAGGCAAGAAACATCAAAGACAGCAACAGAAAACTATTCATTTGGAGGTTCCTCAACAGTAGCCCCTATAGCAAACAGTGCAATTCCAGCATTTGAAGTTAAAAATCCTAACGTAAAAGTTAGTTATGAAACTTTAGGTTCTTCTACAGGAATTTCACAACTTTTGGAAGGAACATTAAGTTTAGCAGGTTCATCAAGAGTCTTAAAAGATAGTGAAGTTAAAGACGGTTGTGTTACTACAACAATTGCACTTGACGGTATTACAGTGGGAGTTAACGAAACAGTTAGTATTGCAAATCTTTCAATGCAACAACTTAAAGGAATTTTCACTGGAGAAATAACCAATTGGAATGAAGTTGGTGGATTAGATCAAAAAATTGAAGTCATATTAAGGGATGAAGCAAGTGGAACAAGAGCTTCTTTTGAAGAAATTGTCCATAATAAGATTGCGCCAAAACAAAACGCAATTGTAGCTCATGAAAATGGTGATGTAGCAAGTAAAATTGCAGCCACTCCTGGATCAATTGGATATATTGGAATGGCTTTTGGTTCAATAATCACCGAAGCAGGTGGATCCCTTTTAACAATTGATAATGTAAAAGCAAACGTAGAAAATGTTTTAAACAATACCTACCCAATAAGTAGAGCTTTATATGTAGTAACAATTGGACAACCAAAAGAAGGTACAACAGAAAAAGCATTTATCGATTTCTTACTTTCAGAAGAAGGTCAAGAAATAGTAGCTGAAAATCAATTTATAAGATTGAATTAATGGATTTAAAAATGGCAACGCTAAGAAAAAATAATTTACGTAAAGCCACAGAAAGCGGTAGCAGAGCAATTCTGCTGCTTTCTGCTATGATTTCAATAATAGCTGTTTTTTTGATAATAGTTTTTATTTTAGGTCAGGCTTTACCCACTTTAAAACAAGTCAGTTTAAAAGAGTTCTTTTTTTCTACCACTTGGTATCCAACTCAAGACCCACCCCACTATGGTGTTGCTTCTTTCATTATTGCAAGTTTTGAAGTAACTCTCATTGCTTTAATTTTAGCTATTCCAGTTTCGCTTTCAGCAACAATCTATTTAAGTCAATTTGCAAAAAACAAACTTGCTCAAATATTGAGAACTTCAATAGAACTTTTAGCTGGTATACCATCAATTATATATGGATTATTTGGATTATCAGCCATTGTCCCCTTTGTAAGAAATATATTTGGTGGGAATGGAATGAGTTTACTATCAGCGGGAATAATTTTAGCAATTATGATATTACCCACCATAATTAATTTAAGCGAAGTAGCTCTAAGCAATGTAAGTCAAGATTTAATAAATAGCTCCATTGCTATGGGGGCAACTAAATGGCAAACAATTTCAAGAATTATTATTCCCGCGGCCATGAGTGGAATAGTTTCTTCTATTGTTCTTGGTCTAGGAAGAGCCATAGGTGAAACTACAGCAGTACTTTTAGTAGGAGGAAATGCTCCAGTTTTTGCTAAAAGACCAATTGACATGGGAAGAACTTTAACAATGAACATAATAACTGATATGGCTTATGCAACAGATACACATAGAAGTGCATTATTTATGACCGGAGCTTTGCTCCTTTTGGTTATATTAATATTAAATTTATGTGTAGTTCAAATATCAAAACGAAAGAGACTTGAAAAATGATAAATAGAAATACAGCAAACGACATTTGGATAATAGTAATAAAATTATTATCATTTCTTACAATTTTTCTTCTAGCCTTGATTTTAGGTTATTTAATTTTTAAAGGGCTTTACAGTAGCAAACAAACTAGTAGAACAGTATTAAATACAATCGAAAGTAATCTTGATTTTGAAGTTTACTCCTCCAAAAATTCAAGTATAAAGGAACTTGATTGGTTTACTCTTCAAAAAATGGGAATGGGAGAAATAAAAAACTTAAGATTGCTTACAAAAGAAAATGTATCTTTTGAACTTTATATTGAAGAATCCCAAATTTCCAAATTTGCCTCTTATTTGAATTTAAGTGAAGCTCAACTTAGGAGTCACTCTATTAAATTGGTTAATCCACAAGAAATAACTAATTACCAGAAGGAATCCGGAAAAATACTTATTACTAAAAAAGGCGAAAAAATACCTAATCTTTTTAAAAAGGTAAAAGTTAGTGATGATGTTCTTGTAGTCAACAACTCTGTGATTCAAACTTTTGACAACAAAAGAATTACAAAATTAGATGAAAAGCAAATTGAGAAACTAAGAAACAATGAAATTTCAAATTGGTCACAATTAAACGGACCTGATTTAAATGCATTATATATTCCAGAAAACCAAATTAATGAAGTAGGTTCCATTGAAGGGTCTTATTCTTTTGCAAAAGCAATTTCCTTCGAAAAAGCCGGAAATTTGGGAATTACAAATTTAGAGACTTTGAAAGTTGTTCACATTATCAAAGGTATAAATCTTACTTTAAAATATATTATTTCACCCGCAGAAGAATCTGGAAAATTTGGAGGAATTATTACTATTATTGCCAATACAATATTTTTAGTAATTCTTACAATAATAATAGCTGGACCTCTTGGAATTGGAGCTGCAATTTTTCTAGTAGAATATGCTAAAAAAGGAAAATGGACCCAATTTATTAGAACAGGAATAGACCTTTTAGCTGGAGTTCCTTCAATTATATTTGGTCTTTTTGGATTAATAGCCTTTGTGAACTTTTTGGATTTTTCTTTCTCTCTAATTAGTGGAAGTTTAACCATGAGCTTAATGGTTCTTCCTACGATAATAAAAACTAGTGAAGAGGCGTTAAAGTCCGTTGATAAAGAACTTATATCCGGTAGTCGTGCTCTAGGTGCAACAAAAATTGAAACTATTTGGAAGGTTGTTTTACCCTCTTCTTCGAAAGGTATACTTTCGGGAATAATCCTCTCAATCGGGCGAACAGTTGGAGAAACCGCAGCTCTTATCTTTACCCTTGGAAGTTCAACAGATTTAGCAAAAAATATTTTCAGTAGTTCAAGATCTCTTTCAATGCATATCTATCTAATAATAACCGAGGGATTAGCAATAAACGATGCATTTTCCTCTGCACTTTTATTAATTGTGCTGGTATTAATCATAAATATTAGCACCAGAAAAATCATGGAAAAAGGACAAAAGAAAAATGAAAGACAATAAAATATTATTTGAGGTGGAGAACCTTAATTTATGGTATGGAGCTTCTCATGCCCTTAAAGATGTAAACTTAAAAATTGAAAGCAACTCAGTCACAGCCTTTATAGGCCCTTCAGGTTGCGGAAAATCCACATTCTTAAGAGTTTTTAACCGAATGAACGATTTAATTGAAGGTGTTAAAATCCAAGGTTCAATAAAGTTAAACGGTGTTGATATAAATAAAGACCTAAACCCTATGGATTTACGAAAGCAGGTTGGTATGGTTTTCCAAAAACCTAATCCTTTTCCAATGAGTATTTTTAATAACGTTGCTTATGGTCCACGCTTATATAAAAAATACTCAAAGGCCGAAATGATTGAAATTGTTGAAAAAGCACTGACTCAAGCAGCCCTTTGGGATGAAGTTAAAGATCGACTTGATAGAAATGGCATGAGTCTTTCTGGTGGTCAACAACAAAGACTTTGCCTAGCTAGAACTTTAGCAGTTAATCCTGAAGTAATATTAATGGATGAACCTACCAGTGCCTTAGACCCCATTTCAACAGCTAGAATTGAGTCCTTAATAACAACTTTAAAAGAAAGCTATACTATCATTATAGTTACCCACAACATGCAACAAGCTAGCCGTGTTTCCGATACTACAGCATTCTTTTTGATTGATGAAAATCGTACAGGATTTTTAGTTGAATATGGACAAACAAATGAAATCTTTTTTAAACCAAGAGATAAAAGAACAGAAGACTACATAAGTGGAAAATTTGGTTGATATATAAAAAAAATAGGAGAAAAATATGGAAAAGAAAACAATCCAACTAGATCAAAAATTAAACTTCTTTCACGAGTTACTACTACAAACAGTACAAAGAGTAGAAGAATCTATAATTAAAGCAGCAATTGCTGTTCGTGACCACGATAAGGAATTAGCTAATAAAGTAATAGCAGAAGATTATTTTATAAACCAACTTAGAGATATGGTGGAAAACGATGCTGTTCGTCTTTTAATAAGCGAATCCCCTTATGGGCATTATATGCGACATATAATTGCTGGAATAAAAATGGTAACAGCTTTAGAAAGAATGGGCGATTATGCTTCCCATTTAGCAAGACTTGCAACGCATGAAACCAATAACAACAAATTCGATGAAATAATAATCAACAATTTGGTTGAAATGGCAATGGCAGATGCTGCTATGTTTAGAGGAGCTATTGATGCTTTGATTAAAGAAAATGCTGAAGATGCAATTGAGGTAGCAAAAAAGGATAATGAAATAGATAATTTTCGACTTAAAATTAATGATATCATACTAAATTCTGGTCCTTTCGATAGTATTGAACAAAGAAAAAAAATGTTTGAATATTATTATATAACAAAGGAATTAGAAAGAATGGGGGATTTAATTACGACCATTTGCAAATGGATAATTTACATTGTAAATGGAGACAAGCCAAGATTAAACTAAAAATTAGGGTATAAAAGTTCTTCTTTATCCTTTAAATTTTCAATATTTTGTTCTTTAGGTAAAGTTATTATAAATTCACTTCCTTGGTTTACAACAGAATTTACTTTTATACTCCCTGAATGTAATATACAGATATGTTTTACTATTGAAAGGCCTAAGCCTGTTCCTCCAGTATCTCTAGATCTAGTTTTATCAACTCTGTAAAATCTTTCAAAAATTCTTTGTTGATCTAAATAGGATATTCCCCAACCTTGATCTTTAATTGAAATTTCCAAGATTTTTGGGGAACTATTTACACTAATTATAATAGTTTTATTTTCATCGCTATAATTTATTGCATTATTTAATAGATTAATAATAGCTTGAGTTAAAAGACTTGGGTTGCAATAAATTTGTTCGTTTCCTTTATAATTATTTTCAATTTTTATGTTCTTTTCTTTTGATTTAAATCCAACGCTTTCGATGCTTTCCTCTAAAATCAATCCAATATTAGAAAAAACCATAACTAATTTGGTTTTATTATCCTCAAGGGAGGCTAAAACTAATAAATCGTCAATTATTCCTTTCATCTGATTGGCATTTCTATTAATTATTTTAGAATATTTTTTAATTGAAACATCATCCAAAGGAGAATTAACTATAATTTCAGAAAAACCGTTAATACTAGTAAGCGGGGTTTTTAATTCATGAGAAACATTAGCTACAAAGTCCTTTTTAATTTTTTCCACTCTTTTTAATTCTGTAATATCAATAACAGTCATAACAAGTCCATTAATTTTTTTAGTTGTTTCATTATAAATTGGAGATAAATTAATATTATAAATTTTTTGTTTACCTTCGCCCATTAACAAAGCTGTTTCACCGTGAAGATGACCTAATTTTATTACTTCTTTACTACCAATGGCTTTAGTCCCTTTAATAATTTGATCTATTAACAATTCAAGTTCAACATCACCAAAGATTTGTAAAGTTTTAATTTCAGAATAATCTTCAATATTTAGCATTTCTTTAGAACTTTTGTTCATCATTAATACATTTTTATTAGTATCCAAAACCAAAATACCCTCTGCCATGGAACGTAATATTAAAGAATATAAATTTCTGTCTTTTGATATCTTTATAACTTGTTCATCCAAAGTTCGAGCCATTTCATTCATTGTGGACGATAGATCATGGAATTCTTTTGGAGTTTCAATACTTGTCTTAAACTTTAAATTTCCATTTTGATATTCCTTACAAGCTTCGTCAAGTTTCTTTAAAGGCCTTGAAACATAGAAAATAACTACTAAATTTATAAGAATCAAAACAAATAAAATTAGTAAAATAAGTGGAATTATTCTATTGGAAAAAGCTTTATCCCAAACTGAGATTAAATTTAAAGGGGTTGCAACTCTTACAAAAAAATCATTATCCACGTATTTAGCAAAATAGATTGTTTCAATTTTTAAAGTATTACTAAATCTTACTTCACTACCTTTGCCAAATTCTCTAGCCTTTTTTATTTCATTTCTGTAATAATGATTGTCCATATCCTCAGGATTTGTTTCACTGTCATAAAACACCTTCCCTTGATTATCAATTAAAGTAACTCTAACTTTATGTTCTTTTGAATAGAGATCAATTTCTTCAAAATGATGAATTAAATCCGTTTCTGCTAAATAATCACATTGGCTATTAAGAGAAGTTAACTTTTCTTCTAACAAAGTTTCTTGAAAGGCCTTTCGGCTAAACATCAAGACTATAAAAGCTATTAGAACCATGGAAAATAAACTCAAACTAATTATTTGACTACGAAATTTCATTATTCTTCTTCCTGATATTTATACCCTACAGACCATATAGTTTTAAGGTAATTTCCAAAATCTCCAAGCTTTTTTCTTATACTAGCAATTTGGACATCAATTGAGCGTTGAGTTACGGGATAATCATTACCTTTAATACTGTTTATTAGTTGTTCTCTGGTAAATACTCTCCCTTCCTCCCAAACTAGGATTGATAAAAGAGAGAATTCAGTTGCTGTAAAATTTATTTCATTTCCATTTGTATGACAGGTATGATGGGTTTTATCTATTTTTAATCCTTTAGAAGTTAAAATGCTATCTTTATCTACAGGAATAGAAACTTTTCTGTACCTAATCATAGCTTTAACTTTTGCTGAAAGTACCTGTGGACTGAAGGGTTTTGTTAAATATTCATCACTTCCAAGTTCTAAACCGGTAATAATATCCGTATCCTCACCTCTTGCTGAGGCTATG
>Ga0265294_10008725_pt1 | contig 11775 bp, 11 predicted proteins | sample MunlanPumphouse3_FD_192504 | JGI IMG/M metagenome (GOLD analysis project Ga0265294, IMG submission 192504) | Groundwater microbial communities from a municipal landfill in Southern Ontario, Canada - Pumphouse #3 | ecosystem: Environmental > Aquatic > Deep subsurface > Groundwater | place... | reverse complement strand
CGGGGATCTCCATAACGCCGCGATCCGCCTACTCCTCGACCGCCTCGCCTGAGCTCACCATCGCCACGACCTTCCCGTCGGGATCCCGGAGGAGGGCATTGTGCCAGAGGACCGAACGCTCCCCCCCGTCCCGGGTGACGACCGGGCTCTCCTCGAAGGACGGCGGCTCGATCTCCCCGGCCACGAGCCGGTGAAAGTTCCGGGTGAGCCGTTCACGCAGGCGCTCCGGGACGACCGTCCCAAACCAGTCCTTCCCGGCGAGGTCCGCCCCGGCATACCCCAGGATCTGGCTCCCCTTCCGGTTGACGAGATCGATGGTGCCGTCCGCCCCGATCACCGCGATCATCACGCCGGCCGCATCGATGTAGCCCTGCGCCCGGTCGCGCTCGGCGACCAGGAGGTCCTCGGCGGCGGCGCGGTCGGTGATATCCTCGGCGATCCCGAGCATATACCTGAGCATGCCCCGGGAGTTGAAGACCGGGATCTTCTTCATGGAGATGCTCGCCCCCATCGGGAGGTGGACCTTCCTCTCGAGCCCGGCCGACCGCTCCACCATCTCCCGGTCGCCATCGGCGAAGAAGCCCGCCATCTCCGGCGGGAAGAGGTCGTCGGCATGTTTTCCCGCCATCTCCTCCTGCGTCACACCAAGGAAGGCCTCGGCGGCCCGGTTGGCAAAGACAAACGTGTTCCCCTCAACCTCCCGGACGAAGACCATGCTCGGGACGTTGTTGACCACCGAGTAGAGGAACGATTTCCACTGGCTCACCCGCTTTGTGGCCCGCATCCGTTCGGTGACGTCACGGCAGACCACCCGGTAGCCGGTGAATTCGCCGATCATATCGTAGACCGGCGTCCCGCTCACATCGAGGACGACGGTACTCCCGTCCCGGTGGTGCATCGTCCATTCAAAGAGGACCTTCGGTTCCGGAGCGGTGAAGAGCGCGGCGAACTCCGCCCGGACCGATTCGGCCTTCTCCGGGTCCATGAAGTCACACGGCGTCTTCCCCAACATCTCATCAGGCGCGTAGCCGAGGATATCCCGGCTTTTGGGGCTGACATATGTGAACGTGCAGGTCTCGTCGACGTTCAGGATCAGGTCGTTGATGTTCTCGACGAGGCTCCGGAAGAGCATCTCGCTCTCGCGCAGGGCCTCTTCCGCACGGCGGCTCTCGGTGACATCCTCAAGGATGATGGTGACGCCCGGCGCACCGTCGTCAAAGACGGTGGGCAGGAACTTGATCCGGAAGAAGAGTTCCTCGTCGTGCCGCAGGAACCGGAGTTCCTCTGAGACCTCGCCGCCGTTCAAGGCGTTGGTGATCCGGTCCCGTATCAGAGGGTGATCGAACGCGGCGAGCGGTGACTCCTCGATGCTGTTCCCGAGGACGGCGTCGCGGTCCCTCCCCGCGAACGCGCAGACAGCATCGTTTGCCTGGACAATTCGACGCTCGCGATCGAGCACCAGCACCAGATCCGACGAGAAGTTGAGCATAGCAGCGATTGGGATCCTCTGCGAGAGGTAGAAGACCTTGGCTTTTCCATAGGTCTCCATCTCCACCCGGCCCGAGACGAGGAGGATGTCAAGGTACCGGGAGACGGTGTTCCGGTTGATTCCTACCGCAGCCGCGAGATCGGAGACCGACATGCCCCGCGGATGCTCTTTTAGCGTGCTGAGCAAGAGAGAGAGTGCGTCGGTAGTAGGATCCATGTGCAAACAGAGTTCGCCGCCGGGGGATATAGGGTTTTGCCGTGATGCATGCTATGATGCCACATGCAACGCCACACGACAATGCAAGGCATTAGACAAAAAAGATATATACTATTTCGATCAACGCATGATCCCCCAGGGTCGGAAGGGTTCTCCGACAAACCGGACCATACAGGCACAGGTGGTCCGGGCCGGCGCAAGATCGGCTGGGATGGGTGAACGGAACATTCACCACGTTGATTGCATCCACGTCAATGCTAACGTCCTCGCCGGGGGTACTGCCCCGGAGAACACACCAGAGCACACCTCTCTAAACCTATACCGGCACGATGAGGGGGACCGGGACGGGTGGCACAACCGCCCCGGGATCTCCCGCAGACACCGCATGGTTATCACACCCGACAATATACCCTCTTTTTTTTCCTGAACCCGCGGAGACATCCCGGGACGAGAAAATAGCGCCTATTCGCATCAGATCGGAAACTCGTTCGACGGGCGATCGCCTTGAGATCCTCGAGAGAAGAGCAGCCGATCGGGGGGCCCCGGGGTCCACATCATCCGGACGGTGATGGACAGCGTGGCCTACGCCCGCAAAGGTGAGAGAAACGTCCTCCCACTGGAGAAGAGGTGGCCGGCGTCACCCTGATACCGGAAGGAGTGAGCCGAGCACCCCGGGAAGGTCCTCCTTTGCCGTGACGACCGCGGCCGACTCCTCGAGCATCAGGTTGACCCGTTCGTAGTGCCCGACAGCCCGAAAGTCGGTGCGGAGCGCGACGACCTTCTTGTTGAGGGCGTAGGCGCATCCCATCTCCCAGGATGTCCCGGAATCGGCATCTGCCCCATCGATGACGGCGACGACGATATCGGTCTCCTGCAGCGCCCGGAGGTGCTGCGCAAAGATGGTCCCGTTCTCCTCCTGGCACCGGGTGTGGCTCGTATCCCCCACCACCTGGGGGAGGTAGACGTCGAAGAGGTGCGCTTCGAGGAGGTCGCGGAGGACGAGGTTGTAGGCCTGCTCCGCTTCGGTGAAGAGCGGGGCTGCGAGGTAGACCCGGTAGCGGGCGAACTCCTTCACGTCGACCGCCGGGATATCCGGGAACCGGGCGAGGAACGCCCCCCGGCCCGGCTGCTTTACGGACGAGTGATAGGTCGCCGTCACCCCACAGGCCGGGGAGGAGTCCACCCCGATGATGGCAAGGGGCGGCTCGCCGCGCTCGCGGATCATGGCGCGGACCTCCTCTTCGAGCCGGTCAAGCAGAGCGGCAAACTCCGGGGTCGCGAGCCGGTCGAGGAACGAGCCCGGTTCCCGGCCGATGCCGAGATAGATCGTCTCCGGGCAGGGGAGCGGGACCATCTCGATCGAGAAGCGCCGGCAGCGCTCTACGGCCCGCTGAAAGTGGCGAAGGTCCTCATCGGTCGTTATTCCCCGGGCACGGTACGCGGGGTTCTGGATACAGGGCGCGATGAGCACGTACATTGATACGATCTCGACGGCGTACCATAACAAGACAGATGATACCACTCTACGCTTATCGGGACAACACCTGCGACCCCCAGAAATGCACGATGAAGAAACTCGAACGGCGGGGGATGGTGAGGGTCGTCACCGCCATCGCGAAGATCCCCCGCGCGACCCTCCTCCTCGACCCAACCGCAGAGCAAGCGGTCTCCCCCGCGGACCGGAACCTCCGCTCGATAACCGCGCTCGACTGCTCCTGGGAGGTCCTCGATACCGGGGCCGTCGCCTCCTGGCGCAACCGCCGGGCACTTCCCTTTCTCGTGGCTGCAAACCCGGTGAACTTCGGCCGGCCGTTCCGCCTGACCTCGGTGGAGGCGATGGCCGCGACGCTCTACATCCTCGGCGAGAAGGAGCAGGCGCACAATCTCCTCGCTCCGTTCGGGTGGGGGTTGCGCTTTTTGGAGGTGAACGCCGACCCCCTCGAAGATTACGCGAAGGCAAAGGACAGTGCCGAGGTCGTGGCCCTCCAGGCGCTGTACTGGTGAAAAATACCCGACTTCGCCCCGAACGCCACCTTTTTATGTATCAACCTTTCAGTTCACCAGTAGGAGGATACCAGAACTATGGACACTGAACGAGAGAGGGTGCTCCTCGCGGCGGCCCACGCCGTGACGTTCAAGCCCGACTACATGACCGTCGACAAACTGGAGGCAGCGAGCCGGGGGCACGGGGCGCTTGTCATCCCCGCGTTTGCCGCGGCAAACTCGCTTGCGGAGGACATCTTCTGCAACATCGGCGCACCGGAGATGCACCTGATGAGCATGACGATGGTCGACGCCTCAGCCCCTCACCTGCCGCTCGACTCGATCATCCAGAAAGCGGTGGATGAGGCGAAACGGGGTGGGGCGGAGCCGGCGAACGCAGCACTGATCGTCGCGACGCTTGCCTACTTCTCGGGGAGCTGTGCCCGCGCCGGTGTACCGCTTGGGAACCGGAAACTCGGGGCCATCGCCCGGATGCACGCCGGCGGCGACCGGACGAGTGCGATTGCCCTGACGACGAGCAAGTTCACCCACCGGGTCCCGGCGTTCCCCGCGTATCTCGCGATATACGAGGCCCTGATGGATAAGAAGCTGACCCGGCTCGACGGCGCGGTCCTGCCGCCCTTTGTCGCTGGCGGCGGCGTCATGGGTCACGCCGCCCTTGGTGAGGACTACAACATCCCCGAACTCGCGAAAAATGCCGCGAAGGTCGGGACCGAGGCGATGATGCGGAGCATGGAGGGTGCCGGGACGACCCCTTACCCCCTCTGGCCGGCCCTGATCGCGTCGGCGGTGACGATGGAGCTCGTCCACCCCGACGCCATGCTCGGCGAGGAGTTCGGGAAGTTCGGCGAGGTCGACTCAGCCTACCTCGCGGGGAAGGGCGCTGTCGAGGCGGCGAGCCTCCCGGCAAAGCTTCACATGCGGGGGACCGGAGAGGAGTACGACACCGCCCGGATCGTCGGCGATTTCGGCCTGATCCTGAAGGATGTCGGCGGACCGTCGGTGATCGGGTCGATGGTCACAAACGAGCTCTTCGCCGGGTTCCAGGAGTCCGCCCTCATCGGGGCCGGGTTCTCCGGGGGGCCGGTGAACACCCCGCTCGGCCATGTCGCCGGCGATATCCTGCCGGCGCTCCGTCTGCTGCTGGCAAACGGCGGCGACGTTGGGGCGACCGCGGCGGCGATCCGGGACTACAAGATGCAGTCCTTCATCGACCCGGAGTTCGCCCTCTGCTCCCTGAACACCATCGTCCGGAAGGCGGAGGTCGTGAATCGGGGCTCGGTGACGGAGGCCTGCATCCGGGCAAGTGAGGCGGTGCGGGACCGGGCGATCTACCGGCGGGCGGTGAAGGCCTATGAGATGCTCAAGGCAGGGAAGTCGGTTGAAGAGGCCGCCGGCGCCCTCGATGCGGAGAGGAGAGCCACCGTCGAGCGGCGGGGCTCGGCGGTCCTCTCCGGGTTCACCGGAAAAGAGATCGCGTTCCGGTTCACAGAGATAGCAGCCCAGGCGAGGAGGACCGACCCGTTCACGGCGAAGTTCTGGGGGTTCGACGCGAAGATCTCCTACGATATCACCATCGACGGCAAGGACTACCAGATCGAGAACCTCACTGCCCGGGTGATCCCGGAGTACGCGCTCGAAGGAAAGGGACGAGATGACCCCAACATGGGCACCGCCATCTTCGTTGGCGCCGTCCTCACCCAGGAGCTGCAGTACAGCGGGCACACCATCCTCAACGTCACCGTGCCGGCCGCGGTCGCGGCCGCACTCGGGACCGACCCGAAGGAAGCCGCGAAGCAGGCGGCGAAGGGGGCATACCTGACGAACGCCATCGCCGGTACCCGGGAAGCAGCGGTACGGGTGGCAGAACTCGCGCGGACGGTTCATTCGAGCCTCAGCGAGCCGATCGAGGGCACAGAGTGAGGAACCGACGAGGAGTATGAAGGTCCTCGTCATCGACCCGAAGTGTGCAGGGATAGCGGGAGATACGCTCCTTGCGTCGCTTATCGACCTCCTCGGTGAGCCCCACGCGCTCGATGCGCTCGCAGACGCGATCCGGAGCCTTGATCTCTGCCGGGAGTTCGGGTACGAGGCAGAGACAGCAGAGGCCGGCGGGATCACGGCGACCCACCTCGCGATCGCGGTCAGGGAGGAGGCCGAAAAGGACGCAAACGAGATCCTGAATGCCGCTGCCGCGACCGCAGATGCCGTAGGCCTCTCTAAAGGCGCCCGTTCGCGGGTGCTTGCCGTCATAGACGACCTGGCCGCCGCCGGACAGACCACCGCCCCGGCGAAGACGATCTTCTCGGTCGTCGGCACGATGCTGCTCCTCGACCGGGCCGGGCTCCTCGAGGGGACGATCGTCGCGACTCCGCCGGCACTCGGCGGCGGGACCATCACGACAGAGTTCGGCGAGATCCCCGGGCCCGCCCCGGCGACGCTTGATATCCTCACCCGGCACCGGCTCCCGGTCGCCTCCGCCCCCATCGACAGAGAACTGACCACACCGACCGGGGCGGCCCTGCTCGCCAACCTTGCAGCGGCTGCCGTGACGCTCTACCCGGCGATGGTCCCCGTCCGGGTCGGTTACGGCACCCGGGCAGCCCCGGAACGATCAGGCTTTCTCCGGGTGGTGGAGGGAGAGAGCCTCCCCGGAGGGGAGGACCGGATGGTCATGCTCGTGACAAACCTCGATGACGTTCCCGGTGAAGTGATCGGGTATGCGGTCGAGCGCCTCTTCGCGGAGGGGGCGGTAGATGTCTTCGTCACCCCGGCATCCGGGAAGAAGAACCGACCGGTCAGCGTCGTCTCGGTGATGGCGCCGGCAGAACGCGAAGACCGCCTGGTCCAGGTTCTCATGCAAGAGACCGGAACCCTGGGAGTACGGGTACACGAGTTCCGTAAAGTGGTCGCGGATCGGCACAGGGAGGCGGTCCCGGTCAGCCTGGGCGGCAGGGAGTACCTCGTCAGGGTGAAGACCTCGACCGTCGACGGCCGCCTGATCGCAGAAAAACCCGAGTACGACGACCTCGCGGCGATTGCACGAGAACTGAACATCCCCCTCAGATCCGTGGACGAGGAAGTCAGGTTGCACCTATCCAGACGAAGAAGAGGGACAGGACAGCGCCAGAGGGTGGTGCAGGAGGGTGGAGTCCCACCCGACCTCCCGTATGCGGCAAACGCCGCACGCGACGAGTGAGTACGGACATATCCCACCGGGATGTGCCCTACTCGCGTCTACAGTTCTCTCATGTCACCGGGGTAGTAGTTCCCCAAGCTATTAGATGATGCACTCGATATTTATACAATTCTATTTCGCATCGTCGATAGACCCGTGGTTTTGCCGTAATTATCCGAAAGCCTTTTGAATGGCCCTGCGTTTCCGGAACATTCCTTGCGCCCGGTCTCCGGATGGCGAAATAAACCACACGTTTGCGGCGTATCGCGAAAAAATCGGTCTTTGTCGTCGGTCACCTGGCTTACGCCCGAAGGAACGCGTCATCGGCCTCGCATCATCGAACATGGCAGGTTGTTGGAGGTACACACCTGCCAGGAGACCGAGTCCCGGGACAGAGAACGGCGATGCGTGCTCTATCGCGATTTCTTCCTGAACGGCCCGGTTAGATTTCAGCAAGTTTAATAGCCTGACCGCAGACCTCCGATTATGCGCATACCATTCATAATCACTGCACTCGTCGTCGCTGTCGCGGTGTTCGGGGCGGGCTGCACGGGAGAGAGCCAGCCGCCTCCGGAGGAGACAGTCCTCCAGGAGGCCGTCGCCGGGGTAAACAGCGAACTCGAGTCGGTCAGAGCCTCGGCAGGCGAGAGTGCCCGGATCCTCGGCGAGGCCGGGCTTACGAGCGCCGCCGGGAGAGGGGCGGTGCAACAGGTGATGCTGGATCATCCCTACACGGAGTCGACCCTGGTGGTGACAAAAGACGGCATCGTGGTTATGGCCGTGCCCGACAACTACGCCGGCACAGTGGGAAGCGACATATCGTCTCACCTGGAGACCGGGCGCTCGGTCCGGGAGCAGGCACCGCTCGTAAGCGAGGTCTTCCCTCTCGCAGAGGGATACGCCGGGGTTGCTCAGAGTTATCCGGTCTTTGGGGAGGGCGGGGAGTACCTCGGGTTCGTGAGTATTGCCTGCCGCCCCGAGTCCCTCATCGAACGGGTGGTCGGGCCCCTGATCGAGGGCACCCCGTATGATGTCTGGATGGTGCAGACCGACGGAGTCGTGATCTATGACACAACCCGCGAGGAGATCGGGAAGAACCTCTTCTCGGACCCCGCATACCGGTCACCGGAACTCCAGGAGGCGTTCTCCCGTATCGCCGCCGAGCCCGCCGGGTCGCTCGCGTACTCGTTCTGGGACACGAACTGGACGCGAAACGTGGAGAAAGTTGCAGTATGGGGGACCGCCGGCATCGATGGGACCGAATGGCGCGTCGTCGTCACATGGAGCGTCGATGCATAGGAGGTGCCCGGCGTGACCGAGAGACCCTTCCCTTTTTTTCCCGCTCACCAGAATCCAGGCACCAGGACATACAGCGCCCAGTCCATGTACTCCCTGCCGTAGCCGAAGTACTCGTCCTGGATGCGGTGGAGGTAGTCGGTCATGAAGTCGCGGTCGGGGTGGTCGGGGTGCTCACCGAGCCAGGAGAGGACCGCCTGCCAGATCCCGGACTCGTAGCGGTCCCAGTCGTCCGAACTCGACCGAACGACCGCTGCAACGTCGAGCCCGGCCTCGCGGGCGAGACCGAGGATCTCGTAGCCGGTCAGGACGTCGGGCCACTCCCGGGCAAACTCGGGCGGAGTGCGGTCGGACCGCCAGCAGCGGTCGCCGATGACGATCGTCCCCCCGTCGTGGACGAGGCCGAGGAGGGCGTCGAGCGTTGCCGCAAACCCGCCATGGATGTGGGACGCCCCGATCGAGGCGGCGCAGTCGAACGGGGCGTCGGGGACGTAACCGAGGGCGTCCATACACCGGACGCTGATCCGGTCAGAAAGCCCCGCAGCACGGAACGTCTCCTCCGCCCGGGTGCAGGCGTCCGCCCGGGCCTCGATACCGAGGCCGGATATACCGTACTCGCGACCCCAGAGGGCGAGGATCGTGCCGTTCCCGCACCCGGTCTCCACGACGCGGGAACCCTCCCGGAGCCCGGCCGCCCGCCCGGCAGCGAGCACCTTCTCCGGCGTCGTCGGGTTCATGATCGCGAGTCCTCCCTGGGTTATGCTGACAAGTTCGTTCTTCTCCATCTATGACGACCCCCCGAATTGCGGGACTGTTCGGTAGGTAATGTGTTTTTCGGCCATATAATCCGTATACCACCGCTTCTCCTCCCGGGACCGCTTTTCCCGGCGGGAAGGAGCCGGTCGCTCCACCGGGGGCGGTGCGGATGAATAACTACTAATAGGGCCGCATATCAAAAGATCGGTATGAAAAGGTGCCATATCCTGCTCCTTATCCTCATTACCGCGGCCGTCGTCGCCGGAGGCTGCACGGCGCCGCAAGAAGATCCCGCGAACGCCCGGCCAGTCTCTCCCACCTCGTCGCCGGTGCCGACAGAGGTCCAGGCGGTGGGAGCAGGCCAGCCGGCACCCACCCCGGCCGTGCCCGCCGGGGCGGAGAAGATACCGAAGAGCGTGGGGTTCGTCGACCCGCAGACCTACCACCTTCCGACCCCGACGCCCACGATCGCGACCTCAGCGCGTCCCGACGACCTCCAGGTCTCCGGGAGCATGGTGAAGTACGCAACGGCGGCGTCGTCCGACCGCCCGCCCGGTCTCCTTGCCACCGAGGTCTACCACATCCCCTTCCCCTACTGGGCCGTCAACGTGAGCGCAACCCCGAGGGGCGAGTACCCCTGGCTCACGATGGAACTCTACGAGAGGGACGACCCCAACCGCGTCGTCAAGGCCGTAGAATACTCCCGGAACGACTTCCCGTACTCCGAGGGAAAATTCCAGAAAAAAGAGGAGCAGTTCACGATCCTCGAAGGCTATGGAGACTATTACTTCGTCATCCACTCGGGATCCCTGAAGTCGCTTGAGATCACCGTCCTCATCCCGGAGAAGTACCTCGTCTAGACAGGAGGTGCCTCTCCCCCTTCCTCCGCGGCACGGAGTTCCCGGTCGTAGTCCCCTACCGCGAGGGCGTACTCCCCCCATGCCTGATCCGCCCGGGCAAGGTTCTCTTCTGCTGCGGTGCAGGCGTTCGCGTTGTAGGCGGTTGCGGCCGACGACCAGAGGGAGAACGCACGGTTCAGGTGATCGAGTGCCCGGATGTAGGCCGACTGAGCCCCGGCATACGCTTCGGGGACCGTATCGGCCCCGATGATCCCCCGATGGTAGGCCGTGACAGCCCTGCCGTGATCCGCGATGGCCGCAAACTCCCGCATAGAGGCATCAGCCCCGGCGACCGATAGGCGGTCCGGGCGGGACCCCAGGTGGGAAGCGACCAGCCCGGAGACCCGGGCAAGGTCGGCCTCCGATGCCGCCACGTGGCTGCCGAACGCCGCAACCTGTCGCTCTTCGGTGTAGACGGTAAAGAGCGTCCACCCGATGAAAGCAACGGCCACCACGAGAGCCGCCACCCCGACGGCGGTGAGCGCCTTCCTCCACCCGATCGCAACCTTCGGCAGGCTCGGGATCTTCAGGTCCACGGTCTCACACCCCTCCCGCCGGCAGGCGGACCGGGTGGATCTGGTAGTCTTCCGGCGTCGGGATGGACCGGAGGGGAATGATCTGCGGCGTCTCCGACTTCACGCTCGGGATCGGGCTTCCCTGGGTGTTCCCGATAGGAAACGGGCTCCCCTGGAAGACCGGGGAGGTGGTCGAGAGGTTCTTCCGGGTAAAGGCCGTCCCTTCGACGTAGTAGTAGTGCTTTCCTTTGTACGTGAAATACTTCGGCGTGTACTTCGCGTAATAGGGGTTGAACCCCTCCATCCGGATGCCGAGGGCCATGTGGTCCGAGTAGCCGAGCAACACGGTATCATACCCGAGGGCGTCGAGGAGCCCACCCATCAGGATCGCCGCATCCTCGCAGTCCCCCTTCCCGTCGACGAGCATCTCGACAGGATATTTCTGGTATTCAACGCCGCCCACGACCTGTCGGGCATGCCGGGGGAGAACCCCTTCGATGTAGGAATCTGTGTTGTTGTCGGGCACGTAAGGGATCTGCTGGACGAAGAAGACGAGGTCCATCAGCCGGAAGTACTGCTCCTCGGGGTTCGCGGCAGGGGGCGCGATCCGGCGGGCAAGGTCCTCGAGGACCGGCCGATCAGCGTCCGCAAGGGCGTAACGCCCCCAGGCGAGGCGGTCGGCGATCCGCGGCGTCTCCCGGCGCTCAAGGAAGAGCGCCTCCGGGACCCGGACCTCCGTCGTCCGGACACCGCCGTCGATGGACGTCCAGCGGAGGGTCCGGATGGAGGCCGGACCGTCCTCCGGGTAGGGCGTCGCCGTCGGCGACGGCGGGGGAGGGACGTAGACGGGCGGCACCGGGGTCGGCACCGGCCCGGGAGAGCCGATCGGCTCCCCGAGCAGGGCGGGTTTCACTACGAGGGCGACGACCAGGATCACAAGCCCGCCCGCGAGAACCGGGATAACGTCCTTCCACTCCATCTCCAGGTACCTACCACGTATCGGTACCAGGATATGGGCGGGCGGCTGCTAAAAACCTTGACTACGGCCGGTCCCGGAGGCCCGCTCCGAGATCACGTATGCACGCGGTTTCAAGGCACCCCGAAGCCAAAAAATGCGGCGACAAAGCGGATCGCGGCATAGAGGAAGTAGAGGCCGAAGACCAGTTTCAGGGTCGCCGGCCGGAACCACGTGACCGTCGCGGCACCCACCTGGGCGCCGGCGATCGACCCGGCGGCGAGGATAAGCCCCGCCCCGACGGCGACATAGCCCTCCAGGAGTTTGATCCCGCCCCCCATGACCGCCATCGGTATCATGGACGCAAGCGACGTCCCCATCGTGACGCAGACCGGGGCGCCGAAGAGGTAGAGCAGCCCCGGAACCAGGGCATACCCGCCGCCGAGCCCGGTTATCCCGGTCAGAAC
>Ga0265294_10008724_pt1 | contig 11775 bp, 10 predicted proteins | sample MunlanPumphouse3_FD_192504 | JGI IMG/M metagenome (GOLD analysis project Ga0265294, IMG submission 192504) | Groundwater microbial communities from a municipal landfill in Southern Ontario, Canada - Pumphouse #3 | ecosystem: Environmental > Aquatic > Deep subsurface > Groundwater | place... | reverse complement strand
GGCTGGAAAAGATCAGGGGGGTCTTGTCCGTTTCGATCAGTTTTCCAAGATACATGAACCCGGTGATATCACTGACCCGGGCGGCCTGCTGCATGTTATGGGTCACAATGATCACCGTGTAGTCCTTTTTCAGATCCATGATCAGATTCTCGATTTTTGCGGTAGCGATCGGATCGAGGGCAGAACAGGGTTCATCCATCAGGATTACATCCGGGTTGACTGCAAGCGTCCTGGCGATACACAATCTTTGCTGCTGACCTCCGGATAATCCAAGAGCGGATTCATGCAGACGGTCTTTCACTTCGTCCCAGAGAACAGCACCTTTCAGACTTTTTTCAACGAGGGCATCAAGGGTTTTGGCATCCTTCATACCATGGGCACGAGGTCCATACGCGATGTTATCGTAGATGGATTTCGGGAACGGATTCGGTCTCTGGAAAACCATCCCGATCTTTCTTCTGAGAAGGACAGGGTCACTTTTCATTATATTGTCCCCTCTATACAAAATCTCTCCCGTGATTTTGCAGTTTGGGATCAGATCGTTCATTCGGTTCATGCACCGAAGCAGTGTCGACTTTCCGCAGCCGGACGGACCGATCAGTGCAGTTACGGATTTTTCCTCAAAGGAAATATCCACATCAAAGAGGGTCTGTTTCGATCCATAGGACAGATTCAGGTTTTTTGTTGATAGAATGGAAGTCATAGTAATCTCTTCTGGAAACGTTTTCGAATCACGATCGCAACGAGGTATATCGCCATAACAAGGGATATCAAAACGACGGCGGTCCCGTACTGCTGGGTCTGTGATCCGGGCACACTGGTCGAGAGGACATACAGATGGAAGGGGAGAGCCATGACCGGATCAAAGAGATCCATGCTGATGAACCGTTTGGAAAACACCACCGCAGTAAACATGATAGGTGCTGTTTCTCCCGCAGCTCTTCCGATCGAAAGGATCGTGCCGGTCAATATCCCGGGAGCCGCCGACGGCAGAACGACCCGGCGTATGGTCTGCCATTTGGTCGCACCAAGTCCAAGCGATGCTTCACGCAGGGAGTTCGGCACCGATCTGAGGGCTTCTTCCGTGGTTTTTATGATCGTTGGGAGGATCATCAACGCAAGACAGACCATACCTGCAAGAAGACAGACGCCCCACCCGAGGAAAATAACCAGGAAGGCAAAACCAAACACGCCGAAAACGATAGACGGCGTGCCGGAAAGCAGATCGTTTCCTGTTCGGAGAAGGCGCGTTGCGACGTTATCTTGGGAGTATTCGTGCAGAAAGATCGCGGACCCTATCCCGATCGGGAGAGCCAGCAAAATGGCCCCGCCGACAAGCTGGAGTGTTCCGATGATCGCTGGCAGGATGCCTCCTTCAAGTCCCATATTACGCGGTGCGGTCGTCAAAAATTCCCAGGATATCGCAGGGATCCCGTTGATGAAAATGTTTCCAAGAATAACGACCAGAATACCGATAACGAGAAATGTTCCCGCATAAATTATCCCGAACGCGGTCCGCTCGACCGATCTGTGGGACATGATTCCCCGGATGAAGAAAAGTCCACCGGCAATGACCGTGAGAATAAGCGTCGGCAGGATCCCGATCGCACACATTACGATGCAGATCACGAGCAATACGCCGCAGAGCCCGAGGATCTTTTTGATCCGGGCAGGGACGCTGAAAACCGGTCTGCCGCTCTGGATTTTTTTCGTTATCCTGCTTGAGAGGAGGTTGATCAGGAGAGTGATCAAAAGGAGCACCGCGGCAACACCGAAGAGAGCATAATAATGCATCGAGCCGGACGCAACTTCGGCGAGTTCGATACCGAGCGTTGCGGTCAGGGTTCGGACAGGAGAGAGCACATCCCAGATCGGCGACGGTATCACTGCCGCGTTTCCCGCGACCATCATGACGGCCATTGTTTCGCCGATCGCACGCCCCATCCCGAGAATGACCGCGGCCGAAATGCCGGATGCGGCCGCCGGGATGAGAACACGGGAAATGGTCTGCCATTTCGTCGCCCCAAGACCGAGTGACGCCTCGGTGTAATCCTTCGGCACGACATAGAGAGCATCCTCAGACACGGATACGATCGTCGGCAGTGCCATGATCCCAAGAAGGATCGAGGCGGCAAGCCAGGAAAATCCGCTTGGGATATCCAGCACACTCTGCAGAAGACTGCAGAGAACGACCATCCCGAAAAATCCGTAGACAACCGACGGGATCCCTGCCAGCAGTTCGATCGCCGGCTTGACGATGTCACGAACCTTTTGAGGAGCAAGGTAGGCAAGAAACACGGCACAGATGATCCCGAGAGGCACGGAAAAAACCATGGCCCCAAACGTTACCAGAAGTGTGTCGATCAGAAGAGCGGCGATCCCGTAAGACGGAACAACGCCGGTTGGATTCCAGACCGTATTAAAGAAAAATCCGGAGATCCCTGTTTCAAAAAAGATCGGGAGGGACGTCAGAACAAGGTATCCTAAAATGAACACCACTGCTGAGGCAGCGATCAGTGCGGCTGCCAGCCACACCGATCTGATACCTGCCTCTTTCCATCCCGCTTTAATGCGTAGGTTCATGCGTTAACCGGAACAAAACCGTTTTCTGCGATGATGTTCTGACCTTCATCCGAGAGAATGAAGTCGAGGAACTGCTTTGCAAGTCCTGTCGGCTCGCCTTTTGTGATCATCAGAAGAGGACGGTTGATCGAATAACTGCCGTTGATAACGTTCTCGACCGTTGGCGCAATACCTGATAGGGTAAAGGCTTTGACGGAATCATCAACGAATTCGAGAGAAACATAGCCTATCGCTCCGGGTGTCTGAGCCACGGCCTGCTTCACAGCTCCGTTTGAACTGTATTCCTGCATAGTGCTTGCTGCATCCTCCTTTTTCAGGACGAATTCGGTAAAGAATTCCCGGGTGCCCGATGCACTGTCACGACCGATCAGAACTATTTTCATGTCGGCTCCGCCGAGTTCTTTCCAGTTCGTGATTTTTCCCTGATAAATGTCTTTGATCTGTGCAAGGGTCAGATCAGAAACCGTGTTCGAAGGGTAGGCGATAAGGGCGATCCCGTCTTTTGCAATGACGAATTCTTCCAGGTTGCTGCCTTCTTTTTCAGAATCTTTGAGTTCACGCGAGAGCATGCCGATATCGGCTGTTCCTTCTTTTGCTGCAGTGACACCAACACTGGAACCTCCGCCGCTGACCTGAATGTCGGCAGTCGCATGTTCATCCATATAAATTTCTGCAACTGTCTGGGCGACAGGTAGAACGGTGGTCGATCCCGCAAGGGTCAGGGTCTGCGGCTCTTCTCCCTGGCTTACACAGCCGGAAGCACATACAAGGAGTACTGTAAGAATAACAGCAAAAACTCCGACAGTGGTAATAGTTTTTCTTTTCATAACCATACCTAAATGGTTGATGACTCAATATAGTGATATTCGACATAGATTGAGTAAACTATGATTTCACTAGTCTTAATAATATTATCAATATTACTATGATATCACTATAGTTTTTCATATATATTAAATACGAGTTCAACGCATATTTATTAAATGGAAATCCGGAAAGTTCAGGTAACAGGCGGGTCATCTTATGTTCTATCTCTCCCGAAGGGATGGATTCGCGAAAGAAAAATACAGAAGAATGACCCGATAGGGATCATTTCCCAGGCTGACGGGACACTTCTCATAACCCCGAATCTGCATTATGACAACACTGCCAGGACCAAGGAATTCGCTCTGAAGGATTATGCGGACCCGACTACCCTTCTCCGCTCGCTGATTGGAGCATACATCGCCGGATTTACGATGGTGAAAATAACATCAGCCGGCAGAATCCCCCCAAAAGTCCGGATGGCCGTCAGAAAATTTACCCAGATGACCATTGGTCAGGAGGTTTCCGAGGAAACGGACAATAGTATAAATCTGAAGGATATCCTGAATCCTGCCGAGATGCCGTTTGATAATACCATCCGCCGTATGTATGTGATCGTGAAGGGAATGCATGAGGATGCTCTTTATGCATTAGAGCAGGGCAGACGTGAACTCGCGGAGGACGTCGTTGCACGTGACACGGATGTCGATCGTCTTCACTGGCTGATCCACCGTCAGTTTTCCCTGATAGTGGACAACCCGTCCCTTTCACTCAGAATGAATATTACTCCGGGAACTGCCGCGACCTATTATCAGATCTCAAGGATCATTGAACGTGTGGGGGACCACACGGTTCTGATCGCAGAGGCAGCTCTGGTCCTGATCGACAAGGGAGTCGACCGGATGCTTGTTGCAAAACTTACCGAGATGGGAGGAGTTTCCCTTGGTATTTTCAATAAAAGTATTCAGGCAATATACTCGGATAGTATTCCCGGTGCAAATAAAATAATCTCCGAGGTCGAGGAGCAGGGACCGATGTATCAAAGTCTCACTGATATCATCCGGAAGATGCGGGTCCCGGAGGCGATAGCAGTCACGCAGATCACCCAAAGTCTGCACAGGATCTCCGAATACAGTTCGGATATTGCCGAGATCCTGATCAACCGGATGGTTTCAGAATCATAATGCTTGTCTCTGAGTTCCGAACGCGGTTCAAAGAAGAGGGGATCACGCCCTCGCTTGTTTCTGATTTCCGTGATCATGTAATGGAATTTTACGAGGCAAAAGGCCGTCACGATATGGCGTGGAGACATACGGATGATCCATATAAGATCGTTGTTTCAGAAGTTATGCTTCAGCAGACGCAGGTCTCACGGGTCACGGTGATGTATCCTGCCTTTATCGAGAAATTTCCCGATGTATCTGCTTTGGCAAAAGCGGATACGACTGAGCTTCTTGCAGCATGGCAGGGAATGGGATATAACCGCCGTGCCCTGAATCTGCAGAAGCTTGCGAAAATTATTGTTGATGAATACGGGGGAAAGATCCCTGATGATCCAGACCTTTTAGTAAAACTGCCTGGGATCGGTAAGGCGACGTCCTGTTCGATCGCGGCGTTTGCATTCAACAAACGGGTCGTTTTCATCGAGACGAACATCCGCAGGGTCTTTATTCATTATTTTTTCGATGAGGAGTCGATCGTTGATGATGCAGAGATCCTTCCGCTCGTTTCCGCCATGCTTCCCGATGATCCGCGAAGCTGGTACTGGGCACTGATGGATCTTGGGACCGCCCTGAAGACGTCGGTGAAAAATCCGAATCAGCGAAGTAAACACTATGCGAAGCAGAAAGCATTCGAGGGATCAGACAGGCAGATTCGCGGCGAGGTCCTAAGAAGAATGATTATTCTGGAGACAGCAGATGCCGAAGAACTTGCAACTGAATTGGATGAGGATGCCGGGCGGGTGCATGGTGTTATGGAGAAGATGGCGGATGAGGGATTTTTTGTGCGGGAGGAGGAGGGAAAATACCGGATCATGAAAAGGCAACCTGCCGAAAGAGAACACACCTATTTATATTTTTAAGAGGCAGGCGACCCAAAAATCCCGTTTGGGGTATCACCCCGCCGCCACCCGGTCCGGGATGTATTTTTTCATTTTTCGTAAGCATTCTCTCTGAATGAGGTGGACTTTTTTGCCAATTCCATGGGCATTATCGATGCGCAAGCCTCCTGCAGAGTCTTGCTCTGCTGAGGGCGAGCCTGACGTCTCACCCCGCCACCACACGGCCCGGGATGTATTTTTTCATTTTTCATAAGCATTCTCTCTGAATGAGGTGGACTTTTTTGCTAATTCCATGGGCATTATCGATGCGCAAGCCTCCTGCAGAGTCTTGCTCTGCTGAGGGCGAGCCTGACGTCTCACCCCGCCACCACACGGTCCGGGATGTATTTTTTCATTTTTCGTAAGCATTCTCTCTGAATGAGGTGCACTTTTTTACCAATTCCATGGGCATTATCGATGCGCAAGCCTCCTGCAGAGTCTTGCTCTGCTGAGGGCGAGCCTGACGTCTCACCCCGCCGCCACACGGTCCGGGATGTATTTTTTCATTTTTCGTAAGCATTCTCTCTGAATGAGGTGGACTTTTTTGCCAATTCCATGGGCATTATCGCACCGCGCGGTTCGGGATTTATATCACCCCGCATCCATTCTTAGATTGTAATGTCGGAACTCATGAGAAAAATAGAGCGGGCAACCAGCTCACAGTTTTTCGATCAGACAGGACGAAACGAAGGAAGATCCCGTCAATGCTGCCCCATGAAAATCCTCCTGGAAGGAACCTGCGCCTTCGACTGTGCATACTGTGAAGTCTGCACAAAAAAGAACGGCATCAGTTTCACACCCGAAGAACTCGCTCACGGTTTTCTCGAACTTTACCATCAGGGAAAAGCAGGCGGTCTCCTCTTAAGCACCGGGATCCCGCGGGGCGATGTAGACCTTGGCATGGAAAAACTCACTGAGACCGCAAAAATCATCAGAAACGCCGGATTCAACGGATACCTTCATCTCAAAGTTCTCCCGGGAGCAAACCGGACCGATATTGCAGAAATGGCAAAATATGCCACACGGATGAGCATCAATCTGGAAGCACCGAATGAATCATATCTCTCGGAGCTTGCGAGCGTGAAAAATTACTCATCCGACCTTTTGACCCGTCACAAATGGCTTGCCGAAATCATGCCGGGAAAACACTCAACACAGTTCGTTGTCGGAGCAGCCGGAGAATCCGACGCGGATATTTTCAACACAGTCATGACAAGCTATGAGAAATATCACCCTGCAAGGGTCTATTACTCCGCGTTCCACGCGATCTCCGGCACACCTCTTCAGGAACATGAAAACACCCCCGTCTGGCGTGCAAACAGATGGTATCAGGTCGACGCACTGCTGAGATCATATGGGTATGACCGAGCAGAAACATCCCCGATCTTTGATGAAGACGGCATGCTCCTGAATACCGACCCGAAGATCCTCCTCGCAAAAACCCTTCCCGAAGTGAATCCGGAAACGGCAGACCTCGCAGAACTCTTACGTGTACCGGGGATCGGACCGGTCAGTGCCAGAACGATCCTTTCAACACGGGAGAAAAAGAATGTCAAAAATCCGGATGTTCTTCGGGAATGCGGCGTGATCATGAAACGGGCTATGCCGTACATGGCACTGGGAAAATATAAGCAGACGACATTCGCCTCATGGTCCTGACAGGTCTGTTTTCTTCCCTGACAAAGAAAAGTATTTGTCAATACAGAGAGAATGGATATCTAACTTTTTGGATAACGCATCCGGAGAAAAATATGAACAAAACCATTATCACCGTCGTTGGAAAAGATGCGGTCGGCATCATTGCAAAAGTTTGCACCTATTTATCGAACAATCAGATCAACGTAGAAGATATTTCCCAGACGATTGTCCAGGGATACTTCAATATGATGATGATCGTCGATACCGGCAAATCCACCTTAGAGTTTGGCGACATGGCACGCGAACTTGAACGTCTCGGTGTCGAGACCGGCGTCCACATCAGATGCCAGCGTGAAGAGATCTTTGAAAAAATGCACCGGATCTAAAGGAATCATGATCAATTTTTTTGAAGTCAGCGAAACCAACAAGATGATCGAGCACGAAATGCTCGACGTCAGAACGATTACGCTTGGAATCAGTCTTCTCGACTGCTGTGATTCGGACCTTGATGCACTCAATGCAAAAATATATAATAAAATCACCCGTGTTGCAAAGAATCTGATCTCTGTCGGGGCAGATATAGAACGCGAGTTCGGGATCCCGATCGTCAACAAACGTATCTCGGTCACGCCCATAGCATTGATAGGCAGCTCGGCATGCAAAACACCAAAGGATTTTGTCACGATAGCAAAAACCCTTGACAGAGCCGCAAAAACGGTCGGAGTAAACTTCCTCGGAGGATACTCGGCTCTTGTATCCAAAGGAATGACGCAGGCTGAGGAAAATCTCATCCGATCGATACCCGAAGCACTCGCATCGACCGAAATGATCTGCAGTTCCGTCAACATCGGATCGACAAAAACCGGGATCAACATGGACGCTGTCAAACTAATGGGTGAGATAGTAAAAGAGACTGCGGAGTTAACCAAGGATCAGAATTCCCTCGGATGCGCGAAACTTGTCGTATTATGTAATGCTCCGGATGACAACCCGTTCATGGCAGGAGCTTTCCACGGTGTGACCGAAGGAGATGCTGTTATCAATGTGGGAGTCAGCGGTCCGGGTGTAGTAAAGCACGCTCTTGAATCGATCCGCGGGAAAAATTTTGAAGAACTCTGCGAGACCGTGAAAAAGACGGCATTCAAAGTGACCCGGGTCGGGCAGCTGGTCGCACTCGAAGCATCACAGAGACTGGGTATTCCCTTCGGGATCGTGGATCTGTCTCTTGCACCGACTCCGGCTGTCGGAGACAGTGTTGCCGAGATCCTGGAAGAGATGGGACTCGAATCAGTGGGAGCCCCGGGAACGACCGCAGCTCTCGCACTCCTGAACGATCAGGTGAAAAAGGGCGGAGTTATGGCAAGTTCATATGTCGGAGGACTATCCGGAGCGTTTATTCCGATCAGCGAAGACCAGGGCATGGTCGATGCCGTAAACAGAGGATCCCTTACAATCGAAAAACTCGAAGCAATGACCTCGGTATGTTCCGTTGGTCTCGATATGATAGCGATTCCCGGAAATACCCCCGCGACAACGATCTCGGGGATCATCGCAGACGAAGCGGCGATCGGGATGATCAATCAAAAAACAACAGCGGTCCGTCTGATCCCGGTCATCGGTAAAGATATCGGCGACACCGTCGAGTTCGGCGGTCTTCTCGGTCATGCCCCGATCCAGGCTGTGAACACATTCTCGTGTGCAGACTTTATCAATCGCGGCGGAAGGATCCCTGCCCCGATCCACAGTTTCAAAAATTAACATTCCTCTTTTTTCCTGCGTTGTTCTGGTCAGAGACCGTCTGTGGATGGCAATTTAAATATGCGGGTGCAAAGCCTTCATACGTATCAAAAACTAATATGATGAGCATCATGTGCATAGAAGAGGTGACCCCGGATGAAGTTGGCGATAGCAGAGAAGTTGAAGGGTTACCCCCTTCGAGGGCACGAAGAATTCTTCATGGGTCTGTTGACACTATTAATTAGTGTCAGTCTGTCTTTTATCGCGGGAATTTATCTTGGGTCTGTTAGTGCAGTTCTGGTCCTTATACCCGGACTGATGGTTCTCGTCACTCCGTCAATAAATATGCGGGGAGCAATAGCTGGGATTTTGACATCGCGGCTATCGTCATCCATGCACCTGGGAGCATTCGAGGCAAAATTCGGGAGGGATACCGATCTTGGTGATAACCTCAGGTCATCCATTATCCTGACGGTCATTATTTCGGTCACGCTGGCGATCTTTGGAAAGATCATCTGTATGCTGACGGGAACGGAGGTGATCGGTATTGGGGAGATGATCATTATTTCGGTCATTTCCGGAACTCTTGCCGGTCTCGTTGTTACCACGATCGGGATCTTCATCTCGGTACTCTGCTATCGGAAAAGCTGGAATCTCGATATGGTCGGAGCCCCGGTCGTTACAACGTTCGGCGACATGGTCACCCTGCCCTTCCTTGTCATAACGGCGATCATTGTAATGCAGCTTCCGTTCATAGGAAAACTGATACTCGGAGCAGTCGTTCTTGCGTTGATCCTCTGGGCAGTCTTTTCGATGAAAAGCGCGACAAAGACGATGAAGAACGTATTACGCGAGGGGATCCCGCTTCTCATTCCGCTTTGCCTTCTCGGTATCCTGGCAGGAGTTTTGTATACAAACAATCTCGAGGCTTTGATTGCATCAGCAGCTGTTTTGATCCTCATTTCTCCGTTTATGAACGGGTGCGGTTCAATAGGAGGCATCCTTACATCCAGGATCGGAACTGAGATGCATATGGGTCTCGTGGATCCAAAAATCGTCCCGCAGGGTATTGTATGGAAACATTTTGGGGAGAATTACCTGTATGCACTTTTGATTCTTCCGCTGATGGGGATCCTTTCACACTACGCGGCAGTTCTTTGCGGGATCACAACTTCGGGACTTGTCCCGATGATCCTTCTTTCAGCGATCGCAGGTCTTCTTGTTGTCACGGTGCTGAATCTCTTAGGATACTTTACCGCGGTCATTACCTATCACTTCGGGTACGATCCGGATAATTTCGGTGTGCCGGTCATGACAAGTTCGATCGATCTGATCGGTGCAACGACCCTGATCATGGTAATGGCAGTTATATTTGTGTGAGAGAAACCTATCTCATACTCTTTTAGAAGTAATGACGATCTTCACTAAAAAAGGGGGGTATTTATAAAAAAATTAGTAGGTGTAAACAATCGACACGGTGGCCGTTGTTTTTATTTCACCGGATTCGATCGTTGTTGCCACGCTTTCTCCGGAAGTCGCTGTCTTCATCAAGGACGTTGCATCATAGTTTGCATAGGTGATGGGCAGAGATCCCTGATTGACATTGATCGTTCCCGTGCCGGTGATATGCAGACCAAGTGCTGATGAGACTGAATCTGCATCTGCCCGTGCTGACTTTACGGCTGAGATGACCGCAGCATTTCTCTCGATGATCTGTTTTGCATCGGAAAGACCGAATGTGAGACCGCTCACACTGTTAGCTCCTGCCTGAACTGCGGCATCAATATAGGAACCTGCATTATCAACATTGTAGGAAACTATCTGGACAGAGTTCGTTACCTTGTATACGGTCGTTCCGTTTGCCCATGCACCCGGATTGTATTCGCTCAATACGTAGGAATAGATATTGTAGCCGGTCGTTTTGATGTTGTCATCGGTGATTCCGGCACTCTTCAGAGCTGCAACTACTTTGGATATATTTGCAGCATTTTCTTCCTGTGCAACTTTTGCATCGGGATTTACCGTCTCAACGGCAAATGTGATCGTTACTTTGTCAGGGGTTGTTGTGGATAAACCGTATCCGGAAACGAGGATCACTTTGTCGGTCTGCTCTTCTGCTGCTACTGGAACAGCAAAAAGTGTAAAGACAACAAAGAGAAGAAGGATTGCTAGTACATTCTTTTTCATTTGTATCACTAAAGTAATTACCGCTGTATTATAATATACCTATCCAAAACTACGAAAAAATCGGTAACTATCCATACCTGTTTTTGCGCGCCCAATTATTTCACGTATTGCAATTCTATAAATAACCATCTGGTGCGTTGAATTACATTGCCCATATGAATACTTTAAACACGGTGTATAGCTTAAATTGAGTAAAGACAACTCAGAAGTGATTATAAAATGACAGATAACACCAAACTCTCATTAATTGTACAGGAGGCAGAATACAATGATGTCGGACGCGGATACGCAAAAATAAACAACGACGTCATGACAAAACTCGGGGTTGACTCCGGCGACTTTGTCAAAATCACCGGAAAACGCATCGGCGCAGCAAAAGTCATGCGTTCCTCTGTATCCGGATCCGGCGGGATCGCCATAGATGGTGATATCCGGCGTGCAGCTGGAGCTGGTATCGGAGACACCGTCGTTGTCGAGAAAGTTATCCCGAAAACTGCGACAAAAATCACGCTTCAGCCGGTATCCCAGAGTTTAAGACTCGACAGCCGTGCTCTGGAACAGACCATCCAGAGTAAATACGCCGGTCGCCCGATCACCACAGGTCAGATCCTGACATTCGGTTTCCAGACCCAGGCACAGGATCCGTTCTTCTCATCCTGGGGAGGGATTGGAAACTACAATACCGAATACTTCGATTTCGCCGTCTCGGATGTTTCGCCGGGTGA
>Ga0265294_10008721_pt1 | contig 11777 bp, 11 predicted proteins | sample MunlanPumphouse3_FD_192504 | JGI IMG/M metagenome (GOLD analysis project Ga0265294, IMG submission 192504) | Groundwater microbial communities from a municipal landfill in Southern Ontario, Canada - Pumphouse #3 | ecosystem: Environmental > Aquatic > Deep subsurface > Groundwater | place... | reverse complement strand
GGCATCACGTATTGCTGTTCTCTTTCCGGCTAAGTCCAGAGAATCCCATGTTTCTTTTCCGATAGAATCAATAGCTTCCATTATCAATCTTAAGGCATCATAACCTAAAGCCTCAAATCCACCCGGTGTTTCGTTATATTCTTTTGTAAATTCATCGACAAAATGTTTAGCGTTCTCAGTTAACGGATGGTCTCCTGCAAATTGAGTAGAAATAATCGAACCTTCAACTGCATCACCACCAACCTCAATAATTGTTACATCATCAGCTCCGTCGCCAAACATAAATGGCAATTCAATTCCCATATCTCTTGCCTGCATTGCAATTTTAGGAGCATCAGGAGGTAATGGTGGGGTAATAATTAAGCCATCAATTGGGTCTTTGGCAAATTTGATTCTGGTTAACTGTGCTGAATAGTTCACATCACCGGTTTGGTATATTTCCTGCATCACGATTGAATCAGGGTCACCAGTAATCTCTTTAAAACTTTCCATAAAAACTTCAGACAGGTAGGTGCTGTAAGCACTGGCATTATCCCACATGATAGCAACTTTTTCCCAGCCTAATACATCAAAGGCATATTTTGCCATTGCCCGACCCTGGATATTATCTCCAAAGGCTGCCATGAATACATAGTCACCGATTCTGGTTTGAGTAGGAGTGGTAGCACTACCGACTACTAAAACAGTCTGATGATCCTGTAAAACAGGACCCATGGCTGAAGTAAAGGAGTCGTCAGTAGAGCCGGCAACAGCCACAACCTTGATATCTTCGCTTAAACGTTTGGCTGCATTAGAGATAACGTCTAATTTTCCCTGTCCATCTATATTATGCAATTCAACAGGGTACCCAAATATTCCGCCTTCATCATTAACAAGTTTAACGGCAAGTCTGGCGCCTTTTAACTGCATCTGGCAGGATGTAGCACCAATCCCGATTGAATCCCAAATTGAACCTATAACAATTTTATTGTCCTGGGCAAAAACCATTCCGCTGGTAAAAATTAGCATTACAACTAAACTAATAACTACATATAGTACTTTATTTATTTTCATTAAAATATCCTCCATTTCATTTAGTAGTTTTATAATATTTTTAAATACATTATTTCTCTCAGTATCCCTCCTCTCTTTTTGACAGCTAAATCACTAACCAATCCGGATTATTGAAATAATAATTCAAAATAAAAACATAGAATTTAACAAAATGACATAATATTTTCTGCAAATTTGAATAAAAATATTCAGGAATTTATACATGAATTTCATATAAATATATCACTACTCAGAGATAATAGTCAATTATCAGCGAACATTTTAGTGCAGAAAATATTCCCTGCCAGCATGCTGGTTACCCGATTTACCAGTTAGCCGGTTTGCCCTTTTACCCATTAAAAAAACTTTACAGCTCGCTGTTTTCAGAAAAATAATATACCTAAACATATATTTTTCAGTTTTGCAGTTTTGCGTAAAATTATTTACTTCTTAGGACTAAATAAATAAGATTACCGTGCAGTTAAATATCTGCTCACAATGGAATAATCGTATATAATAAAAACTATAACTTATATTGTTAAATCTTTGATTAAGGTTTTAATCACAATACCTAAATGCCTATGAGAAAAATAAGACAATTTTTATTTTTAATGTTTATTATTGCCCTATTCAGCATCACTGTTGTTGGGGAAAGCAGTGATATGAATTCTATTACAGGTGGGGTGGTTCCGCATCACCTTCTGGCAAAAGAAATTATTGAGGATTTTTTTGAATTTGTTTCAAAACAGCAGCATCCTGAAACAATTATTCTTTTCAGCCCGGATCATTTCAATTGCTCAGCTCTTAAGGCAGATAATTCCTTTATCAGTGTAGATTGGGAAAAAGGATTTATTGAACTGGAAGGTGTATCTGTAAATACTGAGTTATTAAAAAGACTGGCTATTACTAATAATATATTATCAGACAGAAATGCTGTTATTGCTGAGTTCGGTATTACCAATCTACTGCCATTTATTAAAAAATATCTACCGGAAACAAAAATAATTCCTGTTCTTATACCGGAAAATGTCTCACGGGAACAACTAAATCAGCTGGCATCAACAATTGAAATGTTTTCTCCTGCTAACACTTTACTTGTTGCCAGTGTGGATTTTTCTCATTATCTGCCGGCAGAAGCTGCGAAATTTCATGACTTAAAAAGTATTAGAGTGTTATTAAATTTTGAGGAGGAGGAATTTGAAAATATAGAGGTAGACAGCTGGCAAGCCCTGTATTTAGTGAGGCTTTTTGCCGGATTAAGGGGCTGTGAGTACCCCACTGCCATTGCCCGGAAAAATTCTGTTGATTTTATACAGCATGATTTTGACTCTACAACCTCCTATTTTAGTGTGGTTTTCCAAAAAGGGGAAACCGGTAATAATATCAAAACAGAAACTATCCTGTTTTGTGGAGACATGATGTTTGACCGGGGAATAGAAAAATTAGTGAAAGAAAACAGTATTTATTATCCCTTCCAGGAAATAGTGCAGCTTTTGAGAGGTGTCGATATTGTTTTTGCCAACCTTGAAGGACCTGTGGTGGAAAATCCACCAAAGTTTTCAGGTGATGTATTGAAGTTTTATTTTCATCCAAATGTGCTGGAAGGCGTGAAATGGAGCCGGATTAACCTGCTCTCTTTAGCCAATAATCATGTTGCTGATCTTGGTAAAGAAGGCTTGGAAGAAACAAAAAGCCGGCTGCAAGAATACCGGATTAATTTTGTTGGCTCTCCCTTTTCTGTTTTCCCGGGTAAAAATAATAGTCTTTTCTATAGTGAACAGTCTGTCTTTTTGGCCTTTAACCGGATATTGCCTTATGTTGATTATCACGAGGAAATTACCAAAGAAGTTCAAAAAGCAAGACAGGCAAATCCCGGGAAGATTATCATTGTCAGCATGCATTGGGGTAATGAATATGAATTTACCAGCTCTAATACTCAAAGGGATTTAGCCTGCAGGATAATCTCTGCCGGTGCTGATGTAATTGTTGGGCATCACCCCCATGTAGTCCAGGAAATCGAATTAATTCATGGTAAGCCGGTATTTTATTCGTTGGGAAATTTTATCTTTGACCAGCAGTTTTTGCCGGAAACCAAAGAAGGATTGGCAGTAGGTTTAAATATTTCAACTGATAAACTCGCCTTTCGACTCTTTCCAATAAAAAACCAGGAAGGCAAGCCAATATTGATGACTCAAATAGAAGCTGAATTATTTCTTAAAAATCTGGCAGAGAAATCTGATAAAAGGTTATGGGAAGCTATTAAAAAAGGTATAATAGAATTGAAACTGATAAAATAAAAAATCAGGGGGTTTAGAAATGAAAAAATCAAAAGAAAATAAATTTAATCATAAAGGTATATATATATTATCCATTTCTATAGGAATTATAATAATATTGTTTTTTACAGTTTTCCAGTCTCTGGCAAATACAAACCAACTTAATAAACAACTAATCAATCCGAAAGATTTTATTATGAAACCACTTGCAGTAAATGCCGATATACCTGGATTTTCTCTACCCTTAAACACTGCTGATATTGAAAATTATCAGGAATTTTTTGCAAAGATGCCATTAAACGCAGAAACATTACAATTGCTGGAAAAGAATTCCTTTGCAGTAATCCCAACTCCCCTTGATATAGCTGAACAGGAGGTCTTCCTGGATTTCACCCGGGAAATATCCAATCCCAAAGATGATTTTGTTGCATATTACCAGGTTTTGAAAAATATTGATGTTCCTATTTTTATTACTTCAGATTCTCTATTGCATTACTATCATATCTTTTTTGATACTATCTTGATGCGTTTGGAACGGGATCTGTTTTATAAGAATATCCGGGGAATCAGTAAAGAATTATTTGAGGCATCGTTGCAGGTTTACCAGGAAACTGAAGGTGATTTAAAAGAGGCAGCCAGGAGAAATATTGCCTATCTTTCTGTAGCAATGGAACTCTTAAAACCAGAAAAAAACCAGGTTGTCAGTGATGAAATCCTGAGAGATGAATACTGTACTGAAGAGATGGACTCAGAAATCTGTGAAATGATGATAGCCGGGGTCAAAGATATTTATGGTGAACAGACCAGTTATCAATACTTCAGCCAGGCAGAATTCGAGCAATACAATTTTGAAATTCCGGAATTTGTAAAGGATTTAGTGCATGCAGAAATTAAGCTCATCGAGGAACATAAGGGCTGGGAATATTCCCCTATTTATATATATAAGGAAGATTATTCCCAATATGTGCCCAGGGGTCATTATACCAGGTCAGAAAAACTAAAGAATTATTTTAAGGCTTTAATGTGGTTTGGCAGAATGACAGCCTTGATTGAAGGCTCGCCTTCTTTGTCACCCGGAGAATCAATGTGCAGTGGTGGTGTGGAAGGAATAATTTCCGATTATGATGCTAAGATACAGACCTTGCAGGCGTTTTTACTGGCAGAAAAATTTATCAGTAGCCCTGATATCCGGGAACGATGGGATCGCGTTTATAATATTACCTCTTTTATGGTAGGATTTTCTGATGACTTAGGACCATATGAATACGGTGAAGTGCTGCAAAGATTATTCTCTAAAGAAAATGGCAAAATAAATTCAGATAGATTAATTGAAAAATATGACCAACTGAAAGAAATGATTGGTAATTATCCCTATAACCCTAAAATTTACAGTGGATTAGGTGCCTGTGAATTGTTGATGCCCTGCCCTCCTCTTACTGAAAAAGAAATTCAAGACTTAAAAATTCAAGCCAGGGAACTTCTTAAACAAACAAAAGGTTTTAGAATGATGGGTCAACGGTTTACCCTGGATTCCTGGCTATTCTCTGAAATAGTCTCACCTTATAGTGGTGAATATAATGGGCCAGATTTGCCATTGCCTACTGAGGAAAAACCCTTTACTTTTAGCTGGAATGACGATTATGAAGAATATAGGGGTAACCGACCATTTACCTGGGTAAAAACAGATGTTGCAGCCTGCCCTCCTCCTGCCACCAGAGAAGTCCGGGGGGTTCCTCGAGGCTTAGACCTGATGGCACTGCTGGGTTCACAGAGAGCCTGGGATATTCTGCAATCTTCCGGAGATACCCAATATAGTGATTATGAAAAAAAATTCTTCGAATTAAAAGATAATATTGATTCTTTCAGGCAGGAAGACTGGTTAAAAAATCTTTATCTGAATTGGCTTTATGTCTTAAAATCGTTACATGGGGAGTTTAACCAGGGATATCCTACCTTTATGCAAACACAAGCCTGGCAGGATAAAGAATTAAATACCACCCTGGCCTCATGGGCTCAATTGCGGCATGATACAATTTTATATGTAAAACAAAGCTATACCATGGCTGAAAGAGGTGGTATGTTCCGGCCTCCGGTGGTAGGGTATGTAGAACCAGTTCCTGAATTTTATAACAGGTTGTTGAATTTAACCAATATGACTTTAACAGGTTTTAGAAAATTGATTCCCCAACAACAACTGGAAGATTTAAGAATAGAATCGGGCCTGGGAAGATTTGCCGAAGTATTACAAAGATTGCTGGATATATCCATAAAAGAATTAGAAAATAAATCACTGGAAGAGTCAGATTATGACTTCATAGAAAATTTCGGTGGTATCTCTGCCGGTTTAATTGGTACAATTGCAGGAGGAGATATTGGCCCTGATGCTTTAAAATCTGTGATGGTTGCTGATGTGCATACTGATGGAAATACCAAAAAAGTACTGGAAGAAGGCACCGGCTTTATTAAGACAGCTGTTATTGCCTATAAATTGCCCCAGGGGCATATTGTGTTAGGGGTGGGACCGGTTTTCAGTTACTATGAATTCAAGCAGCCTATGAGTGAACGGTTAACTGATGAGGCCTGGAGAGAAATATTAAAAGGCAGCAACGCGCCTGATGAGCCGGAATGGATTAGAAGTTTTTCAAGCAAGTAATGGGGCATAACAGCTGAAAAATTTTGTTTTTAATCATCATTTTTCAGTTTTTAGAAAATACAATAATAAATATTAAGCATAGATACGATAAAAATAATTTGCCATTTTTTAAAACTATATCCCAACAGTAATTTGCTTACTATTTATAGAGCTATTATCAGCAATCATTTCAAAATGATGATCAGAGTGATAGAGGGTCATATCATAATATATTGCCAAAGAAGCAATACAAAGATCAACAGAGGGTATAGTAATTCCTTTTCTTCTTAGGCTATAAGCTAATTTTGCACCTGTATTCCAAACTTCTTTATTAGTCTCCAAATAATGAAGGGAATTCAATTCTTCAGATAACTCATTATATTCTTTTTTATTTTTACACCCCTGTAATATTTCAACTACAATTAACCCGCAAGTTGCAACAATATCTTTCTCCAGCAAATCTCCAACTAATTCTTGTATAGTTTCCGGACAGTTAGTTTTTAAAGCAACAATCCAGAGAGAAGAATCAACAAGGATCAGTCTATCTTGTTTATTCATCTTCTCTGCCCTTTTCAAGATCCTTTAAGTCAATTGTTAAATCATATTTTCCTAAACGTTTCTTTAGATTCTTCAGTCTGATTTTTCTGATATATTCTTTTAAAGATAAATTTATCAATTCTTTTTTTGTACGAATTTTTGATATCTTTAATGCTTCTTCTAAAATTTCTTTATCTATGTCTACTGTTGTTCTCATAATACATCACCTCTATGCATAAATTATCATTATTTTTTATGCCTGTCAAGGTTCTTGTGTATTATTTTTGAGCTACAACAAAAATTCTATCTTCTGTTTCAGGTTCTTCAATATTCTTGTCTAAATCTTTAATAATAGAGAAATGAACGTGGTTCCATCCAGTCTCCTCCAATATTTTTTTAACTTCATCTAATTGATAAACATAATTATAGACTATTTCTTCGAACCGACTATATAAATCATCTTCTTCTTTAATAAATCCAGATACCCTGGTAACCGCATTATTTCTGTCTGTATCAAAAATCCCTTTTATCATAAAAAAGATATTTTCTTTATCTTCAATATGCATTCCATTCCATTTGTTCAAACCTTTGCTGGTACTTAAGTCAAAAATAAAGTAACCATTTTTTACAACACACTGGTATACAGATTTAAAACAACTTCCTAAATCTTTTATATCATTAAGATGGTTTATCGAATCATAGATGGATACTGCTAAGCCATATTCTTTTTTAAGCTCAAAATTGGATGCATCTGCTTCTATAAAATTGACTGCGCCTTTGGTTTCGTATTCTCTGGTATTTTCTCTAGCATAAGAAATCATATGAGGAGAGAGATCAAGTCCTGTTACCTGATAACCATTCTTTAAAAACTCTAAGGCTAATTGGCCGGTACCGCAGCAGATATCCAGGAGATTTCTGTTGGATTTATTAATATCCTTATGCTCGTAAAATTTCATAATATAAGATGAAGCCTTAATAGAGAAACTTCCCCACATTTTATTATATACTCTGGCAAATTCCTTCCCGTAAGCCTGACTCATTTTTTTTCCTCCTTTTATTTATTTCCAAATGCTAAGATATTACAATACCATTATTATTACTGATTGATTACAGCCGACGGTAACAGAAACGTGAGATTTTTTTTATAAAATTGCTTTTCATCTTTGCCATCATCCATTGTTCTGCTATTCGTTTTGTTAAAAAACCCATTGTGGGAAAAGAATGCGCAAGAAATAATATACTGTATAATTTAATTTTTTTCTGAATAATCAAAGCCCATTCATTTATCATTTCCCCTGAGCCGTCGCCAACTATAATCGCACCAAAAACTCTTCCCCATCCATTGGCAAATACTTTTATATATCCTTCACTGACATTCTCGGCAATAGCAGCACCATAATTCTCATATCTAGCTGTATAAACCTGGTATTTAATACCTTTTTCTTTCAACTCCTCTTCCTGCATACCCACCATTGAAACCTGTGGATCAGTAAAAACAGTCCAGGGAATTACATATTTTTTATATTTAAATGATCTCCAGGGACTTACGGCATTCATAATGGCAAACATACCCTGGTGCATTGCAGCATGGGTTAGTAAATTTATGCCATTACAATCACCCACAGCATATATATTATTAATTGATGTTCTATATTTATCATCTACTTCGATCCCGAGTTTTCCATATTTTACCCCGGCATTTTCTAATTTAAGAGAATCAAAGTCAAATCTCTTGCCTGCTGCCACCAGTAATTTTTCTGAAGTAATTTTAAGCCCGTCTTCTGTTAGAAGGGTTATGCTGCCAAATTCCATCTTTACCTCGGTTATCTTTCTGGAATTATAGACCTCAATACCTTCTCTTTTAAAAATTTCTTCCAGGTAATCTCCAGTAGCCTTTTCTCCGCCGGGAATTAAAAAATCATCCATCTGGACAATGGTGCATTTGGTCCCTAATCTGTTAAAAGCCTGTGCCATCTCACAACCGATAGCCCCGCCACCGATAATAGTCATGCTTTCCGGAAAATCAGGTAAATTGAATATATTCTGATTTGTCAGGATATCAACATCTGATATGCCCTTAATAGGAGGAATCATTGGTTCTGCACCTGTGGCAATAAAAATTCTTTGGGCAGTAATAGTTCTATTTCCTACCTGAACAGTATTTGAATCTACAAAGCTCGCCTCTCCTTCATCCAAAATAAGGGTTACCTTATCAAACATCTTCATATTCTTTTCTTCGGCAATATATTCCAGGTACTCATTAATCTTCTCAAAAGGGCTTTTTACGCCAGCTATTGAGCCTTCCTCCAGACCCATTTCCTGTAATTTAATAAATGAATGCCGATACTTGGCTATTCTTAATAAGGATTTACTGGGGATACATCCTACATTCATGCATTCTCCGCCAATCTTGTTCTTTTCAATGCCACATACTTTTAAACCCATTTCTGCGCCCATAGCAGAAACTGCCATTCCGGCAGGACCAAGCCCTATACATATCAAATCAAAATCATATATCATCTAATCACTCCTATTAATGATTTCTACTATTATACTATATAATAGTAGAAAGTATATTGAATTCCTTATAACGTAAATGCTAATTAAAAATACAGGATAAAATAATTTTTCTGAAAAATTCTCCTCTACCCTCGGAGGGGGAGGGTTAAGATAAGGGGGAGAAAACAAAAGAAGAGCATTTAACCAGGACATAGGTAACAGTTTTGATTCAGGATATAGATTACAAATATATTGAACTAAATCCTAAATACCAAAGATTAACTGCTATTTACTTAAACTTAACCCCTCAACATTTATAATGTTTACTCAATGTTACATATTTGTACAGTACCACGACTATTTTGTCATTGTGAATTCCGCGATTGCGACTGAAGCAATATCATCCAAATATGCGGGCAATACTTTGAAGTTGGATAGTTTTTTTGTTTATAGTTTTTAGTTTTTAGAGAAAGACTCAAAGATGAAATGTTTGAAATGACAAAATATAAAAGAAATCTTTCTGCCATTGCCAATATCTTTATTTTCCTGTCATTGCCCAGATTTCCCCTATTTTGTCCTTGCGAACCAATTTTAATTGACCTGGAAATCTCATCCAGGTATGCTTACAGTATTATATTTTTGCATTTCAACGTTATAGGATATACAGATTTAGCTCATCAATAATTATTGATTACTTATTACTGATTTTGATTTTCTTATACTAAATACTAACGACCAACGACTTGTACTATACAAATATCTATTAAATTATTAAATTATGCTATCATGATACTCAGAAGAGTTTGCAGTAGGAAAGGTCAACCAAACGACAGGAGCCATCAATAAAAAGATGAGCTCGATCGATAGATGGACCGCCCTTCTATTGAATAATTAGGCAATCTCATGCACTCATGCTTTCAATTGTTAATTTTAAAACTAAAAACCAAGAACTGTTCTCTGCAACAATCCTTACCTGTAACTATTTCATATATCTTTTTAAATCTCTATAAAAAATTTCATGTCCTCCAACAGCTACAAAAATAATTTCTTTCTTATCTTCATTAACTTGATAAGCTAACAAGATTTGCTGATCAAGCAATTTAAACTTATGGACACGAATTCCTTTTATATCAACTTTCTTTTCTTCTCCAATTAAAGGATTGGCAGCTATCTTATCTTCTATGTCATTTAACTTTTTCCTGAAAAGGAAAGGAAATTTCTTTTTAATGCGATTATATTTAGGGTAGGCGCTTTGTTTATAAGGACAACCCAATTGAAAAGATTACCCTTTCCAGACTGGTTCAGGTTGGCCGGATTCCAATGAATCCCGAATATCTTCCAGGAATTGGGGATGAATCTCATTTTTAATGTTGAGCCATTCCTCCAATGCAACATTGAGCTGATTGCTAAAACTGCGCCTCTCTTCTTTGGCAATACACTCAATAACTTCTCTCAGTTCTTGTTCCATCCTGAAAGTTATATTTACCTTTTTATTCCTATCCATACAATACACCTTCTTTAATGTTGTATTTAAGCTTGCTTTATATAAAGACTATCATACAATGTATGTAAATGCAAGTACATTACTTGCTTTATAACAAGAAGGTTTTTAGTTTATAGTTTTTTGTTTTTAGAAAAAGGCTCAAAGATGAAATGTTTTAGACCTAAAATAATAATAGATGAAAAACAAAAAATGGGAATAGATCCCTTCTTTGAAATCTATCCCCATTATTTTTTCAAGTTATATTACATTGTTAAGAACGTTCTTTATTTAATCCTTACGTCAAACAGGAAACCATTCCCCAAGAAGTTCAATTATCTTATTTTGTTAACAAATTCATTAATTGTTAAACCGGATCTAGCAATTAGTGATCGCAATGTTCCTCTTGCAACTTCGCGATGATTTGGAACAGACAATGTAGCAATATGTCCTTCTTTTACAAGAATGATATGACTTCCTCGACGTCTGGCCACTTCCCACCCAAGACGTATAAAAGCTTTAACGACCTCCTGCCCACTCAAAAGAGGGATTTTTTGCATTACACGGATACCTCAATCTCGCGCATACTTACAGTTAGCGGCATACCTCTTTCAGAACGAACCTCCAGACATTGTTTGATGGCATCCTTAATATTTTCCATTGCTTCATCTTCAGTTTTCCCTTGACTTACACAACCTGGGATGGATGGACACTCAATCACAATCATTCCATCTTCATCTCTTTCCATTGTTACAATAAATTTCATTCTTCCAGTCTCCAATATAATAAAATTTAAAAGATACTAAGAACTCTCAAATGCACTCATCAAATATTTTATCATAAAAAACCTATAAATGATAAAAGAATAAGTTTTAGACTGTCAGGAGAAAATTCAGATAAAAGACGTGACTAATTTTATTCAATTATTCTAGCAATTATTGATTTTAAAACTAAAAACAAAAAACTGTAAAAAACTAATAATGGGGACAATTCCGCTCTTGGAACCTATCCCAATTATTATTAAATCAACTTACATTGTCAGAAACAATTCTCAGCTCATTCTTTGATACAGAGAATCGTCAGACCGTGTGATATGAAATTAACCACAGTGCTGAAGGTCAAGATGGATGACATAAAAGTTATTACATGGTACAATTACTGTAAGTTCTTCACCCTTATAGGTACTGAATTTTCCAGCTGCAGGTCTTTTATCAGGTACAGCATCATAAACTTGAATTTTTACAGGTTCATCTCCTTCCATTAACCCCAGCCATCAGCCAAATCAATTGTTATTGTAACATAGCCATCTACACATTCGGAA
>Ga0265294_10008720_pt1 | contig 11779 bp, 14 predicted proteins | sample MunlanPumphouse3_FD_192504 | JGI IMG/M metagenome (GOLD analysis project Ga0265294, IMG submission 192504) | Groundwater microbial communities from a municipal landfill in Southern Ontario, Canada - Pumphouse #3 | ecosystem: Environmental > Aquatic > Deep subsurface > Groundwater | place... | reverse complement strand
CACCGGTAACATCCTTTATAACCTGCCTCAGATGGATATGGTTGGTATCCGTGCGGTAATGCGTCTTGCTTGGCAGGTACCGAATCCAATCAACCGCCTTCAGATGGATGAGGATGAGCGTTACCCGTTCGCTATTTTGGGAACGCCCGGTAGTTAATAAAAAAGGGGATGATTATATATTATCCCCTTTAATTCTTTTTTTCGGTGGTGATAATTAATATGGAAGTTACTTTTAAGAAACGAAGATATTATAAAGGTAAATTACGGGAAATAGGGGATGTTGTAAACATGGATAGAAAACACGCCCGTGCATTTATCCGTGTCAATGCCGTTATCCCTACTGTATTAATATCCCCTATAAAAGAAACGCAACAACCTCCAGAACCGCAAACTGACCACTCCGTACCGCAAACAATGACAAGATCCACGCCAAACAAAGATGATCAAGAACAGGAAGGGATTGAGAATTTACCTTACCGGGAAATACAGGAATTGTGCAAAAAAAAGGATATTCCTGCTAATGGCAGCAGGGACGAGCTGATCCAACGGCTTAAAGAGGGTGGATAAATTATGTATATATCCCCGGAGGAATATTCGGATATAACCTTCCGTTATCGACTAGAAGCTACTGAGGAGCGTATAAAACGGGCTTGTTTGTTACTGGATGCCCGTATTGGTAACCATTCTGTAGGCCGGGATGGTTGGAAACTAGATATGGATAGATTACCTGAATACCGTAAAAACGCCGTAAAGGAATGGGTTGCGCAAATGGTATCTTTCCTTTATGATAACGGGGATGTTTCTCCTTCTGCAGCAAGCATCTCATTGGGCAGGTTTTCCGTCACTGAACATGGGCAAAAAGGACAATTGATACCAGAAAGGATGGGCCTTGCAGATGCAGTTTTGGCTAGTTCCGGTATTGTTATACGGGGGGTTAAAACAAAATGATGCCCTCTTTCGGCAGGCTAATGACGCATAAACTTAAAGTACGTAAACGGGCACGGGATTGGCAGGGATCCTTTTCAGATGTAACCCATTTCAGGACAAACGGGTTTGTGGAATACGGAAAAAGGATTGTGGCTGGTTTACAGGGGGAGGATGTTACCGCTTCTGCAACGGTATTCCTGCCCAGTAATGTTCAGATAGATGTTGCCCATGAACATTGGCTGATAGATCAGACTGCCCCATACCAGCGGAAGGGTATGGAAGTTATACGAATCGACCCAATAGATGACCCTCGTACAGGCAAAACCCACCATTATGAAATATCGGTAAAGTAAAAAGGATGATTACCTATGGCTAAAGGTGGTTGGAAAAATTGGAAAGGCCCCCAGCTTTTGAAAGCGGTAAACGGGGCATCCCGGGAAGCTGTCCAAAAAACCTGTTATGTGATTTTAGAAGCTGCACGTCAACAGGTTCCTCATGATGAAGGTACTTTAATGCTTTCCGGTATGGTTTTAATGGCCCCCGATGGATCCCCCCAGGGGGTAATATGTTTTGGTGGGGGATTAGGTACTGGGCATCCTATAGTGCCTTATGCTTTGCGATGGCATGAAAATAGTGCTAGTTTTCAAAAGGGCAGGAAACGGTTTTATTTAAGAGACCCCTATAACCAACTAATTTCCCCCACTTTAACAAAGGCCCTTCAAATAGAGTTGGGGGGAGTGTTGAAATGATAGCAGAAGAATTAGCTTTATATCTTGCATCTTTAAACCATGGAACCAAAAACACGGATCTTTTTTTGAACTTTCAACCGGCCTCCCCTAGTGATTGTATAACGGTGTATGATACGTCCGCCCCGGTGATAGAGGAATCTAATGCTTTATCCGTGGATCAATTTGGCGTACAAATCATAGTCCGAAATGTGATAAATACCGAAGCAAGAAACAAAATCATGTCTATCCATAAAAGCCTTGCCGGTTTTGGTGGGGAAAGTTTTATTGATAATGGGGCAATGGTCAATGCCGTATTTGTGGCATCTGCCCCCTATAATATCGGTATGGATGATAAGGGCCGAAGTGAATGGACTGCTCATTATTATTTAAGGGTTGCCTCCACGGGAGACCTTTTTAGGAATTAGGGAAGGGTGCATGGAAGGGGGGAGGAGATGGATGATATATTCAGGTGGCCTTTAAGTCAGGGTCAGCCTTTTGATCAAGGGCCTTTATTAAGCAAACAATACAATTTAGAAGATCCTTCATGTGAATTTTGGAACGATTTTTTAGGCCCCTGTACCTGGTTATATCTTCTTTCTGGGGAAAGTGTATCTGTTACAGAATTATTAAAATTAACATTAACAGGAGGTTGGGATATGTCTATGGGCGAGATTAAATTTGCCGGTACCGTAGTTGAGGTAGATAGTCAAGTTGTTGCAAAGGTTTCTTCCTTTGAACGGGCAATTTCCATCAATGAGGAAGAAGTTACCGGATCAGGGGATGTTGTGGCGGGTTCTTACGTCCTGCAACAACAATTTGTTGCCATTTCCGTAGGCGAAACGGTTACCTTGGAAGGAATTGCTTTGGAAGGTACTACTGGGGCAGACCAGGGACAATCTGATTTAAGGGATGCTGCAGAATCTGGGGATACCGTTACGATCAAGCATACCCGTAATACTGGTTATGGCGTAGAATACACCGGGTTTTTCACGGCTTATGCAGAAACCGGATCCATTTCTGGTGTGTATCGTTTTAACGGAACTTTTAGGGTGAATAGTAAAAGCGATGTTGTCCCAGGAAGCTAAAGAAAATAAAAAGAAGGGGTGCTTATAATGGGGGATAAATTACTTACCAACGAACAAAAGATAGCCTTCCTTAATAACAAAACGGAAGAATTGTCTAATATGCAAGAACAGGAGCTAGTCATGGATTATGACGAAGCATTGCGGGAGTACCAGGAGGAAAACAAGCCCTATAAAATAAAGTTTAAGGGCAGGGTATTTGATGTTCCCCGCTCCATGCCGTTCTCTTTCGGCTTGTTTTATATGAGGCATTGTATCAAAAAGGTTAAAGGGAAAACCGTTTTTGAGATTCCGGATGATCGGATGAGTGAATTCATTGAAAAGATGTTCGGTGCAGAGTTTCTTGAAATGTTAGACCAGTCAGCGGATATTGAGATGCACTTTGTGATCAGTAAACTTATCCCTGATATTATGAATAATTGGGGATACACTGTATCCCAGTCAAAAAACAAATAGACCCCAGGCTCCTAATGTGGGCCTGGGGTTCCTTGGAATCCGATTTTTGGCATTACTATAAGATCGATTTACAGCGGGAAGGGTTATCAGACGGTCTTTCTTGGAGGAAGTTTTTGATTTTGTTCAGGGGGCTTCCCGCTGAATCTGCTTTCCAAAGGTGGTATTCTGATAAAAGTAACCGTAGTTTTGCGGAGTGGGATGAAGATTTTTTGTCTAGAAATGTAACCGGGAAGGGGGTATAGGTATATGGCTTTTATTGTAGGGGAAGTAACTGCTCCTGTTACAGCAGATCCTACACAGTTTGAGAACGCTATGGCCATGGTCAAAGCGCAGGGTGAAAAGGCTGCCGGGAGTATAATGAGTAAATTTGAGACGATAGGCAAGTCTTTTCAAAACACTGGTAAAAGCCTGATAAAGTATATTACCTTGCCCGTTGCCGGTTTAGCAGGGGTTGCTATAAAAATCGGTATGGATTTTGAACAATCTATGTCCACTGTAAAGGCATTATCTGGTGCTACTTCACAGGAGATGGCGGTATTAGAGGGTGCTGCTAGGGATGCGGGTGCTGCTACTTCTAAAAGTGCAAAGGAAGCAGCAGACGCTTTGGGATACATGGCTCTGGCTGGTTGGGATGTAGAAACATCCATAAGTGGTTTAATGCCTGTACTCCGTTTGTCTGAGGCCGGGAATATTGATCTTGCCCGGGCTAGTTCCCTGGTAACGGACAGTATGAGTGCTATGGGAATAGAAGTTAAGGATTTAGATCATTACTTAGATATTGTTGCCCAAACTGCAAGATCATCCAACACTGATATTGACCAGATGGCGGAAGCCTACCTGGGCGTTGGTGGTACTTTACGAGGGTTACGTGTCCCGTTGGATGAAAGTGCTTTGGCATTAGGATTCCTTGCCAACGCCGGGGTTAAAGGTGGGGAAGCCGGCAACGCTTTAAATGCTGTATTGTTGAATCTAACCTCTCCAATGGGCCGGGCGAAAAATGCGTTGAAGGATCTTAATTTTAATGCTTTTGATAGTCAGGGTAAATTTAAAGGCTTGGAAAACGTGTTGTTTGAACTAAAAGATAAAATGGCAGATATGACAGAAGAACAACGACAAACTACCATTGCTATGATCGGCGGTAAGGAACACGTTAAGGATCTGAACGCTCTCCTAAATGGGTTGGATAGTAGTTACGACAGTCTTAAACAAAGCATCTCCGAAGCAGATGGCGCCTTAAATGAGATGGCAGAGACCATGCTTGAAAACGCCAAAGGTGATATTATAATACTAATTTCCGCCCTAGGGGAACTAGCATTGAAAGTGTATGATATGTTGCGTCCTATTATTGTGGAAATAATAGCCAAAATACAGGATTTTGTAGATTGGTTAAATGATTTAAATCCAGCGGCACAACAAGCTGCTTTAGGTGTTGCGTTGGTTGCCGCATCTTTAGGCCCTTTTCTCTATGTATTAGGGATCTTGCTTTCCCAATTACCAAAAGTCACATTAGCAATCGAGGCAATAGGCAAAAGTGTCACAGCGTTAGGCAAAACATTTACCTGGCTTACCACCAACCCCGTTGGGTTAGTAATCACTGCAATTGGGATCTTGGTTGCTGCAGGTGTCCTTATCTATAAAAATTGGGATACTATCAAGGAAAAAGCAATTGAACTGGGGAAGGTAATATCCCCAGTATGGGATAGGATCAGGAACGGGGTTATTGTGACTGCATCCGCTATAGCTGGTTTACTGCTGCCCAAATTCACTATCCTAGCTGCACAAGCTACCGTCACCGCTGCCAAGACGATAGCGGCATGGGGTTCCTCCGCTGCTAGTGCGACTGCTAGTGCTGCAGTACAGGCGTTGGCATCTTTAAAGGTGATTGGTTCATGGGTAGCTACTGCCGCTAGTGCCACGGTAAACGCTGCAATAATGGCAGCTTCTTGGGTGGTTGCAATGGGGCCGGTAGCTTGGGTAATTGCCGGTATTGCCGCCGTTGCAAGTGCCGTTGCAATCAAAACCGGGGCTATGGCAAAAGCGATCGATTGGTTAAAGGAAAAGTTTGTTGCAGCGTTTAATGCTATAATTAAAATTTTTAATAAATTGACAGAGGCATTAGGTATCACTCAGAGGGTTGCAAAAAGCCAAGCGGATCTTAACAAGGGATTCCGGGAATTAGAAAGTGCTGCTGCTGGCCCCGCCAATATTAATAGGCAATTCCGGGAAATGGAACTGGGCCTAAAACTTGCTGGGGAATCGTTAGATGACACCATCCCTATTGTGGATGATTTTGGGGAATCTTTATCCGGGGTTGGGGACAAGGCAACGGAGGCCGGGGGTAAATCTGCCGAGGCTGCTGAAAAAACTAAAACTGCTTGGGTTGGTACTGCTGATTCTGCAAAGGCCGCACTAGATCTTTTACGTACGCAACATGAAACGGAAATGACTTATGCGGAAATGACCGGGGATAAGGTGGAATCCCTCCGGTTAAAACACCAGCAATTAAATGATGAATTAGTTTTGCAAAGATCCGTTGTGGAGGCTTCTTGGAAGGAAGTTGAAAAAGCTAATAAAGCGGGGATACTTCAAGGGGAAACCAAGCAGGATCTGATCAAGCGTATAGATGAATTAAATCGTAAATTAGCGGATGAGTACAAGGCCCAAGCATCCCTTGAAAAGCAGATACAGGAAACCAGTGAATCAATCAAGACACAGGGCAGGGATGCCAAAGAGTTAGTAAATGAACTCAAAAAGGTTGCTCAGGCTTACCATACAGATTTGGCAAACGCTTTAGAAGATTATAACAAAAATGTACAAAATACAAACGAAAACCTTGCTAGAGATGTTGCGGATCTACAGGCGGAATTAAGTCTCCGTCTTAATGAGATACAAGCCCAGGGGATGTCCCGGGAAAAGCAGGTTACCCAACAATTCCAGCAGGAACTAGATAATCGTGCCAAGGCGTTAATGAATTTTGTTGGGTTATTTGACGAGGTATCCCACAAAGAGGTTTCTGGTGAAAAATTACTGGAAAACCTTGAGGGGCAAGTGGATGCTTTCGATGATTGGCAAGAAAATATACAGAAGCTAGCTGCAAAGGGTATAGATGAAGGATTGCTGGAAGAATTAAGATCCATGGGGCCAAAGGCTGGGGCGGAGATAGCCGCTTTAAATACTCTAACGAGTGAGCAACTTACTCAATACGTAAACCTTTGGAAGAAGAAACAGGCCCAGGCGAAAGATGAAGCCGTGATTCAGCTTGCAAAGCAACGGGAAGAAATGAACCGTCAGCTTAATGATATCCGCAACGATACTGCCCAACAAATGGATCAGCAACGTCGGGAAGTGGCCCGCAAGCTGGAAGAAATGAATGCCAAGGCACAAGAAGAACTGGAAAAGTATAAGCTGGAATGGGAAAAGAAGAACGAAGAAATCCGTAAAAATACGGAAAAGAATATAAAAGATATACACCAAAAATTTAACGACCTAGTTGGAAAATCAACAAACTATGGTGTCAGCTTGATGGAAAACTTTATGAGTGGGATTGATAGTATGATGCCCGCTCTAATTAGTAAATTGGAATCCATAGCAGATACTATAGATAGCTACATGCCCCATAGCCCGGCGAGGAGGGGGCCTTTAAAAAGGATAACTGAGTGGGGGCCTTCCTTGATGGGGGAATTAATAAAGGGGATAGAGATACAAATACCCCAATTACGAGGGATTATAGAAAAGGCTACTGAGGGTATTGCCATGGGATTCTTGTCCCCGCCTGGTATGTTATCTCCTGCTATGGCAGCAAATGGGTTTTTTGGGGGTACCTCTAGTTATGGGGATACTATATTTCAACCTGGTTCTATTGTGATCCATGGTGCTGGAAATGCTGAGGATATATTTTCCGTATTTGAAAGGGAGATGTTTAAGCGGGGGGTGCGTTTCTAAATGTCGTCATTGGGCAGAACTTTATTCATTGCAGGGAAAAATAAATACCCGGATATTATCTGGAAAACTTTAAGTATAGAACGCAACCTAACGTATATTATGGATACCTGCCAATTTCAGGTAAGGTATTATCAACCTTTAGAAGGGGAAGAAGTAATCATCGAGGATGATGTTGCAGGGAGACTTTTTGCTGGCATCGTTACGAAGGTAGAGTTGGCCCGCTCTTTCCCCACCAACCAGGTTGTGGGTGTATGGCAGGTGGGTTGTAATGATTATACAGAACTCATCGATCAGAAACTGGTTGTAGAGGCTTATGAAAACATGTCCGCTAGCGATATTTTTATGGATCTTGCTATAAAATACTGCCCTGATTTTACCACTGAAGGCGTCCGTCCAAATGCTCCTATAGTAGAATCTACCGGGGTTGAATTTGAATACAAACGCCCTAGCGAATGTTTTAAATGGCTTTGTGATTATTGTGGTTGGCACTGGCGTCCCGGTTATTTTAAGGATCTCCATTTCTTCTCTGCAGATGAACTGCCCTCCCCCGCCCCAATGATACTACAACCCGGTGGTGAATTTCGTTTCGGTAGGCATTCTATAGACAGGCATGGGCTTCGTAACCGGGTATATGTCCGTGGTGGGGCGATGCTTTCCGACCCTCAACAAGTTAAATGGAAGGCGGATGGGGAGGGGCGTATATGGGTTCTTCCCTGGCCCCCACATGAAGTAAGTTTGTCGGTAGGTGAAGTCCCCCAAACTGTAGGGGTGGAAAACCTGCATGATGAGGGGCACTTTGATTATATGATGAGTTTTTCGGAAAAATATATTCGTTGCTCCGCTTATACAAGTACCCCGATTGCCGGTATCACCATGGCGTTGACCGCCCGGCAGGATATTCCAGTGCTTACAATGGTAGAAGATTACCAAAGTCAACAAGCCGTTGCGGAGATCCAAAAAGGGGATGGTGTGTATGAGCATATCGTAGAAGATGATAGTCTAATTACCATAGCTGCAGCGGAGGCCGCTGGTATGGCAGATTTACGGGAACATGCCAACCCTAGGGTAAAGGGAGATTTTGAAACTGAGAATGTTACGTCCGAGAATTTCGAGTACTATGACATAACCCCGTCTTGGCAGATAGAACAACTAGAAGATGATTATTTAAGGTATTATTTTTACTCCGGGCAGGATGTGGGACAAAGTTTTGAAACTGTTTTAGGTATGGATGGTGCAAGTATATTGCAGGTTAGTGTTATGAGCGGTGGGGAACTAATCTTTCCAATTCCTACCCGGTGGCATATTTATAATGATAAAGATGGGTTCCCCGGAACTTCAATCAGCCAAAACGGTTATGCGGAAGTGGATGCCGGGGATTGGCCTGCTAACCCCGGGGAATGGTTAACCACGGAGATTGTATTGGATACCCCATTACATAGGGGTAGAACTTATTGGTTGGTGATACAGGCGTATGGTACCGATTATTATATATATTATGTAAAGTACCAAACTGGATGGGATAAGTATTCCAAGGGTTGTATGGCTAGAAAAAGTAATGGTAAATGGGAAAAATACCCCAATGTGGATCTAACCTTTCGAATCAAAGCGTTGCAGTTAAAAGTGTTTGAAACGGATCCTTGGACGCCCGGGCAGATTGTAAGAATTGATTTACCTAGGCAAGGGGTGGTTGGGGAATACCTTGTCCAGCGGGTTAGTATAATGCCCGCATCCCCCAAGCTCTGGACACACCATATTGAATATGGGGGTAGGCTTTTAGGCATAGCTGATTTTTTGCAGGCTCTTGTTTCATCCCAGCAGAAAAAAAGGTATCTGGAACCGGCACAAAACATTCAAAAGTATGTGTATGGGGAAGAAACTTTGTTATTATCTGATCAGTTATTAATCATCCCACGGGAACTGCCTTATATTTGCGGGGATCCCGATGCAATATGTGGGGAGGTGTTGGTAAGTAATGGGTAAACTTAAATTAACCTCCGAATGGTATTTTGAATATGAGGATGCAATCACCGGGCCGTTTTTAAACAGTTTCCCTCCAGGGGGATTGGAATGGATCTCTGGACAGATACGAAATGCTTCATCCCCTTATTTAGTGGTTGGGGATGATACGGATGCCGGTTTTGTAATAGATGAAGTTTTTCGTAAGCCGGTTAGTGTGGTAACGCAAGATGATAACATGGTCAGGTTTCGGACGCAGTTATTGACCAGTGAATGTAACGGGGATCACCAGAAAACCTGTATCTTTGTTGAGGCAGGGGATAGTCCAGAGACTGGTATCATGTTAAATATGCTAAATCAGCTTTGGAGTAAAACGGACAAGATGGTTCTTGCAGTAGAATGCCGGATCACGGTGCAGGGGGCGGTATAAAGATGGCTATAAACGCTTGGAAAGATGGGGAAACAATTATCAATGAAGAAAACATGAACGCTTTTCTATCCCTTCAACCTTTCCAACTTATTTATGACGGTACCCAACGGGTTGCTAAAACCGGGGTGGGGGTAGTGGAGAACGATATAGCAAGTCATTCCTATTGTTCCAGGTTTGTTTTAACTGGCAGTAAGGAGATAAGTAGGGTAGAACTTGAAATCGACCGGGATGGAGCTGGTGCGGATTTGATTGTGCAGATCCGACATGGGATGAGCCCTGCAACCGGGGTAGATGGTACTTTGTTAAAACAAGTAGCTGTACCGAAAGAATTCATCCCAGATCCTAAAGGTTGGTGGAGCATACCTATAGAGTTGTCCGGGTTAACCAGTGGTGGTCAGTATTGGTTAGTGGTTTTGAGGGGTGGGGATGCCACAAATCATAACGATTGGATTGGCGAAAATACAACGGATGCTAGTTACCCATCCTATAGGAGGGTTGGGGGTAGTGGGAATTGGACAACCAACAACGCTTTGCATTTTAAAATATTTAGTGGTGCAAGCGGTGAATTGATACACGGTATTTATGGGGATGGGCATACAACTATTGAGTATGATGGGGAACTGATCAGCAAAATTTACCGTTATTTGCCCCCAGCGGATACCCATGAAGGCGGTGTAAGGGATATTATGACGTTTAACTGGGCTGGGGAGTACCTAAAAGGGGGTGACGTATAGATGTCGTTCGGGATGATGGAAGCGTTATTAAGTTTTTTCCGCCGGCAGGTGGGGTTGAGAACTGATACAGCAGATGTGGGGGGCAGTTTACATGCAAAACTTAAACAAATGGGGGTTGTTTTACAGGAAGTTTCTGCTCTCCCCCCATTATTAGAACCTTTTTTTGGGAATGACCCTTTGTCAAATATTACTATATCTAGTAATAGTTCACTAAGTGATGGTTATATACACCGGTACAATAATTTAACAGTAAATGCTGGAATTACTTTGAATGTAAACAAGTCTATTATTTTGGTAAAAGACACCTTAACCGTTAATGGTCTTATTTCCGCATCTGGTAAAGGGGGGTTAGGTGGGCTTAAACCGGGTACTGGGGATACACAACCCGGGCAAGATGGTTACGGTTATGCTGGTGCTGGTGGTGGGGGTGGTTGGGGGTATTCTTCCTATGGTAAAAATGGGGGTTCTACCCTCCACAAAGTAGGTGGTAGTGGTGGTGCTCCAATTGGGGGTGGGCAAGCTGGAGGTTGGTATGTGAATCTTCCGGCGGCTTTATTTTGGGATATGTCTGACTATATTATTAATGCTTGTGGTGCTGGGGGCGGTGCCAGTGGTAGAGATGGGGATTATTATAACCCTGGGGGTGATGGTGGTGGGTCTATAATGTTGTTTGCTAGAAAAATAAATGTGAATTCCTCTGGGGCAATTCGTGCGGATGGGATTGATGGGGGGGAGTATTCCCCTGTTGGTGGTGGCGGCGGTGGTGGCGGTGGTCTTATTTATATTTTAGCTATGGAAGAACTGGTTATAGATGGAGTAGTTTCAGCTTCTGGGGGAAGTGGGGGGCGTCCTGCCAATTATGATTGGGGTGGAAACGGAGGAAATGGTTGTGTTACAAAGGTGGTGTTGAGTTAAGATGGCAAAAATAGAATATAAAAATGGCATCCCTTGGGTAGTAGAACCTGAAGGAGAATGGGAATTAGAACGGGAACCAACAAGACGCACACCAGAAAATATTGAACAAAAATTGGAACGAATAGAAGCCCAAAATTTACTTATCATGGATGCTTTGGTGGATGTGTTAGCGGAATACCCCCTGCCGGAAACAAGAAAAACCGAAGTGGATATTTATACAGAACTTATAGAATTAGGGCGTAGAAGTGCAGAAGATGTCCCTTCCAATGTCAAGAAAGTAATGGATATAAAGGATCCGGATATTAAAGAAAATAGAAAGGAATAGTTGATATGAAAGGGTATTAAGTAATGCTGGAAGGAGTGGTATTTATTTGAGCGGGAAAGGTGAGTTTTATTCCAACCGGGAAATATATGAGATGCTTATGGCAGAAAAGGGAGAACGATTAAAATTAAGCGAAGAACTCAAACTTACTAGGCAATATATACAGCAGTACAATAGTTTGCGCAAGGAAATACAAAGTCACTCCCTTCAGATTAAGGATCTTCAGGAAGCTAGAATCAGCTTGGAGCAGACGGCAAAAGGCCGTCACTCTGCAGGGCAGGCAATTC
>Ga0265294_10008719_pt1 | contig 11779 bp, 11 predicted proteins | sample MunlanPumphouse3_FD_192504 | JGI IMG/M metagenome (GOLD analysis project Ga0265294, IMG submission 192504) | Groundwater microbial communities from a municipal landfill in Southern Ontario, Canada - Pumphouse #3 | ecosystem: Environmental > Aquatic > Deep subsurface > Groundwater | place... | reverse complement strand
CCGTGAAGGGTGCGACGTAATCATGTCGACCTAACCACCCTGTCCGAGACCATTTCAATCCACGCACCCGTGAAGGGTGCGACCGCAAAACAATCCGTATCAACACTCCCTCAGTTACAGAGGAAAGGCCGAGCCGAATCTATTGACATTCAATTCGCGGGGATATAAATGTTATTTATGACAAACGCAGTGCATCGAGCAAAATCCTGCTGCGGACATATTAATCCGGAGATATATCCCCCAGAGCGGTGCACGACTCAGGGCAAGCTCTCGCCACGAACAATCAGGCTGCTATACCACAAAGGAGATATAGTATTTTCAAAATTTCTCCGCGAACCTCCCAGGGAATCACTGTGCACCGGGGGTTCGCAGGGTCATGTGACTAATAAACCCTCCGGATCGTACCCCTCCTTTGTACCAAAGTGCTCCACCCGGTTTTTCCAGTTTTTCCCCAGGTAATAGAACCGGAGGCTATCCCTCTCTTCATCGATCATTCCGCATAGAGTATGTTTAAGCATTACAAATCGAGCTGGATCGACAAGGCACTCAAAAACAGAGTTCTGCACCCGCTGCCCGTAATTTACGCATTCCTTTGCTACTCTGCGGAGCCGTCTCTTCCCTTCAGGAGTTTCCGTGTTGACATCGTACGTGACCAGAACCATCATCCAGAACACCTCAATTCATAAAATACGGCGGGTAGCCATCGATATCCCCCCGCAGGAAGCGGGCCATCAGCATCGCCTGGACGTACGGAAGCAGCCCAATGGGTATCTTCTCGTTCAGGTACGGGTGCGTAATCGTATCCAGCTTCCGCTTCTGCCATGCCCCGATGACCTCTTTCCTTCCGGTTTCGGTCAGAAAAACCCCGCCGTTCTCTTTTTTGAGAAAATTATCTCTACCAACCTGTTTCATGTTCACGAGATTCAGGGCAAGCCGGTCGGCCATGAACGGCCGCAGTTCTTCCATCATATCAAGCGCCAGGCTCGCTCGTCCGGGCCGGTCGGTGTGGAAAAACCCGACGTAGGGGTCGAGCCCCACTGTCTCCAGGGCTGACTCGACATCGTGCGCGAGGAGCGTGTACAAAAATGAGAGCAGCGTATTCATGTTGTCCAGCGGCGGCCTCCGGTTTCGTTCATAGAGGTAGAAGTCATCCTTCTGCTTGAGGATCAACTCGTCAAGGGTAACGAAATAGAACTTCGCACAATTTCCCTCGATCCCCCGGAGCGTATCGGCAGAATCACAGCCCTCGATCTTGAGGAGGTTCTCGATCAACAGAGCATCCACCGCCCGGACCCTATCGCAATCGATGACGGAGCCGTGGTCGCGGATGCCCCGACCGAGCACTGTTCGGCAGTTTACGATCTTGCCGATGATGAAAGATTTTGCAATCTTCAGTGACCCGTCACCGTCATCCGCTCTCCTATACTGGGTCCGCCGCAACAGAACGTTGCCGCGTACTCGCCCGTTTACCCGTGCCAGGAATTTCCCGGACGGCGTTAAAAATGACAGACCGACGTTGTTGTCAGAACAAAGCCGCATCAGATGAGAGCTCGCTCCCATGTATCCGAAACAGACGATCCCTTCGAGATTATGGATCGGAATACGGAATTTCTCCTCGTTATCGACTTTAACGACAACATTCTCCCTATCCCGGGTCAGGTACGATTCCGGTGTGGTCACGTACAGCGTATTCAGCAGTTTCCTCATGCACAGCGTACCCCGATGGCAGGGATGTATTCCCGGAAGTATACTACCCTCAACATTCAGCCATCCTCTACACAAGCCTCTTTCACGTGTTTCCGCACATATCCACGGACGGAAAGATTCTTCTTCGTCAACTTCGGCACACAAACGTTCTGAAGAGAACAGAGGTTGCATTTCCGGGAAGCATCAGCAGGGGGTGTGATGCCCTTTGCGAAAAGGTCGTGCATCTCTTCCGACAGCGAGCAAACCCGGTCTCTCAACCCGGCAGACAACAGGAGCGGCACTCTTCGCCGGACTTCGTTGTAGTAAAAATCGCCCCGACCGATGTGAACGCCGAACATCTCTTCAAGGCAGATCGCCTGTGCACACAGTTGGACCTCATCTCGCTCATCGATCTTGGGTTTTCCCCGTTTGTACTCCACCGGGCGCATCGTCCAGAGCCCTTCGCGACCCGGAAGAGGCACACCGTCCTCAGAGCGGATGTACTCGATAACGTCCGCCACGCCGTAGAGACCGAGCGTATAGGAGATGAGAGGAAACGCCCGTGAGATGACGACATCGCCGCGGCTCTCGGTGAAGAACGGGTCGTCCACCCGCTGGTGGACCAGACGGCCTTCTGTCGTCCGCTGGTTCTCCTCCCACTGCCGCTCGACATGGATGAGCGCCCACTGCCGTCGACAAAAACAGAAGTGCTGGATCCCCGACAGCGCCAGCAGTTCTTCGTCGGTGTACCGCACCCTGCTCATAACTTCTCGATTACCTCGACGCCGGCGGGCACGTTTTTGTCAACAGCGACACGGTAATCCCCGAATGAACGCGGAGGCGTATCCCCGGAGACGCACTCCACCTTGACTTTGTCGAACAGGATATGAGACTGGCAACATCCTAGTGCCGTATCGTGCTTGAAGACGACGAGTTTTCGGGCGGACAACTTGCCCCGTGAGGCTGAGTGGTCGTGTTCGAACATGTTAACGAGCCCCTCCCAGAAGAGTTCCAGATCGTCCTCTGAGAATCCTGTCGTTTTCTGGGCCAGGTGAGCGGAGATGTATCCCTCAGCGCGGTAGAGCGCGTAAGGGACGATCTGCTTCTTCCCCATTGTCTGGCCTTTCTCGATGTCTTTCTCATTCGTGACCGCCTGGCGGGTGATCGTAACCTCCTGCTGGAAGATCGGATCGATGCTACGGCTGAAATTGAGTTGCACCGGCCCGCGGACCTGCCCACAGTTCACATCCGTGGTCATCACGGCACCGAATGTTCGGATGTCGAAGAAGTTGTCACACATGAACTTGGTCAGTCGGCTATCCTTCGGCTTTTTGTTGGAGGGTTCGATACCGACATAGGTATATGCCTTCTTGTTCTGGTCATTGAGGACCACGCCGGATTTGACGTAGATCTCGTAGCCGGGAGTATCACCCTTTACAAGATCGACGTAATCCCGGACCTTCCTCTTGAGGCAGACGTCGGTGACAATCCCGTGGCCGGTCTGCGGGTCGACCCGCGGCATGTTCCCCATATCCGGGTCGCCGTTTGGGTTTCCGTTCTCGACATCAAACAACAGTACAAACTCATACCGGTTTTTAATTGGTTCGCTCATAATCACTCACTCCCGCTTGCAACTACCTCTTTCTTCGTGAAAAATGCCTTCCGCTGGTGATAATAGCCAAGCATGAACATCCCCTGCTCCTCCAGGCTCAGGTACGCCGGGAACTCGTCAACTCCCATCAACGTCTCCTCGATATTCTGGGTGATCTTGAATCCCCAGTCCGATTTAGCTATGTGGTGTTGTGCAAGTTTCAGCAGAACGGGGAAGACCACAGCCGGCGTCGTCGATGCGCTGCTGAAATACTTGCTGTTGATCGTGCTCTTCATCTCTCTGTTCGTATCGGCCTGCGCCTTCTCAAGCACTGCAAACAGCCTTCCAAGGCGATACGGCACATTCTGGCTCTCTTCGTTTAGACTCACGGTAATCATGTCCTCCTGTAGGTTTGTCAAACCGGCTCTGGCAAGCCGGAGCAGGTAGGCTTTGATGAAGCCCGCCTTGACCGAGTTAATCGACCGCTCAACCTTTGCCCGGCTGAGAATTGCGTTGTACATCTGGACCGGGTATGGGCCGCCGTTCAGAATGGACCTCATAATGAGACCGCCAAGGAGCGGTGAGGCTGCCACCTTATTGGGACCGGAGGCTTTTTTATCAGAGTTCGATGCTTTTTTATCGGAACTAGGTGCAACGGTCTCCTTTAGCAGGCGATAGATCGATACATAGCGTGGATCGTAATCGCCCCTGACGATCTCCATATCCAGGTGATGGCGGGCGGTTCTCGCGATGAAGTTGCCAAACGTATCCACATGCCAGAACCGCACCGCGAGTCTCGCGTTGTTGGGGGAGAGACCGAGCATGTAGAAATTCGTCTCCGGATCCGCTCCGATATCCTCGGTGTGGATCTTCCGGCCCTTCCTGACCTTGTCGAGGATATCACCGATCAATTCGATCTTCTGCAGGTCCTGCACTCTTGCCGGATCAGAGGTTTCTGCACCGCTATCTTCCGTGTACTCACGGGGATCGAGGAAGAAACTTACAGCCTCCTCGCAGGCGGTACCACTCGTCTCCGCCCAGAAGACAACTGTTGTATCGGCAATCCGCATCCGGTAGTCCTTGTGGGCGAGGAGATAGTTCAGGGCAGTGGTGTACTTGAACATTGTCGATTCGCTGATCGGCGCGTTGAGCCCTTGCTTTTCACCTCTTTTGCCATACGAACAGAATGACTCATCGTTGAAACTGACAAGCGAAGCGCCCGACATCTGGGCTCCTGTAACTCCCTTGAGATTCTGATGTATGCGGGCTACCGTATCCGATTGGCCGGTCACAAGACACTGTGCAGTGAATCCTCCACCGTCTTCGCGGTTAGAGCGATACTTTTCCCAGACCTTCATCACAGAAGGTTTCTTGTGCAGAAGGATACCATCACACTCAAAGACGCAGTTCCCTCCGGCGAGCAGGTCGTCCATATATTCAACAATCTTTGGATGTTTGGTGAAGTCTTCGGGGTTCCAGGTATCCAGAAATGCCAGGAGTGCCCGGATACCAGGGTCATTGAGGGGATCGAACACCTCATGCTGACGATCTTTGAAGGCCTTGAAGCAGTCCCGTGAGCGCTGATGGACCAGAACGACCTCCTTGCCGCTCTCAGCCAATATCCTGTAATCGGGAGAAGCGTCTTTACCAGAAGGGTTCAGGAACTTCTTCTCAAACTCACTTCTTTTGAGTTTCTCGACGCCAAAGATATACTTCACGTTATCGCACAGGACATAGGGCGCTATGCCCGATGAGCGGACCTCCTGCAGAGGTACATCCATATCCTTTGGCCGCGGTTTCTTATCGTCGCTCCTGAGATCGATGATATACGACAACCCCCCCTCCGGGCTGAGGACCAGCGCAAACGACACCTTTCCATTGCTGTACCCCGGCCGGGATATCGCTGCATTCTCATCCTCGGCCAGGATGTCGTAGTAACGGCAGAGAGACTGGATGATCATGATACGCCCCCAAAGCCGAGGCATCTCTGCACGTCGATGACACCGTCCACCATAACGGCCCGATAAAAGATGGCCTTCATGTCGTCGGAGAAATCGATATCGTAGAGCATGAACCCGAGATCCTTCTCTCCCCCGTTCTCCCCGGTGTGGAAAGACACGGGCATCTCCCCTTCAATGAGTTCAAACCGGACAGGGAACTCACGGCAGCCAAAATAAGGTTGATGAAAACACTGCCCCTTCCGCATCCTGCGGAGAGCGATGTTGTAATGCTTCTCGACGGTGTCTTCAGGGCCAGCCTGATCGGTCAGATCGAAGTGCGCCTCAATACAGTAGCAGACATCGCGAAGCACCAGGGACGCCCGTTGAACAGCATCCTCCGTCGCATCCTGGAAAAGAGAGACATTTCCTCCGCGGAGTGCACTTTTCACCTTACCTGCAGGGATCTTACCCGCCCTCTCGTTCCGACGGATGTTGTCGAACTTTATCGGGTTTAAAATGTGGATTTTGTCGATCTTCCAGCGGATGGCAGGTTTCCAATGGATTGCCTCGAGAATACCCCGTGCAGCCGAGGGGGTTATCACATCGTAACTTACCCGTTCCGTCTTCATCTCAGGCCTGGTGAAGCAGGCGTAATCGCCCCAGACTCTAATAGTTACTCCATACACTATTGCCTCCTCCCCTATACGATCAGTAGTGATCCCTCTCCTATATAGCCTTTTTCATTCATAAGTCCGGTTTCTTCGGAATATTTGCCGATATCGTTCAACACGTAGAATTTATCGCCGAAACAGTCGATCTTACCTGCGCGTTCCAGTTCCCTGAACTCGTTGGGATAGATGTTGATTGTGTACCCCTGCAGGCGTCGTGCATATTTCCACGGGGATCTGCTGGTCCGGAGATCGTCGATGAGTGCTCTGCCGTCTTCGCCATAGGGAACGATGAGGTCCTTTGTGCCCTGTTCGATGATGCTGAACGCCCATCCAACGTCTTCAAATGGAAATTTGCACTTCTGAGGTTTTTTCTCGAACAAAGACAGTATTCCCTTTAGGTCAAGCCCATCATCGCCCTTATACGAGTAGAGTTTCTGGAAGTAGCTCTCGACGGCCGGAAGGGAGAGTGGATCATCGTACGTGTCCATGACCATCCGGCCGACCTCCGCCGTCAGCTTCTGCCAGCTCGTGGCCTGACCATACCGCTCGGTCGACCGGAAAATGTAGACCTCACCCCGTTCGGCCCTCCCCTCGCGGTTGCACCGCCCGGCCGCCTGGGCAACGGAGTCGAGGCCGGCTATCGCCCGGTAGACGATGGGGAAATCAATGTCCACGCCGGCCTCGATCAGCTGCGTCGAGACGACGCGGCATTCTGCACCTGTTTTGAGTAATCTTTTAATCTCCTGCAGTTGCTCCCTCCTATGGGCGGGGCACATCCGGGCGCTCAGGTGGTAGCACCCGCCCTGCTTCGAGAGCGCATCGTAAAGATGCTGTGCATGGGCCCTGGTGTTGACGATGCACAGCACCTGATGGTGTCCCTGCAGTCTCGCGGAGAGTTCTTCATCGTTCAGCGACCCGAGATCATTCACACGCACCCGCCGGAATGCCTCGTAGAGATCTGCCGGCGAACGCATGATCTCAACTGGCCTGACGCTTTCGTCCAGAAGATCGCTGAGTTTCGGCTGGGTCGCCGTACAGATGACGACCGTGGAACCGTAGTTCCGGACGAGCTCGGAGAGGGCCTGGAGACAGGGCTTCAGGTAATCCGTCGGCAGCATCTGGGCTTCGTCGAGTATGATCACGCTCCGAGCAAGGTTATGGATCTTCCGGCATCTTGACCGCTTGTTCGAGAAGAGTGACTCAAAGAATTGGACGTTTGTCGTTACGACGATCGGCATATCCCAGTTCTCGGCCGAGAGCTTAAGGTACTGTTCCACGGAGTCGACATCATCGTCGGTTAGGGCCTTCGGGTCGAAGTTGCTATGATGTTCCAGCACGTTTCGGCTCCCGAAGATCTTCCTGAACGTTGCGGCGTTCTGCTCGATGATGCTCGTGTAGGGTATGACGTAAAAGATCCTCTCTTGATTGTGTTGCTTTAAATGCTCAAGCGCAAACCCCATCGAGGAGAGTGTCTTCCCCCCGCCGGTCGGGACGGTCAGGGAAAAGATCTGTGGGGGATGGGCCGCCATCCCCCTGCACTGTTCGTAGATTTCTCTCCTCTGCCTGTTGATCGGGGTCTCTTCAGCACCGGAGTGGAGGGTGGCCATGTGGTCGTCGAACTTGCGGGATAGAGCATCAAACGACTCGTGCTGCTCCCGGAGAGAGGATGAACCGGGGTCTGCAAACGCTTCGGTGTCAAGAGAGTCCGCATCGACGAGGCACGAGTAGAGCATGCGCGTATAGAAGGCTATCGAAAACCCTACCCTCTTCTGGATCGGCCGCAGGCTCGGGCGAAACCTCGTGAGATCGGGGATCGGGATCTCGTCTCGGTACGCCGAATAGTCAGGTAGAAACGTCTTTCCCAGGCGTTCCTCAAGCCCGTTTTCATCGTTGCCGTAGTTTAAGAGACCCCCGTGGTGCCCGGTGATGATGTACTCGAGGATACGGCTCAACTGTTTCGGGTACAGCGCCCCTGCTTCCCGTGCACCGGCGGTCGAATGGTCGACCCGGATGGTAGCACCCTCAAGGCGCCGCTGGAACTCAGGCGAGTACTTGCCGATGTCGTGCAGCAAGCCTCCTGCATACGCAAGATCACCTGCATTGAAGTCGTTTGCAAAATCCGATGCAATATGAGCCACGTTCTGAAGGTGTTCTCTGAGCAATTGCCAGTCGCGCTTATCGGATTCGTCTGTGGAGTGAGCGTAATACATGGAGCGGGTCACAGATCTACCTGTTCGGCGAAGGAGTGATAAAGATAGCCGTTTTGCATTCAGGGAAATAGCCGGTGCTGTAAACTGCCGGAACGACCGCTCATGGACTACTGGAGGATCTTCGCTTCGGTTATGTACCGCGGCCGTTACTGTCCGCTACTGACGCCGAGATGGGCTCGTTTTTTGGGCGAGCAGTTATCACCAGTGTCGTCCCTCACCACGGCACGGCTCCCAACCTGATCGGTGGGGAATACCAGGGGAGTAAGAAATAACCGATGCGCAGATGCTTGAGCCCGAGCGGAAGACGATCGGCGACGAGCGGTTCTCGATCAACCAGCGAAGCAGCCCTCGCGGCCCAGGCTTCTGAAAGATGAGGGGGGTCCCGGGGATCGCCCCCCAAAGGGGAGACGCGATCACGAACGCTCAGGCGGCGCAGTGCGGGTCCCTCCTCTACCTGGTTATCCTACTTCTGCAGCCTCTCCAGGAGTTCGTCGAGCCTTGAGAAGGAGTCCTTCATGCCCGCTTCCATATCGGACTGCAGCATCCCGTCGCGATCTTCCACCGAGAGAAAGACCGCCCGGGCGGTAAATTTTGTTCGATTATCGGGCAGTTCATCGAACTTCGCCTCCTGGAGGATGACATGCCCGGATTCCGGAAGCCCCTCGTACTCAAAGGTCTGGATGATCCGCTCAGGAGGCGTCACATCGTGATTCATCCCGTGAAAGCCATACTCGTTGCCATCCCGATCCTTCTGAATATACCGCCAGTTGCCCCCGTTTCGAGACTCGAACGTCTCTATCGTTGTGGTGAGACCCCGCGGGCCGATCCACTGCTCATAGAGTTTCGGATCGGTATGAGCCCGAAAGACCAGGTCTCGTGGAGCGTCGAACTCCCGGATAATGACCATCTCCTGTTTTCCGGGTTCTGCAGTGATCCGGGTGGGGTTCCTCTCCTTCAGGACCTGCCCCCCCTGGCTGGAGGCCGATTTTTCGCTTTTTTGCGATTCGTTTGCCATGTTATCCATCTCCTTTCGTACTCCCCACTGGAGATCCCATCAATAGTATAGGCTACCGACCGTGCTGAAGAGCCGGCGCCAGAATGCTTCACCAAGAGAGTGGGGGCTTCGATCCGGGTGAGATCGCACGGGGTTCTCGAAGAGGCGCCGGGATATGCTGGATCCAATTCGCATACTATACCTGGACGTGATGACCTCCTTTGAGCGTGAGAAAGCGGGTTAAAGAAACTATCCTTTGAGCTGCCGGTAAGGGTCGCGGAAGATTGGTACGTCCGCGTACCGGCGGATATGATCGATCTCACTCCAGTTCTCAAGAAATAACGCCGCCCGAACTGTGGGGGAGCGATCGTCTTCTTCGAGTACCGGTGCCCGGTATGCGGGTATGAGCCGGGCCGGAGAGGGTGAAGGCAGCACCCTCTCCCGGAGCGTGCGCATGATTGCCGCCTCTTTTGGCCCAGCACGCAGGTACAGGTGCTGGGTCGGCCTTCGAAAGGATTGGGGCCTGTATCGCCGCCCGTGGCTCCCCGCCTACGGCGTTGCCGTCACGGACAAGGTACCCGCCTTTTTCGTAGATGTCCAGCAGCCCGTCCCCGTCCAGGTCCTCCGGTGCCAGGACCGCGTTCACGGTGCTGGTCTGGTCCGAAACGACGGTGACTGACTCGTAATAGGGGGCGAACCCCTCTTTCGTGACGGCAACCTCACGGATGCCGGAAGCAACGGCGGTCTCTGTTAATTCGCCTGACGCGTCCCCGGAAAAAATCGGCAAACCTATTACCCTGACATCAAAGCTAAAATAATGTCATACTCATTCACCCAGAAGATATCAGGAATCTTTCTCAAACCGACGAACACGTTCCGGGATCTGGAGGAAGAGCGCCTGGGAACCGCGCTCTTCCATTTCCTTAAACTCTCGGCTCTCTTCTCCCTGCTCATGACCGTCACGCTTTACACCCTCCCGGGGATTCCGATAACAAAGAAGTGGTCGATGGCTTCCCAGGTCTTCCAGCCCCTTGACCTCTTTGCGGCCCTGCTCGTCGTGACTGTCGTAACGCCGCTAATTATCGGGGTATGGCTGCACGTATGGGTCTACCTGCTCGGGGGGCGCAGAGGAATCGGGCAGACCCTCAAGACGGCGATGTACTCCTACACCTCGTTCTTCATCATCACCTGGATCCCGATCATCGGCCTCTTCGGGGGGGCGGTATCGACGCTCTACCCTCAGGCGGTCGGGATCAGGGAACTCCACCACATATCGTCCCGCAGGGCAGCCGGTGCCGTCTGCGCTGCAGCGTTCTTACCGGTCGTCGCACTCTTCGGGGTCATCGTCATGGCATTCGTTGCGCCCGTCCCGATGCTCTCCTTCCTTACAGCCGGTGTCGGGTCTCCGGCAACCCCCGACTGCCCCTACTTACTGGACGATGCGGATCTCCCCGGGAGCATCGCCCACTACGCCGCAGCCGAAGTCGAGAATGCAATCATCAGCAGGGACGCAAAAGAGTACGGCTGCCTGAAGGAGTATACGGCGACGTATGCCGAAGAGAAACCGTCTTCCGCCACATCCAGGCGGATCCAGCACTTCATCATGATCTTCCCCCCGGGCAATGCTTCGATGATGGTGCAGTCCGACGAGGCATTCTACCGGGGGCTGGTGCCGCCGCGAAACGCCGATGAACTGCCGGCCCCCGGTATCGGCGACCGCTGCATCAGTTACAGGGCACCGGGTCTGGGATCGAGTGCGAACGGGGCGTACGACAGTTACTGCATCATATTTGCGAAAGGCGACGTCTACGAGAAGTTCATCACCGTCGGGCCTTCCCCGGATTACGACCTCCTGAAGGATCTTGCCGGGCGTGCCGCGGCAAAGATCCCGTGACGCTTGCTCCGGACCAGGAGAGCGCGGTGCATCTTGACTCGATTGCCGGCTCTCCCCCATTCATAGAGCGACCGGGCGGGAATGTCGCGGTACCGCATACACCGGTCCCCGGCTCCGGGCCCCCTTTTTAGGACGACCACTCCCTTTCAGTCCCATGGTGACCGTGACCGCTACCGGACGTCACCGACGTGTAGAGGTGATGAGCGTAAACAACGAAGTTGAGGAACGCCTGCACGTAAGCCCGCCCGGCTTCTACATCATCGACGCCGTACTGCTTCTTCGCCATGATATCCCGGAACCGGTGCTCCAGATCCTCCTCAACCGTACGGAGGACAAACCCGATCACCTCGTGGGGATTGCCGGTCTCAATGGCCTCCTCTGCCCGGGGAACGACGGGACCTTCATCCAGTCCCGCCGGTCTCAACCCGGTAAACGAGGCGCCTTCCCCGGCCCGGTGCAGTCGCACGACGGTCTCAAAGAACCAGTCGTCCGCAAGGTCCTGCACTTCTTTGCCGTTCGCCCGCACCTTGAGCGTGCGATCGAATGCACGTCTCACCTCTTCTTCCGCCCCTTTCGGCACCCAGACGAGGACATAGTTCACGTTTTGTTCTTGAAGCGCCTGCTTCGCGGCCGTCACCACCGGCCCGTCCCGTGTATCGCAGTGTGGAGGCATCGCATCACCTGGGCTCGGCACCACGTGATACTTACCCCGGCCCCCGCCGCACCCGCGACTCCCCCACCAGGTACCCGGCGTACGGAATCCCCGATACCACCCGCACCGCCCCGTAACTCA
>Ga0265294_10008718_pt1 | contig 11779 bp, 13 predicted proteins | sample MunlanPumphouse3_FD_192504 | JGI IMG/M metagenome (GOLD analysis project Ga0265294, IMG submission 192504) | Groundwater microbial communities from a municipal landfill in Southern Ontario, Canada - Pumphouse #3 | ecosystem: Environmental > Aquatic > Deep subsurface > Groundwater | place... | reverse complement strand
TCATTTTGATTCCTATGAAACTCCACTAGGTAGTGTAAAAGGTTTTTGTCTTAGTCCTTTTGAAAAAGGGTATAAAGAAGTTATTCAAGCTGAGCATGCAGTTGAAATGGCACTTCCTTTTTGTAAACTTAGAGAAAATTTGAAAGTTAGTACAGCAATTGTAAATTCCTTTACCTCCTATGAAAAAGCTCTTGATTATGCAAAAAAAATAATTAAATCAATAGATGAAAATACAGCAGTTGTAGCTAGTAGTGACTTTACACATTATGGTGCTCGTTTTTCATACACACCTTTTAAAGGTTCTAATCCAGAAAAAGCGGTATTTGAAGCTGATAATAATATTGCTCAATTATTCTGTTCTGGACAGGGAGAAAAAGCCTATGAAACCGCAAAGAAAAATGGCGATACAATCTGTGGGCTTGCTCCAATTCTTGTCGTATCTGAAATTGCCCGTCTTTTGAAATATGAAGGTTTTGTAGCAGGTCATTCCAATTCAAATATTATTAATAAAACAAAAGAAGAAGATTTTGTTTCTTACTTCTGTTTGTTATGGAGGAAAGATGGAACTAAAGGATAAAAATGTATTACTTTCCATGGCACGAAATGCAATAAAAAAACAACTTGGACTTCCTTTTGAAAGGATAATTTCAACTTCCGAACAACTAAAAGGAAAGAATGGTTGTTTTATTACCTTAAAAGAAAATGATAACCTAAGAGGTTGCATAGGTTTTATGACTGGTTTTAAACCTCTTTATGAAACAGTACCAACTCTTGCAGTTGAGGCAGCCTTTAAAGATCCCCGTTTTAATACGCTAAAACCTGAAGAAATTAATAAAATTAAAATTGAAATTTCCATCTTAAGCCCTTTAAAAAAAATTGATTCCCTTGAAGAATTCACTCTTGGAAAAGATGGAATAATAATATCACAGGGTTTTCATCAAGCTGTCTTTTTACCTCAAGTCGCCACTGAAACTGGCTGGAGTAAAAGAAAATTTCTTGAAGCTCTTTGTAAGAAAGCTAATTTAGACCTCGAAGCTTACAAAAGTCCTTTAAGCCATTTTGAAATTTTCACAGCAGAGGTATTTGGAGAATGATTTGTACTTTTTGTTATTTAAAATGCAATATAAAAGAAGGTGCCTTTGGTCATTGTCGGGTTCGAACTGTCAGCAACGGGAAATTAATCAGCACCGGAGGTAATTTCCTCCAAACAATTTGTGAAGATCCAATTGAAAAGAAACCTCTTTATCATTTTCTTCCAGCAACTTTGACTATGTCAGTTGCTCAAGGTGGTTGTAATTTTTCCTGTGATTTTTGTCAAAATTGGGAACTTTCACAACTTAGTCATAATTACAAAGGTACTGAGATTTCTCCTGAGAATCTAGTAGAAATTACATTAAAAAGAAACCTCCCTTCCATTAGTTTCACCTACAGCGAACCTTTAGTCTGGCAAGATTATGTATATAAGACCTCTTCTATTGCAAAAGAAAAAAATCTTTCTACTATAATGGTCACAAATGGAAGTTTTTCCGAAGAAGCTCTTATTAGACTTTCGCCGGTTGTGGATGCTTATAATATTGACTTAAAGGGTGATGCAAACTATTACAAAACTATTTGCCATGGTGAATTAACACCTGTTTACAATGCAATAGAATATCTTATAAAAAACAAAAAACATGTGGAAGTAACAACTTTGATTCTTGAAAAATTTCATTCACCTGAAATTATTAAACAAATTGGCAAAGAACTTTACAACAGAGGCGTTGAAATTTGGCATATAACAAAATTTTATCCAAATTATAAAATGTCCAATGAAAAACCTACTAGTGATGAATATCTTAAAAAAATAATTGAAGTAGCAAAGAACGAAAAAATCCCCTATATTTATCCTGGAAATAGTATGTATTTTTCTCCAACAATCTGTCCAAATTGCCATAAAACTCTTTTTACAAATCATAATAATCATTATCTGACAAAAAAAGAACTTCAAAGCAACATTAAGGATGGAAAGTGTGCTTTTTGTGGCAAAAAAATAATTTCTTAAAATTTCTTTACTTTACATTTGAAATTTCTGTGATATTCTTATTAAAAAGGATGGTTTTATGTTATTTGGTGATCCTAAATTTAAACCCTTAGCTGATTTAGCTAATGAGTCAGTGAGAAGCCCCAATAATTTTAATTGGACCTTCATAGCAATTTTTGCAGTAGTGGTAATTCTTTACATTAATGAGGCAGAAAAAAAGAACTATAGAGTAATTAAAGCAGCCCTTGCACTTTATCTCGTTCATTGGTTCTATGAAATAATAAATGCACTAATCTGTTATTTCTTTGGATATGCACTTTGGAGTGTTTCTCCTGAAAGTTCATCTTTCATTCTTCTTATTGGAGTTAGTTGGGAACTTTCTATGATGTTTGCTATAGCAGGTTTTACCATCAAATTAATGCCAAAGAATAAAGATGCTAAAATTTTTGGAATTAATAATAGATTGGTTTATATAATTGGAACCGCGTTGGGCTTTTCTATATTTGAAATTTTCCTTGCCTGGACTCCGGCTTTCATTTGGGTGTATAAATGGTGGGGAGCTATTCCCGTTTTTATTACGACTTATATTCCTTTCTTTTTTGCTTGCAGTTGGACTTATGATGCAACTTTAATAAAACAAAAAAAATTCCTTTCAATAATGGCTATTCTTGATATTGCACTTTTGGTAATATTAATTCCATTAAAGATTATTTAGGAGAATTACTATGGACCAAAATTTGATTAACATGATGCTCACTCCTCCTGAAATTTTAGAAAGTAAAATTGTTCTATGCATCCAACCCCATCCAGATGACAATGAAATCGGAATGGGAGCAACTATCAAAGTGCTTGCTGATAAAGGCTGTGTAATTCATTATTTAACTATAACTGATGGAAGGCTTGGAACTCAAGATCCTAAAATGACCCCTCAAAAACTTGTTGAAATAAGGAAAAAAGAACTTCAAGAGGCTGGAAGTTTACTAGGTTGTTCTCGATTTTTTAATTTCAACTATCTAGACGGATCCTTAAACAATATTCCTGAATTAGCTAAGAAGATAGCAATATTGATTAGAGAAAACCAATATGATGTAATTTTTACTCCAGATCCATTTAATGCTTACGAAGGTCATAATGATCACATTGTAACTGGGAAAGCGGCCTGTCAGGCTTTTATTTCTTCAAATTTAACAGACTATCCAGAGAATACAACAACTAAGCCTTGGCAAGCGAAGGCAATTGGTTTTTACTTTACTTCAAAACCAAATACCATAATTGATATTAAAAATAATTTTGAACTCAAATTCAAGGCAATTTCCGAACATAAATCTCAAATGGATGCTAATACCTTAGCCCTCTTTAGAACCTATTTTGAAAACAAATCGACTGAACTTGGTAAAAAAATTGGCTGTAAGAAAGCTGAAGATTTCAAAGTATTAAGTCCTTTACATCTTCATTGTTTCCCAGAAGCCGATGCTATTTAAGTCATACTTTTATTTTTTATTTATTTATGATAATGTACTAGAGAAGGGAAAAAATGCGATTTAATTTCTGTACCATTGATGATTATGGATATTCAAATTTAGAGTACAGAAAAATTGAGCCAGAAATTCATGCTCTAAACAAAAAAAGAATCAAACATTTTAGTTTTCTTCTTTTGTTTATTTATTTATTTTTAATTATAAAAAACCTAATTCTTTTATTTTTTAGTAATATTCCAATGAATAAAAGTTCTTTATTCATTATTATTCCTTTTTTGATATCATTGATAATTCATTTTTTTTCTAAAAGTAATTTTGCAAGAAAAAGACCCGTCTTTTTTGAAGAATCTTCTTTATTTCTTATTGGAATATCTGCCACTTTATGTTTCGCAACCTTTACCCAAGATTTTTCATTAATTTTTTTAATAATTCTGCTTTGGTTACTACCAAATTTGAGAATTACTAGTTTTAAAAAAGTTATTTTTTTTCAATTTATAACCATCTTTTTCTCTTATATTTTTTTGATACAACAAAAAGAATTTAATGCTAATTATATTTCAAATATAGATAAAATCTTACTAATTTTGATTTCCTTAATTTTTGTATACTCTCATTTTAATCATTTCTTAGACGAAATCCAGCAAAGAGACAAAATTAAAGAACAAGAAGAAATTTTTAAAATACTTTTCCCAATTACTGAGAAAGAATTTGATTTTATCTCTCAAATAAACCTTGAAAATGAACAAGTAACAGTTTTGTCAAACCATCAAGATTATTTTAATCTTAAGAAAAAGCTTGTAACTATAACTCTAAAAGAATACTTAAACCTTATTTACCAAAAAAAAGATGGTAAAAATTTCTCTGTTCCCAATATTGAAGAATTTAAAGAAGTTGTATATTCAGCTTTCAAGCATGATGATTATATTGAAGATGCTTATTTTATGGCAGATGGATCTCGTAAAAGGCTTATTACAATAAAGGTAAGCAATAAACCCTTCATTTATAGTGTAGCATGGATTGATATTACACCTTTAGCAAAACGTGACAAACAAAAAACAGACGAAATGCGTTTTGCTCTTCAAAAAGCTGAAGAAGCTAGCACTGCAAAATCAACGTTTCTTAATGCTATGAACCATGATCTTAGAACACCACTTAATGCAATTATTGGAATGACAAATCTAGCCTTTGACGATATAAAAGATAATATTCCCTTAGAAGAGAAACTAAATGCAATAAGAAGTTCCTCAGAAGAACTTCTTCATATAATTGATGAAATATTACAAATGAGCCGATTGGTCTCACATCAATGTTCCTTTAATATTACTTCAGAAAACCTTAATCAGCTAATATTTGATATAAAATATGAAATGACTCCGTTTTTCAAAAAAAATGAACAAAAATTGATTATTACTAGTAATATAATCCATTCTGATGTTCTTTTAGATAAATTAAAATTTCTTAAAATTATAGAAAATCTTTTAGATAATGCCTCAAAATACTCACCTAAAGAAAGTGTAATAACATTAGATATTTCCGAGAATAAAAAAACAGTAAATAATATAATTCACTACTTAATTCAAGTAAAAGATGAAGGTTGTGGAATACCTAAATCGGAGCAAGATACTATCTTCAATTCTTTTTATAGAACCGGAATAGCAGCAAAAGGAGGAAAACCAGGATCAGGACTGGGCCTTTCTATTGTAAAAAATATTGTAGAAATATTTCATGGAACAATAAAAATTAAAAGTAAAATTAATGAAGGAACTACCTTCATAGTAGACTTACCAATTAAAATTCCTACAAAAGAAAAAGAAAATAAAATAACAGAAGTTCCAGATAGCATCAAAATAGAAGCTTTAAAAGGAAAAAAAATTCTAGTAATTGAAGATCATCCTTTGAATCAAAAGATTCTTGTAACTATTTTAAAAAAATATGGTTTAATTACCACGCAAGCAGAAAATGGGAAAGTTGGATTAAAGTATTTTCTAAATAGTAAAGAAAATGAATACTTTGGCATTTTAATGGATATTCAAATGCCAATAATGGATGGATATGAAACAACTGGAGAAATAAGAAAAAGTAAACACCCAGATGCTCTTTCGATTCCAATAATTGCAATAAGTGCAAACACTTTTGAAGAAGACATTGATAAATGCATTGCTAAAGGAATGAATAATTACTTATCTAAACCTATAGATAGAAGCAAATTATTACAAATTTTATTTGAATATATACCTAAATAGATAAAAAATCTTCTTTATTGTTGACATATGTCGAAAACTATTGTACATTATAAGGGTAAGCGACATATGTCGAAAACAAATAAATTGACAAGGAGATTTAATTATGCCAAGATTTGATGGAACAGGTCCTGAAGGACAAGGAAAATTAACAGGAAGAGGCTTAGGTAATTGTAATATACAACAAACTGATACAAAAGAGCCTATAGTAGCAACAGACAGAATGCCATTGGCAGGAAGAGGTTTAGGCCTCGGCTTAGGACGAAGAGGTGGAAAAAACTTTCGTTCCTGTGGTAGACCAATGGGTGGAAGAGGAAGAAGAGGAAACTGGTAAGGAGTAATTTATGCCAAGACCAATTAGGAAACGAAGAATTCACAGAATACCATCTTTTAATAGCTTTGGACCGTTGGATAAAAAAATTGAGATGGAACCAGTACAGATGAGTTTAGAAGAATATGAAACAATTAGACTTATCGATAATAGAGGTTTCACTCAAGAAGAATGTTCTCGACATATGGATATTGCAAGAACAACGGTACAGCAACTTTATAATGATGCAAGGTACAAAGTCTCCCTATCAATAGTTGATGGAAGACAGCTCATAATTGAAGGTGGAAACTATTTATTTTGTGAAACAGAAGAAAGTCCTGGTTACGGCAGACGCAGAGGTCGAGGTGGTGGCCGTGGAAATGGTTTTGGACCACTTAGAAGATAATCCTTATACAACCCTCCCTAACGGAGGGTTTTTTTTTGTTGCTTCCTTATAAAATTGGCAATTTCCATAAATCGTCTAATGCGATTATCAAAAAGCATTATATAACTTTCACAAAACCTAAATTTACCTTCATTGTCTCTATAACGCTTACACCCCCCTCTACAAAGTGCAAAATAATCACAATTTTGACAATCATTAGTTTTATTAAATGAATTTTCTATAAAATGAATTTCTTTTCTTTTTTGATCCATATCAACAATTTTACTTTCTTTAATATTTCCTAAACACATATCATCTAAACAATAAAAATCACAGGGATAAATACTACCATTACCTTCTAACACATATTGAACTGAACAATGGCCCAACATATCACAAGCCTCTGGCTCATTATTCAAAAGGATATTCAAAAAATTATCAAAAAGTCTAATAGAAAAAGAATCTTCTCTTAAAGAAGCATACCATTTATCAAATAATCTTATTAAAAAACTTCCATAAACTTTTGGACTTAAGAAGCGATTTGTTTTCCCCTCAAGAGGATCAAGGCAAGGAATAAATTGAAAGAAATCACAATGTTGTTTGCTCAAGAAATTCCATACCGAATCTAAATTTTCTGCTAATGTATTGGTAACAACCGTTAAAATATTATAATCAACATCATTCTCTCTTAATATTTTCATTCCATCAATCACCATTTTTGAGCTTTTTCCACCTTTTACAGTAGGACGTTGAAAATCTTGAAGTTGTCGTGTTCCATCAAAAGAGATTCCCACTAAAAAATTCTGATCATGAAAAAACTCTGCCCAATTTTGGTCAATTTGCGTACCATTAGTTTGAAAACTATGTTTGGTCTTTATTTTATTCTTATTATGTTTTTCTTCTAATTCAATAAAAAGCTTAAACCAATCAAGACCAACTAGAGAAGGCTCTCCACCTTGAAATACAAAATCTATTTCTTCTGTTGTATTTTCAAAAAATTTTTCTAATGATAGTTCAAGTATTTCTTCTGTTATAAAAGGATGAATTGCAATATTTCTGAGGGAAGCTTCATCCTTATAAAAGCAATAATCACAACTTAAGTTACAAGCACTTGAAGCAGGTTTTATCATAATTGTCATTTTTTTCACTTTTTATACTCCTATAAAATAGTAAATAACAATACCTAAAATTCCACTTGCCATTAACATAAAGATTGGATTTATTTTTTTCCATCTCAAGAGAACTAATACAAAAGCAAATAAAATAATTGCAACATAATTTACCAAACCATTTGATAAAGGGCTAATAGCAATCTTAAAAATCGCAACTCCTGCAGCAGCTATCATAGCAACTACAGCTGGGCGAAGGCCTGCTAAAATTCCTTTAACCCAATTGAGATCCTTATATTTAAAATACAAAAAAGCAAGCAGTGAAACAATCAATAAAGAAGGTAAAAGGCACCCCATAGTAGCAATAAGAGCTCCTTTTAATCCCGCAATTCTTATACCAACAAAAGTTGCACTATTGATGGCAATGGGACCGGGAGTCATTTCAGCAATACTAATTAAATCTGTAAACTCATTTATGCTCATCCATGAATGCATTTCAACTACTTGTTCTTGAATAAGAGGAAGAGCTGCTAATCCTCCACCAAAACTAAAAGCTCCAATATAAACAAAACTTAAAAAAAGGTTTAAAAGCATTATTTGCTTCCCTCCTTTTTACTTTCCAAATGGGAATAGAAAAATCCAAGAATACCACAACAGAAAATAATATACATAACATTAACACTAAAAAACAGAGAAGAAACAAAAGCAATAAGCATTGCAATTATATAAACTAATTTCTTTTGTTTAATAACATTAGAACCAAGGTTAATAACTACATCTGCAATTATAGCAGCAATTGCAGGTTGCATCCCCTTTAAAAAAGCATTAACAATTGGATTTGTTTTAAAAGCAATATAAAACTGAGAGATTATTGAAATAATAATAAAAGGTGGTAGAATCGTCCCAATTATTGATAATAAGGCTCCTAGAACACCACCAGTCTTGTAACCAACAAGAAGAGCTCCATTTACGGCAACCGCACCTGGAGCTGATTGCGCTATTGCAACCAGGTTCAACATTTCTTCATCGTCAAGCCATCCTAACTCGTCAACAAATTTTTGCTTCATCAAAGAGACAATAACATACCCTCCACCAAACGTGAAGGCACTTAATTCAAACATTGCTGAAAACAGTTTCAAATAGCGTTTAAAAGTCATTAAATATCCTTAATTTGTTTGCCTATACTATCACTTTTTATAAAAAATCCAAAGACTTTATACATGAATTTTAATATTTTATTGAAGACAACAATAGATTCTTACAAAAAATCTAGAATTTATATATATGCTTGTGTTAATATGATTTGAATGAATTTTTAAATATTGATTGAAGGAAAAAATGATTTACTCAAAACTAGGAAAAAATGTCTACACTCTTGCCTTGCTTAATTTTATTAATGGACTAGGTTCCTTTATTTTTCCATTTTTATCTCTATTTTTAATACAAAAAGTTGGTTATAGTGCAACAAAAGCTGGTTATTTTATAATGATTTGTTCAGTCCTTTATGTTCCAAGTTCTCTTTTATCAAGCAAGCTCTCAGATAAACACGATAGAAAAAAAATAATGGTCACAACTCAACTACTTTTTTCTGTTCTCATAATTCTTTCAGGGGCAATGATAGGAAATCTTGAACTAGTTCCAATAATTATACTTGTTGCTTTGATTTTTGATGGAGCAACTGACCCAGCTCGTTCAGCTTTATTCCAAGATTGTACTACTCTTGAAAACAGGCAAGTTGCCTTTTCCCTTTTCTATCTTAGTTCAAACCTTGGATTTGGAATTGGAGCCACTTTAGCAGGCTTTTTATTCAATAATTATACAGAATTGCTTTTTTACTTTACCGGAATACTTGGAATAGTGGGTGCCCTACTAGTTCAATTTCTTGTAGAAAATCAACAACCAACCCACCAGGAATTAGAAAAAAGCAAAGAAGGTAACTTAACTGATAAAGCTGTCGAGGGGAACATCTTCAAAGCACTTAAAGCCCGACCAAACCTTATGTTCTATATTATAATAATGTGTGGATTCCATTTTTTGGCTGCTTTGTTTTATTTTGGATTACCACTTTACACTACAGCTCTTTTTAATAAAACTGGAGCATCAAATTATGGAATTTTGATGTTTGTAAATGCTTTTGTAGCTGTAACACTTACACCCTTTATTACAAAACTCTCAAAAAATATTCATCCATTGTTAAGCATTGCCCTTGCAGCTTTCCTCTATGCAATTAGTTATTTTCTTTTTGGATTAAATTCGATCTTTATTGTTTTAGTATTTATAATGATTGGAAATACAATTGGTGAGGTCTTTTATGCAACCAATAGTAATTACTATGTTGCAAATCATACCCCAATGGGACATAGAGCTAGATTCAATTCCATCATGTCTATTTTAATGGGAGCAGGAAGTGCAATTGGTCCTTACTTTAGTGGGGTAATACTTGATCGATGGAATTTTAAAACCCTCTTTTTTATTGCAGGTCTTGGTATGTTGTTTATCTTCATTGATTTATTAATATTGCGTCAAAAAGATAAAATTTAAAATAGCTTGCCCCTTTCTTCATTTTACTGATAAAATAGCCTCATGAAAAAAGTTTTGATTTTCTTAATTTTGTTATGCTTAGTAATAAACCTTTATGCTTTTGATTTCGTAACAGAAATTGAAGAAATCAGCATGCATCCTGATTTTTGGGCAGGAGTTTTCCCTTCTTATATTGCTTATAAACTTAAATTACAAATGTTTGAATTTATTCCAGGAAATGAAACAGAACTTTCAGTTCTTTTATCAACAGGGATACAACCCAGAGTAATTACTCAAAATCCTTTAACGGGAGCTCCGGTTTGGGAAGATTGGGGGAATGATCTCAATAGTTTAAAATTAGCAGACTATGATACCATGGCTTCTTCTTGGGCTCTTACCTTTGGCCAAGGCTTCGGTGAACGAAAAAACGAATCAAAGAAAGACCCCCTATTTGTTTGGGCTAGTTTTGATGGTCAGTGGGAACAATCTTTAAACCCAATACTTCAAGGCCTAGATAGAAAAGGTTATCCTTTTGACAATGAAGTTTTTGACTATACTGTTGTTGATGATGAAATTTCTAGTTATAAAACCCTTGTAGGTACTCCAGACCTTCAAGGAGATAGACAACTACTTTCCATGAGTTTAAATTTGGGTGTTAATATTGAAATGCTTGAATTAAACACAGCATCAATTCAAGGAGTAGATGCTAAGCTAAAATTTACTTTTGGCCCAGAAAAACTTGGGAATTCCTTTACTGGTAAATCTGATTTCGTTAAGCTTTGGCTTTGGGCTGAAACAGGTTTCACCATTTTTCAACTTAAAGATGAAAATGCTTTAAACAAAATGAGTTTTGTAGTTGTAGATGATTTTGAATTTAGGTATTTAAATGGCTCTCAAATTCCAAAATGGGCAGAAAAAACTTATGGAACAGTTTGGAATGTTGAAAATATAAACAGCCCTGTTTTCCTAAGAAACTCACTTAAACTATATTATTATGGAAGGCAATTTTTAAATGGATTAGCAGTTCCTTCTTTTATGTTTTTCCTTGATTTAGGGTATAATGGTGGAAATTTGAATAATACAAATTTAACCATACCATTAGACTTTTTTACGGGAAGCTATGGGGTTCAAATTAATTTAAAAATGTTCAACTTCCTTTACATTTATTATGAAATAGGCCATGTTTTCCAAGATAATCCTGATTCAAGTTCTCACTTTGAGTCCTCAGAAACCATAAAATTCCTAATAAAGTTAAATTATTAAAAAAAATTATTGTCAAATCAATAAAAAAAATGCTTAAATGCTTTTATGGAAAATAAGAACTATTATAGACTTAAGAAATACAATTGTGCACAAGCTGTTGCTTTTTCATTGCTACCATTTATCAACGAAAAGGTTGATGAAACAACCCTTTTCAAAATGACTGAAGCTCTAGGTGGTGGTGGTTGTGGAACAAAAAAGGGAACTTGTGGTGCATTAAGTGGAGCGCAACTTATCATAGGATTAGCTACAAGCGACGGAAATCTTGAAAACCCCAATTCAAAAGATGCAACTTATAAAGCTGGTAAAAAAGTAAGCGAAGATTTCAACCGAATAATGAAAAGCTATATTTGTGAAGATATTAAAAAAGAGGATAATTGTGAAAAAGCAATTGAATTGGCTATAAATCTAACAAAAGAAGCATTACAAAATAAAAATTGACAATATAGCAATAATA
>Ga0265294_10008716_pt1 | contig 11781 bp, 5 predicted proteins | sample MunlanPumphouse3_FD_192504 | JGI IMG/M metagenome (GOLD analysis project Ga0265294, IMG submission 192504) | Groundwater microbial communities from a municipal landfill in Southern Ontario, Canada - Pumphouse #3 | ecosystem: Environmental > Aquatic > Deep subsurface > Groundwater | place... | reverse complement strand
TATGCGAACAGCCTTTATTCTACTCTTTACCTGCGTTTTTTGCTCAATGGCAGAGATGAGTTATACTCAAAATGCAAGAGTGACAATCAATAAACGCAATGCCACACTCAAAGAAGTGTTAAATGATATAGAAAAACAAACTGATTATTTGTTTATATATAACAATGAAGTAGATACTAACGAAAAGGTTTCAGTAAAAGCAAAACAAAAAGCTGTCTCCGAAGTATTATACTCAATTTTGGAAAATAAGGACATGAATTACTCTATGGAGGGTAATCACATACTCTTATCGACAGTGGAGAATGTAAACTCGGAAGAGATTTCATTAATTATAACCCAGCAACAAAAAAAACAAATAACCGGAACGGTTGTAGACGAAGCAGGGATTCCTGTTATTGGTGCAAATATAATTGAGCGAGGTACAACTAATGGAACTGTGACTGATATTGATGGTAATTTCAACTTACAAGTTGAAAATAACGCCTCTATTCATGTCTCATATATAGGTTATTTGGATCAGGACATAAACTCTACCAATCAAACGAGATTAAACATTGTTTTAACGGAAGATACAAAAACGTTGGATGAAGTGGTCGTCGTAGGTTTCGGAACACAAAAGAAAGTGAATCTGACCGGTGCGGTCGGAACAATATCTGCGGAAAGTATTGAAGGACGACCTGTCGCAAATGCGTTGCAAGCATTACAAGGCCAGGTCCCGGGACTAAATATTTCCCAAACAAACGGTTTGCTGAATTCCAGCCCATCGATGAATATCCGTGGAACAGGAACAATCGGGAGCGGTTCTACCGCGCAACCTTTGGTGTTGATAGATGGAACAGAGGGGAACCTTGAATTTGTAAACCCACAAGATATAGAAAATATTTCCGTACTAAAAGACGCGGCTGCCTCGTCCATTTATGGCTCGAGGGCGCCATTCGGAGTGATTTTAGTTACGACAAAAAAAGGAAAAGCCGGACAGGCCACCGTGAATTATAATAATAATTTAAGATGGTCAGCTCCGACCGTTCGTCCGAAGGTTATGGATTCATATACGTTTGCCACCTTTATGAACGATGCCTGCGTAAACTCTAATACCAGCGCGTTTATTACCGATGAGCGTTTACAGCGGATCAAGGATTATGTGGATGGTAAGATCACTACCGTATCCATTGTCGACGCCACCAATCCTCAATATTGGGCCAATGGGAACTCCTTCGGAAATGCCAATGTCGACGCGTATGACTTTTATTATAAGGACTGGGCTTTTTCTCAGGAACATAACATCAGCGCGAGCGGAGGTAATGACAGATTTACCTTTTACACTTCTTTAGGCTTTCTGGATCAAAACGGATTATTGGATGTTGCCGATGACAGTTATCAGAAATTTACTCCCATGGGGAAGATTGACGCGGAGATAACTAGTTGGCTGAAACTGAATTATACAACACGTTTCATTCGTACCGATTATGGTCGTCCAACCAGTCTGACAAGCGGGCTTTATGCCAACTGGGCACGACAAAACTGGCCTATACTTCCCACACATGATGATAACGGGTATATTTATCGTGGATCTCCATTACTCTATATCGAACAGGGCGGAAAAACCAATGACCAGACGGATAGTTACAACAACCATGGGAGCCTTACGATGGAACCGGTAAAGAACTGGGTAACTACGGTAGACCTTAATTATAACATTGAGTCGTACAACCAAAAATCGGTATCATTAAAAACCTACAATCATGATGTGAATGGCGCGCCGTATATCAACCGGCAGACCTCTTCGGTAAGTAACAAATGGTGGAAAAATAACTACCTGAACCTGAATGTGTATTCAGCGTATGATTTCACACTCAACCAGCATCATAACTTTAAAATGATGGCAGGGTTACAATATGAGAATCTGAAATACTCCACCTTTGGCTTATCAAGAGCGGGTGTGGTTGTAGATGATCTGCCTGTAGTCGACTTAACATCCGGATTAAATTATGACGGTACCGTGGCAACACCCAGTGTAAACGGAAGTATGAAAGAATGGAGTACCGCCGGATACTTTGGACGTTTAAATTATGATTATCAGGGAAAATACCTGGCGGAAGTTAATCTTCGGTATGATGGTAGTTCCCGGTTTCGTTCGGATAACCGCTGGAACTGGTTTCCTTCTTTCTCGGCAGGATGGAATATTGCCCGGGAGAATTTTTGGGAGCCTTTCTCACCGATTGTAAATACATTGAAGTTACGAGGCTCTTATGGTAACTTAGGAAATCAAAATACAAGCAATTGGTATCCGACCTATGAAGTTCTATCTGTACAAACCAACGCAGGCACATGGTTACAGAATAGTGTCAAACCCAATGTCGCTTATTCTCCCGCCTTAATCAGTTCTACTCTTACCTGGGAAAAGATCAATACTTGGAATGTCGGCGTGGATGCCGGAGCATTTAATAACCGGTTGACAGGGGCTTTCGATTATTATGTACGGAAAACATTAGATATGGTCGGACCAGCTATTGAATTGCCAAATATCTTAGGAAAAAATCCTCCGCGCGGAAATAATACGGACTTAAAAACATATGGGTTTGAACTGGAAATAGCCTGGCAAGATCGTCTGCAAAATGGGTTATCCTATGGCGCTAAACTCCTTTTGTCGGATTATCAAACGGAAATAACAAAGTATCCCAATACCACCAATTCTCTTTCCACCTATTATCCCGGAATGAAATTGGGAGAGATCTGGGGGTATGAAACAATAGGGATAGCTCAAAGTGATGAAGAGATGCAGAACCATCTGTCTTCATTACCAAATGGTGGACAAAATGCGTTTGGGAGCCAGTGGACAGCCGGTGATATTATGTATAAAGATACAAATGGAGATGGGATGATCAGTGCCGGATCTAATACATTGGGAGATTATGGAGACCAAAGGGTCATAGGAAACAGTACACCACGCTTTCAGTTCGGTTTGGACATGAATGCTTCTTGGAAAGGTTTTGACGCTCGGATCTTTTTGCAGGGTGTAGCCAAAAGAGATTATTGGAGCGGTACAGAAGCTTTTTTTGGATCCAACAAAACAAATATGTGGTACATCATTGGCTTTACAGAGCATGCGGATTATTTTAGGCCTGAGCAATCCAATGATCTACCTGTTAATCTGGATTCCTATTACCCCAGACCTTTGTTGTCTAATAAAAATCTGAGAGCCCAGACGCGTTATTTGCAGAACGCGGCATATATCCGCCTGAAAAACATTTCTGTAGGATATACATTGCCTATACAAATTACAAATAAATTCCATGTCAATAAACTGCGTCTATTCTTTTCGGGAGAAAATCTATGGACAGGAACAAAACTGGCCAATATGTTTGATCCGGAAGGTATTGATGGAGGCCATTCGAACAGCGGGCTGGGATACCCTCTTCAGAAAACATTCTCTTTTGGATTAAGTGTGACACTATAAAAAAATCGAATATGAAAAGAATAAAATATTTACAATCACTACTGCTTGTCTGTCTCGTCTTTACAGCATGCAACGATTTATTGGATCAAGAACCTATGTCGGAGATATCTCCGGAATATTACCTGAATGAAGAGACCCAATTGGAAGCTTATGTTAATGGTATGTATATTAAAATCCTGCCGTCTCATCCATCATGGAACTATGGGACCTTCCAAACCGACCAACATACCGATAATCAGGCCTATATGACAGTCAGTAGCAAATATGTTATAGGCGAATGGAAGGTAAGTCATAATGATGGCAGTAACTGGGATTTTGAAAATATCTACAATTGCAACTATTTCCTTGAGAACGTGTTATCTAAATATGAGTCCCGCTCATTGGCCGGAAGTGACGCAAAACTCCGTCATTATATTGGGGAGATTTACTTCTTGAGGGCGTACGAATATTTCAAACGTTACCAATTATTCGGAGATTTTCCAATTGTGGATCATGTGTTAAAGGATGACTTGGCTGAATTAACCGAAGCGAGTAAACGAATGCCGCGCAATGAAGTAGCTCGCTTTATCCTATCTGATTTAGACAAAGCTATTGATTTTATGCAAACAACAATAGAAAGCCGGCGAACCCGGATCAATAAAGAATGTGCGTTATTACTCAAATCTCGTGTCGCATTATATGAAGGAACCTTTCTGAAGTATTTTAAGGGAACCGCTTTTGTGCCTCAGGGCAGTGAGTGGCCAGGAAGCGAGAAAGATTATAATAAATCCTATAGCTATCCAGGTGGAAGTATTGAAAATGAAATAGATTTTTTCCTGAACGAAGCTATCAGTGCAGCTAAGGAAGTTGCTGATGCTGCCACATTGACACTGAACACAGGATTTGTTCAGCAGGATGCTTCGGAAGCAGCGAACCCATTTATGGACATGTTTGCTAGTGTAGATCTTTCAGCATACGGGGAAGTCCTTCTATGGAGAGAGTATAATAAAGGATTGGGAATAACTCACGGTGTGGGTGAAAGTGCTCAAAGAGGAAATTATGCTACTGGAGTAACGCGTGGAATGACGGAAAGTTTTTTGATGGCTAACGGACTACCAATTTATGCGACTAACAGTGGATATGAAGGAGATGATTATATCTCGAACGTCCGTGCTGGCAGGGATAGCCGTTTAACTCTTTTTCTAAAAGAACCAGGTCAAAAAAATGTTCTATGGGAAAATACGGCGGGAAGCAATACCGTTTTATTTGAACCTGTTCCTAATTTGTTGGGATCGGATGCCTCACGACTATATTCTACAGGTTATGCCCTTCGCAAAGGCAACCCATGGGACGCTATCCATTTAGCTAATAATGGTACCTATACTGGCTCCATCACATTTAGGGCTGTAGAAGCTTTACTAAACTATATTGAAGCGTACTACGAAAAGAATAACACATTGGATGGAACATCTCGACAATATTGGCAAATGATACGGGATCGCGCCAAGGTAAATACGGATATAGATAAAACATTTCAAGCTACAGAGATGGCAAAAGAAGCTTCAAATGATTGGGGTGCTTATTCCGCAGGATCTCTTCTTAATGATCCGATATTGTATAATATTCGCCGTGAGCGCCGTTGCGAATTAATGGCTGAAGGTTTGCGTTGGATGGATTTGCAACGTTGGCGTTCTTTAGACCAGATGATCTCAACGCCTTACCATATTGAAGGGTTCAAATTATGGGGGCCAATGCAAGAGTGGTATAAGAATAGCGATGGGTCATCCCAACTTGTCCATGGTTTGAATAATGCGACTTCGAACGTTTCGTCTCCAGAACGCAGTTTGTATTTACGCCCTTATGAAAAGGTTTCAGGTAGCCTGGCTCTAAACGGATATCGCTGGATGATGGCTCATTACTTATATCCGGTTGCCATACAGGATATGTTGATCACCTCACAGGATAATAATTTGTCAACTTCTCCAATTTATCAGAATCCAGGGTGGCCATTAAGTGCGGATGCCAGCGCATTTGAATAATATATGAAGAGGATGAAACATAATAAATTTTTAATATATGAAGAGGATGAAACATAATAAATTTTTTCTATTACAAATAATAGTTATACTCTTTGCCGGGCTTTTATGCTCGGCCGAGAGTATGGGCAGAAATACTTGCACCCTGAATATCGGTAGTTTTAACATCAGTTATGATAATAAAAAAGAAGAAGTGGGATGGGAATACCGGAAAGAGTCGGTTGCCTCTTTGATTCGTTTCCATGAATGGGATGTGTTTGGAACCCAGGAGGGACAAAGCTATCTGTTAGAAGATATAGCTGGCGAAGAATATGATTATGTCTTTGCCAATGGCTTCTTTAATCAAAAAAATCCTGATATCGATCTGGAGAGAAGTCAGCATAACGGCATTTTTTGGCTGAAAAACAAATTCGAACTGCTGGACACGGGTAGTTTCTGGTTGTCGGAGACTCCGGATGTCAAATCTTTCGGCTGGGATGCAGCGGAAAGTCGAGGGTGCGTATGGGTCAAACTCAAAGAGAGAAATACCAATATTACCTTTTTCTTCTTTTGTGTACACTTTGACCACCGGGGGGTAATCGCTCGGCAGAACTCGGCGCTACTTGTCTTAAACAAGATCCAAGAAATAGCAATAGATTTTCCGGTTTTTTGTGTAGGCGATTTTAACGGGTCTGCAGATGCTGAACATATACAGACGATGAAAGCAAACGGTTTATTATACGATTCATATGATATTTCACAATCTCCGCCTTACGGAACAAAAGGGACTTCCAACCAATATAAGAAAGACTCTGCGATGGATCAAAGGATAGATTATATCTGGGTAACAGAAGATATTGAAGTCAAAAAATTTGGCGTTTTGAATGAAATGCCTTACAACCGGTTTACATCCGATCATTTTCCTATTATGATTAAAGCAGAATTGTAATATCTTTGTTATAACATATTTCCAACTATTTTATGACCATGATCACACGACGAGATTTTATTAGAGTTACTGCTGCTGGTGGTGCGTTAGCATCGATTGGAAAAGTATCGGCTGCCCGGTCGGTTGTACAGCCTCTTTTGCCTGAAGAAGGATTTGCATGGGAGGGAGAAAGAGAGATCCCTGTGTTACAAGAAACCGATCTGGTGGTTGTCGGAGGCAGTTCGCGGGCAGTGGCAGCGGCGGTCGCGGCGGCAAAAAGCGGATGTAAAGTGTTCCTGATTGCGCAGATGCCTTATCTGGGTGATGATATCTGCGGCTCTTTCTTGTATGATCGCAAAGAAAATGAAGAGTTGTTGACCTCGCTTTCTCGTCGTCTTTTCCTAGGGAGTACTTATCCGACACCTCTACAGGTGAAGACTGTACTCGAAGAGGAATTGATCGGACAGGATATTGATTTCCTGTATAGCAGTTATGTGACAAACGCGGTGACCGACACGGCCGGCAATATCGGCGGGGTAGTGATAGTGAACCGTTCCGGGCGACAGGTGATCCGTTGCAAAGCGGTGATTGACGCTACACATACCGCTTCGGTGGCTATACTGTTTGGCGTTGAACTTCGCAACCCCTCTTCAGTGGCCGAGGAATATCAGTTTACCGTATTGGGGAATAAACCGAGACAGGCTTCCCAGATCATTCAAACGGAGGTCTGGGAGAAGCCGATTTCGTTTAAGGATATAGAATACCCCGTTACCCGCTATACATTCCGCTTATCACCTAAAGACAACAGTTATGCTTCGTTGATGGAGGTCGAACAGACTATTCGTGATCTGACTTGGGATCCCGACCAGGTGGATAGTGCCGATCTGCTTTGGTACACTCCCCGGCAAATGATCCGAGGAGAAAAAGCATACGAGGGGAAAGGGGATACACTTCGGGCAATACCGCAAGAGGCTTTTATTCCTCAGGGGAAGAAAGGGCTCTGGGTGTTGGGCGCTTGTGCAGATATGGCACGCGAAGTAGCGGCACAGGTGATGCGTCCTGTTCCGGCATTGTTCCTTGGCGAATTGTTGGGCGAACAGGTAGCTCATACAATAAAGAAAATGACAATGCCCTCAAATATATCCGTTCGTCCTCTACCGGGTAAAGGATTCAACTATGGGGAGATTGGTGAGATATTGAAACCACTTCGTGCCGTACACCGTCTCGGAACGGTCAATTCCCCCGTGGAGGCTTTGCCGGTGATGGGATGTTATGATGTGGTCGTCTTAGGAGGAGGAACAGCCGGCGCTTCGGCGGGTATCTCGGCGGCACGGCAAGGAGCCAACACTCTGGTGCTGGAGTACCTACATGGCTTGGGAGGCCTTAGTACACTGGGGCTGATCGGCGTTTACTGGGATGGTTTCCGTGAAGGTTACACCGCGACAATGGACAGCGGTGTTAAGGATATGGCTCCGGCGGATCATCCTCGCCAACTGAAAGACTGGCAGTCGCGTTTCCAGTCCGACTGGAAGATGGAGTGGCTGCGTCGCCAGCTTCTTGAAGCGGGAGGTAAACTCTGGTTTGGCGTTATGGGCTGTGGCGCGTTGACAGAGAATGGGACAGTGAAAGGAGTGGTTGTATCCACTCCGTTCGGTCGGGGTGTGATCCTTTCCAAAGTATTGATAGATAGTACAGGAAGCGCTGACATCGCGATTGCCGCGGGTGCATCCTTCGATTATACGGGAAAGAAGACCCTAGCGGTACAAGGTGCGGGCATGGGGAAGAAAGATCCGGGAGATTATTATGAGAATAACGACTGGTTGTTTATAGACGATACAGATATACTAGATGTTTCACGCGTCTATGTACAGTCCAAGCATAAATTCCGTGGGCATTATGACATTGTAAAGATCCCACAGACCCGCGAACGCCGGCGGGTGATTGGTGAGTATATCGTTTCAGTCTACGATGTATTGAACCACCGTCGTTATCCCGATACGATCTCTTTCCATAAAAGTTCTTTCGATACCCACGGGATGATCGTGGATCCTTACTTTATTCTCAGTCCACCGATGGAACGGCATAAGGTGTATGATGCCGATGTGCCTTTGCGCAGCTTACTGCCGAAAGGGTTGGACGGCATATTGACTACCGGACTGGGAGCCAGTGCGCACCGTGACGCGATGCCGGTGATCCGGATGCAACCCTGCCTGCAAAACCAAGGGTATGCCGTAGGTTACCTCTCGGCAGTTGCTATCAAAGAGAAGAAAACGCTTCGGAAGGTAGATATAAAGAAAATTCAAAGCCACTTGGTCAGCATAGGTAATCTGCCGGAACGTGTATTGAAAGATAAAGAATTCAAAGGCTATAGCGAAAAAGAAATGCGGATGGCGACAAGCACCGTTTCCGATAATTATAAGGGGTTGGAGATTCTGTTGACCGATCCTAAACGCTGTGCTAAACTGGTCGGTGAAGAGATACGTCGTGCAACTTCGCCGGAAGCCAAGGTGATCTACGCCAGTATTCTCTGCATCTTAGGCGACAGCACGCATGCGACTGTATTAGAAGAGAATATCCGCAGTTATCCCGCATGGGACAAAGGATGGCATTACACCGGGATGCATCAGTTCGGGATGTGTCTCAGTCCACTGGACGCGCTCATCACCGCTCTGGGGAATGCGGCGCAGACAAGCTCCCTTCCAGTGATCATAGAGAAGGCTAAACTGCTCTCTCCAGAAGATTACTTCTCTCATTTCCGCGCGATAGCGATGGCAACGGAGGCTATCGGTGGTCGGGAAGCAGCCTCTCAACTCTATGAAATGTTGACTACGCCCGGTGTACGCTACTATGATATAAACTCATATACAACTGCCCGCAATCAGGTTGTGCCCGATGATATCGATGTGAGCCTACGTAACCGCGCGCTGAAGGAATTGCACCTGGCTCGCGCCCTCTACCTGTGTGGCGACAAAGAGGGTGCAGGGGAAGAGGTGTTAAGCCGTTATGCCACCAGCTTGCAGGGACATTATGCCCGCTATGCTTCTGATATACTGAACTTGTAAGGGTGATTCTTTATGCCGATAAAAAAAATGTTGTCGCCCCGGACTTCTTTAAAGGCTCACTCACCGCGAGTGAAGTTGCTTTACACATTGAAGCGAGGATCAAAAGCGTATTCCCCCAGTGCGATATGGTGGAAGTACCTATCGCCGACGGAGGAGAAGGAACAGTCAGCGCGCTTGTCGCTGGAACAGGAGGAAAGATCATTACGGCTACAGTTTCCGATCCCCTAATGCGACCGATAGAAGCTCATTACGGGATCATTGATAAAGGTTCTACCGCCATTATCGAAATGGCCGAAGCTAGCGGACTAACTCTTATTCCTCCCAAAGAGCGGAACCCAATGGAACCGATCACCTATGGTACAGGCGAGCTGAATCATTTCGCCGAAATCATTCGGGAGTTTACCGGTAAAAAGGTCAGCGATATTCCAGGAGCAGGAACCGCCGGAGAATTGGGAGGCGCTCTACTGTCATTCTTAGAGGCAGAGTTGACACCGGGCATCCGATGTTTAACTTCGTGGTGATTTCACCGAGAATATCATTACAGATACCCCTATATTGGTCAAGTACGTTGGGTCTTTTCACTTCTTCAATAGTCTTTGATCAGCTATAAAGATACTGAAAATCAGTGGCCTGACCTACTTTTTTATGTTAAACTTTATTCATATATATCTGAATATTAACTAGTTGATAATTTTTTACCGAAGTATTGATTATAAGGACTAAATTTTAATTATACATGGTTTATCGAGAATGGATTACTTATTTGCGAAAGTTGACTGAATAAAAAACAAAGAAACGTAACATAAAAAGGCAAAAATTAGAGATGCTATCACTTTTATAGTGCACAATTTGAATGTATTGAAAAGATAATAATTATAAACTTAAACAAACATTTTATGAAAAATGCGAATAAAACAAAATTATCCGCAATGATGTTCTTGCAATATTTCATTCAGGGATCATGGTTTGTAACCATGGGAACATATTTAGGCTATACTTTAAATTTCAACGGCGTACAAATCGGACTTGCATATGGAACAGCAGCTATTGCTGCAATTATTTCACCTGTGTTTGTTGGTATGATCGCCGACCGTTACTTCTCACCCAACAGAGTACTTGCTTTTCTAAATATAACTGGCGCCATATTACTTATTTGGTTGACTAGGATTGATAATTTCTCACTGTTCTTCCCTGTTTTACTGGCGTATACAATTTGTTTTATGCCGACTATGTCATTATGTAATTCAATATCTTTTGAAAATTTAAAAGAACCGGCGAAAGAGTTTTCCAGAATTCGTCTATTCGGCTCATTTGGATGGATTGGGGCAGGTTTTTTAATTAGTGCCTTTAAACTTGAGACACTACCCACACCCTTTCTTATTGCCTCATTCATCTCTTTATTAGCAGGGTTATATGCTTTGTCTTTACCTTATAGAAAACCAATTAAAACAACAGAGAAAGTAACAGTAGGTCAAATACTTGGATTTGATGCTATAAAATTAACTAAAAATCGCTCGTTTCTTATACTTTTAATATTCTCAGCTTTAATATGCATTCCATTGTCTTTTTACGATTCGTTTACAAATCTATTTATTGTGGATGAAGGTATAAATAATGCTGCAGCAGCAATGAGTCTTGGACAAATAGCTGAAGTTATATTTTTATTTACTTTTCCGTTCTTTTTTAAGAAATTGAAATATAAGGGGAGCATTATTGCAGCTATATTAGCATGGATTTTAATGTACGGATTCTTTGCTCTTGGTGCACAAACAGGTTCCAGTGCTTTTATCTATTTAGTATTACCCCTACATGGTTTCTGTTTCACCTTTTTCTTCGTTACAGGGCAGCTTTATGTGGATGAAAAGGCTCCATCAACATTGCGAAATTCAGCACAAGGACTTATCACTTTTGCTACTTACGGTGTGGGCAAATATGTGGGGACTTTAATTGCAGGTAATGTAGTTGATAGATTTTCGATTGAAGGATCCTATAACTGGGTATCCGTGTGGGCGGTCCCCTTTGTAATGGCAATTATTATTCTGATTGGATTTACATTATTATTCAGGGAAAAATTAAAAAAGAAAGGAAATCGTAGTTTTTCCACTAATTAACAATTCAAGTTTCGCAAGTAAAAATTCAGTAAAAATAATCGCATAAAAAAACGGCATAGAAGCTTCTGTAATTCACAGATTATTAGTATATTTAAGCGTAAAAACCAAAAATACTAACAGCCCTATGCCGATATACAAAAGTAACTCGATTTTATCAGAAATCAGCGTTTTTTTCAAGAAAGATGATTCAAACAGTGCCCTTTTTACCCTGACGGATATGCTAAAAGGT
>Ga0265294_10008713_pt1 | contig 11786 bp, 9 predicted proteins | sample MunlanPumphouse3_FD_192504 | JGI IMG/M metagenome (GOLD analysis project Ga0265294, IMG submission 192504) | Groundwater microbial communities from a municipal landfill in Southern Ontario, Canada - Pumphouse #3 | ecosystem: Environmental > Aquatic > Deep subsurface > Groundwater | place... | reverse complement strand
TAAAGGGAATTGTTATCTTAATAGCTGTCTATGTCGACTTCCTAAAGAAGCGAAAAGAGGGGACAAATTAAGCTAAGGGCTCCGAACGGAGCCCTTTTCTTTTAAAGTAAAATCTTCTCCACCACCTCTTGGTAGCGCTTTTGGAGCTTAGCGTAAGTTTCAGAGTATTTAGGATTGGCGACAAAGTCTTTCTCTGCCCCCTTAAAAGCCGCTACCCCCTGCTCAACGCTATCGTAGATTCCTATGGCCAATCCGGCGGCTATAGCAGCACCAGCTGTCCCCGACTCGCGGTAGCGAGCCCTTTTAACAGGACGCCCCAACATATCGGCTTTAATCTGGAGCCAGAGGTCGGAGCGACTCCCCCCTCCGGTGGCTAAGATATCGTTAATTACAATTCCGCGCTCCTCGAGCTTCTCAAACGCCTCGAGGAAAAACATCGTCTCCCCCTCTAGGAGGGCCCGGTAGAGCTCTCCCCTTCCCGTTGTAGCATCCATTCCTAAGAAGAGGCCATTGCCCCCTGGGAGGAAAAGAGGTGCCCCTGAGGGTTCCACAAAGGGGAAGAAAAGAAGATTACTGGGGGCTGATGGAGCTTCAGCTGTAAGGAGTGCTAGAATCTCCCTCTCACTCAGCCCCTGTTTTTGGAGATCGCTAGTAAAAGCCTTCATAAACCAAGTTTGTAGTGCGCCAGCTTGGTTGTGGATAAAGGCGACATATTTACCGGGCACCACGTGGTGCTCTACCCCCAAGTTTAGATTCAACATCATCTTGGGGTCGGGAATTGAGTCGAAAATAACAGTAGTACACTCTACTGTGCCAATACCGGTTACCGAGTCACCCCCTTTAACCGCTCCAGCTCCCAGGGCGTTGATACACTGGTCGTGTCCCCCCACGATAATCTTAACATCGCGGTTGAGACCCAGTTTAGTGGCCATTTCGGGCAAAATAGTCCCCATGAGGGTCCCTGGAGGGATAGTATCGGCTAGAATGCGCCCATCGAGCCCTCCGATTGCGAGGAGCTCGTCAGACCACTTCTCATTCCATAAATCGAAAAGGAGGGTTCTATTGGCGTGGCAGTAGTTGGTAGCAGCAACCCCTGAGAGGCGATAGACCAAGAAGTCGGCCCACGAGAGGACCTTCCAGATCTTACTATGGAGCTCACTCTGGTTCTCCTGGTACCACACCAACTTAGGGTAGGTGTAGGAGTAGCCTAAAATATTGCCGTTTATCCGGTAGAAGGCCTCATGCCCCATCGCCTCAAAACGACTGATGGCATCTTTACGTCGCTCATCGTGGCTAAAGATTGAGGGGCCCAAGATGTTCCCATTTTTATCGAGGGGGACCATCGCCTCACCAAATGAACCCACCGAGATTGCCTCTACTGGGTCCGAGCGGTATTTGCCCTCCCAAAGGGAGGTGTCCCCCGCCTCTTTAATCGTTTTATAGAGGGCCCGCTCCACCTCAAAGCAGTCGAGTTCAAAGACTCCGGCTTCCCCCCTAAGGACTTCATAGGAGGCTTCTGAGGAGGTGATGAGGGCACCATCGGCGTTGTAGACGGAAACTTTACACCCCGAAGAACCAATATCGAGACCCATTAAACTCATTTGCCCCTCCTAACCAAATAGCTTTTGTGCACTGCCACCTATTTGTAGCTCCTCAACAATCTCCAACACTCGTTTATAGACGGCCTCTTGGCCCGCTTCGATTGACTCTTTAACATTAGATTCGTAGGCTTGGCGAATGTCGGTGCCAATATTGAGTTTAGCAATCCCCTCTTTGAAAGAGTCAAGGAGGTAAGAGACAGCCATCCCCGACCCACCGTGGAGGACTAAGGGGATATCGAGTGCCTTGTTGAGCTCTCTTAAACGCTCAATGTGGACGCGGGCAGTCACCTTCTTTTTATCACGGGAAGCTTGAGAGATTGCCCCATGGACCGAACCAACGGCGACGCTGAGCCAGTCTACCCCACTCTCTTTAACAAACCTGATTGCCTCATCGACATCGGTAAATCCCTTGAGGGAGGCAAACAACTCTTCGTAGCTGGGCATGGGTCCATCTTCGTGCCCCATAACGGCCCCCAACTCAGCTTCAACAGGGGCCCCATGGCTGTGAGCATAGTCGACCACCTCTTTGGTCACCCTAATATTCTCCTCTAAAGGGAGGCGGGAGCCATCAACCATCACCGATTGGTATCCAACACTGATAGCCTCTTTGATGTCACGCATATAGTCAACCTTGAGATGGTCCTCATCGATGACCGGAATATGGTCAAGGTGGAGTCTTGTGACGCGACTATCGCCCCATTTATCGTACTCTTTAGCCACAGCAGCGATGCTCTGGGAGGAGAATTTCATCCACTCAAGACGGGCTACGGCGATGAGGCCGAAGGTATCACTCGCTTTAAGGGCCTTAACTACCGGCTCCACCATAGGGAGGTGGGGCATATTAAAGGCGGGGATAACAATATTTTTCTTGTAAGCTTTAGTCATGATGGCACTAATATCGTTCATTTGGTTGCTCCTTTTAGCTAACACTTTTTTTGAATATATTTTTCGTCACGATTGACGAGAAAAGTCTCTAAAACAACAATGTGGGGGGAGTTTTGGTGATTTTTGATTTGTTCAAACAACATATCGACAATTGCCTGGGCCTCCCTCTCTTTACTAATTCCGACACTCGAGAGGGGCATTGGGAAGTTAAGATCACTTAAAACATCGTCAACGCCCACAATGGGGACCTCTAAGGCGACCATCGAAATTGTATCGATGGCAGCTAAAGCGATAAAGTCGGAGAAGGCGAAGATTGCATCAAACTCCCCTTGGCGGTCTAAAATAGTTGAGATGTGATTACTATCTGCCCTTGGAGTAATCTCAGCCTCCACCACTAAGTTGGCGTCAAAAGGAATCCCATACTCCCTTAAACACTTCTTATAACCTGTTAAACGGTCGTTGGAGGAGGAGATATGGGGGGGACCATTGAGGTAGAGAATCCGTTTTCTCCCCTTCATTACTAAGTGCTGGGTAGCTAAAAACCCCGCCCTTACATCGTCCCATAAGACGGTGTAGAAGAGACGCCCAGCAAAGCGCCGCCCCATTATTACATAGGGGATTCCGTTAGAGATCATCAGATCAAAGATATCGGTCTTTTTTTGGGTGGGGCAAATAATAATACCATCAACCTTACGGCTAATGGCGGTACGCACCGCTTCAAACTCGATATCACAATTTTCATCGGTGTTCATTATGAAGGAGTTGTACCCATTTTTACGAAGCACCCTATCCATCTCCCTCACTTTTGAGGCGAAGAAGGGGTTGGCTATATCGGGGATAATAATTGCTAAGGTGTGGGTAACCCCCGAGCGCATCGAAGCGGCCAGCATGTTGGTAAGGTACCCCATCTCAACCGCTTTTTTACGTATAATCTTCTTGGTCTCTTCGGAGATATCGTCCATATCTTTAAGAGCATGACTCACAGTGTTGACCGTAAAGCCGGTAGCCTGAGCAATATCCTTCATCGTTACACGCCTGGGCCTCTTAATTATTGACACTCCAATCTCCTCTAATTGCCAAGATTATAACCTATAAGTGGCTAGAAATCGAGTTCACTCCTCCTAATTATGTGGTCTTGGTAAGCTTTATCGAGCTCAACGAAGTAACCACTCCACCCCCACACCCTTACAATCAGGTTGCGGTACTTGTCGGGGTGCTTCTGGGCATCCAACATCATCTCTCGATTGACCCCGTTGAGTTGCATCTGCATCCCCCCTAGGTCCATGTAGCTCTTCACCAAGCGCGCCACCTTAGCCGTGCTCTCAGCGTTCCTAAACATCGAATCGTCAAGTTCGATTGTGAGGGGGCCACCGTTGGCGACTCGCTCCAAGTTTCCTTTGCTAAACGATTTGATGAGAGAGATGGGCCCTTTGAGGTGAGTATGAAGGGATGGGGAGAAGTTACAAGCAAACTCTTCCCCCTGGTGACGCCCGTCAGGCGAGGCTCCCAACTCATTACCGTGCCACAGGTAGTACATAGCTGAACCGGTCCCCGCTCTAAAGATCCCCCCGCGGTCGTTAGATACCCCTTCAAGGGAGTCGGCAAACCAATCGAGGAGCTCGCCAGCTAAGGCGTCGACATAATCATCATCATTACCCATTTTAGGGGCTTCAAAACGCAAGAGGTGGTAGAGTTCGTCATACCCCACAAAGTCGGCTTCAAGGGCCTTGAGGAGGGTCTCTTTATCAACCCGCTGCTCCTCAAAAACATACTTTTTAATGGCTGCTAGCGAGTCGGTAGCACTCGAGAGGCCGGTGCCATGAATTCCGTAGTTGTTGTAGCGCGCACCTAGGCTAATATCTTGCCCCTTGGCGATACACCCCTCCATCATGAGCGACATAAGGGGAGTTGGCTCCATATAGACGCCGTTGGTGTTGGAACAAATCTCGGCGGTTTGACGGCAGAGTTTACTTTTTACAACCTCTTTAAATTTATCAAAAGTTTCACACTCAGTGAGGCAGGGGAGAGCCTCTAAGACAGCCTTCAAAAAGGAGAGAGCATCGATATTTACAATATCCATCGCCACTTCAGGGATAATAAACTCCCAACAAGCCGCCACAACGTAGTTTAAAGCATCCTCTTCACGGTAGCCCCACTTCTTAAGGGCGTTGACAACCACTTCGTCATTGGAGTATTGGGGGAAGCCAAGCCCCTGCTTGGTCATCTCAGAACCCAACTCCAACACCTCGATGGGGGTGCCAGCGTGAACTCGAAGGTTAATCTTAGGGTCAATCAGTTTGAGTTCAAGGGAGGCCTCCATACAGAGTTTTGAGAGGTCGTTGAAAGCATCTTCACCGCTAGTAGTAAGTCCCCCTAACATGAGGGACTGGCCGTTATCACCCTGCTGCATCCCCGGGTAGAGGTCGCTATCTTTGTTGAACGAGATGAAGAACTCTTGGAGAAGCTCAAGGGCACTCTCTCTGGTGAGCACCCCTTTAGCTAAGTCCGCCTCATAGTAGGGGAACATAAATTGGTCAAAGCGCCCAATTGTGTTGTGGTAGTTGAAACTGGCCCACAGCCCAAAGTGAATGAGGCGGAAGAATTGGAGAGCTTGAACAAAGTTTTGGGGTCGGTTTTGGGGAATTTGGGCAAAGCTCTCCGCCACAGTGGTATTACCCACCTCAATGGCTGCCAAACGGTAGCGTTCAGCAAACGCCTCCATAATATCAAGGGTCTCAAGGAGTATATTGAGGTAGGCAATCTTCTCAGCGTCTCTGTGGGTTTTTAGAGACTCTTCAATCTCAAGGCGAACTTGGTTAAATCCCTTATCGATTAAGGAGGAGTAGCTGGGGCAGATGTTACTAACTTTACCCTGCTCATGAATCCTATAGGATCGCTTTATAACCGACCACTCCCGCTCTGTGTAGATTTCGGGAATCGTAGGAACCGTCCTTAGAAGGGCAATCTTCTCGTTGGGGAAAACAACAACCTTCTCCTTCTCCAAAACCCATTTAAGGCGTTCTACTGCCCGCTCTGTGTCGCTTAATTCCCGCTTCTCAAACTCTTTGGCTAAAGAGTGGGGGTTAACTGAACTTTGCCGGTAGGTGTGGTGTTCCTTATTCTCAACATAAAATTGTCTCAATTTAGCGATATAACTGGTCATACTCTCCCCTTACAATATGGAGGCCTCAATCCCCCGCTTGGTAAATTCTTCTAAGTTAAAATAGGGCTTGGCATCTTCATCGAAGTCCACCAGATAATGGCGCCCTACCATCCCATATTTCGCCCCTGCTGTCCTCTGGTAGGGGAGCAGTTCAACCTTCTCCAAGTTTAAGCTCCCCTCGAGCAGCTTAGCTGTCTCACGGTAGTTCTCGTCGTTGTCGTTAACCCCGGGAATAACCGGAATACGGATAACAAACGGCTTACCGCTACCCTTGAGGTACTTTAGGTTCTCTAAAATGGGGCGGTTATCTTCCCCACAATAGTAGCGATGTTTCTCACTATCGACCATCTTAAGGTCCATCAAAACATAATCGAGGTGCTCAACAACCTCTTTAAACTTCGCTTTAGAGGCAAATCCCGACGTCTCAACGGCACAGTGGAGCCCCTCAAGGTGTTTTATCGTCGCCAGGAGGAAACTGCTCTGAAGCAGAGGCTCTCCTCCCGAAAAAGTGACCCCGCCCCCATTTTTCTCTAAGATGGGGCGATGTTTCAATAAAAAGGTGGCTAACTCTTGGGGGGTGTAGCTCTCCCCCACCAAACGTCTCAAATTTAGGGGACAGACACTAATACACTCCCCACGAGTAGTGCAGAGGGAGTGTACTGCCCCCGTGGGGCAAGCGGCGACACAAGCGCCACACTTGATACACTGGGCGTATTTCACCATCAATTCAACTTTAGGTGAAATCCCCTCAGGATTGTGGCACCACTGACACCGCAAAGGACACCCCTTGAGGAAGACGGTGGTGCGAATCCCCGGACCATCGAAGATGGCCATCTCCTTGATATCAAAAACAAGGCCCGTCATAACTAGAGGGTGTGAGAGAGGATCTTCTCTTGGATGAACTCCCTCTTGTCGGTCAGTTCAGCCGCGATTGCCCCCCGCTTCATCACATAGATACGATCACTCATCCCAATAATTTCGGGGAGTTCTGAACTTATCATAAGAATTGCTACCCCTTGCGAGGCGAGCTGGTCGATAATCTTATAGATCTCACTCTTGGCATTGACATCGATACCCCTAGTTGGCTCATCTAAAATGAGGAGCTTAGGATTGGTGAGAAGCCACTTGGCTACGACCACTTTCTGTTGGTTACCCCCACTTAAAGTATTACAGATTTGCTCAACTGAGTTGGCAACAATGTTAAGTTTATCGATACTCTCTTGGGCTACCACCTCTTCCCTCTTAAAGTCAATCTTAGTTTTGGGATACATCCGCTTAAGGGAGGCCATGGTCATATTGTCTTTGAGAGACATATCTAACACTAGCCCTTCAAGCTTACGATCTTCAGAGAGGTAGATAACCCCCTTCTCAATCAGATTGCTGGGGTGGAGCCCCCCTATCTCTTCTCCCATATAGAGGATCTCCCCTCCATAGTAGGTGCGACTCCCAAAGATCGATTTACCCAGTTCGGTACGCCCGGCACCAACAAGGCCACTGAGACCTACCACTTCACCACTACGTACATAGAGGTTGATGGGCTCGGTATTGCGCGAGATGCGGAGCCCTTTCACCTCAAGGACCACCTCATCTTGAACTTGGTGGCTACTTTGGAACATTGCCCCAAGCTTACGCCCCACCATCATACTTATAATCTTGTCGTAATCAAAATCTTCAATGTCAACGGTGCCAATATAGCGCCCATCACGCAAGACGGTGATACGGTCTCCAATCTCCTTCAGCTCTTCAAAGCGGTGGGAGATATAGATGATACTGATTCCATTGCGCCTTAGGTCGTGGATGATGGCAAAGAGTTTATCAATCTCACTCTTAGTTAAACTGGCTGTGGGCTCATCCATAATAATAATTCTACAGTCGTAGGAGAGGACTTTAACAATCTCAACTATCTGTTGTTGAGCCGTTGAGAGGTCTCGCACCATAGTTTTGGGGTCGATATCGAAGCCGAGGCGTAACAACATCTCACGCGCCTCTGTGTACATCGAAGCTTTATCGATGAAGAGCTTTTTTTGACGCTCGCGTCCCAAAAAGATATTTTGGGCAACATCTAGGTTTAAGCAGAGGTTGAGCTCTTGGTGGATAAACCCAATCCCGTGGGCTAGCGACTCGCGGGGCCCTGCGAAGGTGATTACCTCTCCGTCGAGGAGCATCTCCCCCTCATCTGCCGGGATAATCCCCCCAATGATTTTCATCAGTGTCGATTTCCCTGCCCCATTTTCCCCCACCAAGACGTGCACTTCAGCCTCTTTGACATCGAAGTGGACATCTTCGAGAATCTTAACAGTAGTACCGCGGAGGGGCTGACCATGCTCATCAAAGATAAATTTAGTAATCGCATTCATCTCAAGGATTGTTTTCTTCATCTCATCCCCCCTACAGTCGCCTATTTTTAACGTTTTCGAAGATGATGGCGAGTAAAATAACGATCCCCTGGAACGCCTGGTAGGTGTAGTAGGAGACGTTTAAGAGGTTGATACAGTTCTCTAGCACCTTAATGGTTAAGACACCAAAGACACTCCCAATAACCGTACCAATCCCCCCAAAGAGGCTCGCCCCACCAATAATGGCTCCGGTTATCACCTCGAAGGTGTAGACTCCGCCCCCCATGGTGGGTTGGGCGCAGTTGACCCGAATAGTGAGTAAAATAGCGGCAATAGCAACTAAGAAGGAGCAGATCATGTAGACTGAAATATTGAGTCGCTCGGTCTTAATACCACTCATCCTCGCCGCCTTAGCGTTGAAACCAAAAGCTGAGAGCGAACGCCCAAAGGTGCTGTGGTGGAGGAGGTAGTACATCACTACGCAAATAATGAGGGAGATTAAAACCGTCGTATTGAGTCCGAAGATGTTGGTCACCCCAATTGCCCTAAAGTTGGCGGGAAGGCGGTTGATATCGCTACCGCTACTCACAATTTGGGCAATTCCGAAGATGATATAACCAGTCCCTAAAGTGACAATAAAGGCGGGAACTTTAACCACCTGCACCAATATCCCATTGATAAATCCCACTAAAAGCCCCACCAAGAGGGTTATGAAAATTGAGAGCCAAATCGGTAGTCCAACCCCCTTTACAAGGAGCCCCACAGTAATTGAGCAGAGCCCTAAGGTGTAGCCTAAAGAGAGGTCAATACCGCCTGTCATCAAGACAAGGGTGATTCCCAAACAGGCAATAATTGGGATTGCAGCTTGCTTTATAATTGTGAGAAAGTTGTTAAGTGCAAAAAAGTTCTTTACAAAAATCGAGGCTATAATAGCGAGTATCAGGAAGATAACGACACTCCCGTTTCTCTTAACAAATCGCCTCACCTTTTCTGAAAATAGTAGTTGAGTAGTGCTCATCCCTAACCCCTAAAATATTTTGCTATGCTCAATAGTTCGCCGTTTTTGGTGAATATTGAGGGCTACAATGACGATAATAATAATTCCGACAAAGATGTTTTGGTAAAATGGGTGAATCCCCAACAAGTTGAGGGCGTTGCGCTGTACCCCAATAATCAAAGCTCCTATCAGTGCGAAATAGACCTTCCCCTCGCCTCCCAACATACTTACCCCCCCAATTACACACGCAGCAATAGCGTCCAATTGGTAGGGTTCCCCTTGGGTTGGGTGGACAGTGTCGAGTTGCCCCGAGAGGAGGATTCCAGCCATAGCGATACAAAACCCACTAAAGCCGTAGACAAAGAAGTTGATAGTCGCCGTGCTAATCCCCTGCTGCTTGACAACTGTCTCGTTTCCTCCCATGGCGTAGATATAGACTCCGAGGCGGGTCTTTGACATCAAGATTGAGGTGACCACCACAAAGAGAATCATTATATAGTTGCTCACCGGAACTCCTAAGATTGTACCATTCCCCATAAAGACGTAGGGAGCTGGAAAACCTCCAATCGATTTACCGGCATTTAAGAGGAGGGCCAATCCCCCTCCCACGTTTCCCACAACTAGCGTTGTTATAAAAGCTGGGATTCCCAATTTCTCCACCATTAAACCGTTAAAGAGCCCCATTAAGGTTCCCACCGCGAGACCCGCCAGCATGGCTAGAGGAATTGGCCACCCCTTTAGGAGGAGCAGACCGTTAACCATGGCACAAAAACTGAGAACACCAGTTACCGAGAGGTCGATCCCCTTGATGATTATCACCATTGTCATCCCACACGCAACAATGGCAATAATTGAGCTTTGACGCACAATATTGAGCAGATTTTTAATCGATAAGAATCCAGGGATTAAAGAGCCCAATATGATAAAGAGAGCGACAACTATTGCAATAATTAGTAGATTCTTTTTGCTAATTTTAAGACCTTTCATTGGCTTCCCACTCCAGTTATAGTGGGGGCAAACGCCCCCACTTAGTGACAAGATTCTCTATAAAGAGGTAGCTGTGATACAAGTTGTTCCGCTATCGATATACTTGGGAACATCACTCATGTTGTCGCCATTAATGGCGCGCATGAGCAGCTCAATTGCTTTGGTTCCCATTACGTCGGGGAATTGGGCCATTGAACCATAAACTTCACCATCTTTAATCATCTCTTTAACGTCATCCGATCCGTCAACTGAGAGAATTTTAACAGATGTCTTACCAGCGTTGTCAAGAGCAGTTAGAATACCGTTCAACATAACGTCACTGGCAGTGAAGAGTCCTTGGATGTTGCTATTGGCTTGGAGCATATTCTCGGTTACCTGCATAGCGACGTCGTTAGCCCAGTTACCCGGTTGCTCACCAACTACTTTAATAGCGGTCCCGGCAATACCAGCTTTGAAACCGTCGACACGTTGGTCACCAGCTGAGCTACCATTAGCTCCACGGACGATTAAGACGTTCCCTTTGCCGCCCAATACTTCAGCAAGGGTCTCCCCTGCCACAAAACCGGCGTTAAAGTTGTCAGTTCCAATGTAGCTGAGGTAGAGGTCTTCGTTCCCATCTTCAATAGTTTGGTCAACTAAGACAACAGGAATACCAGCCTCTTTGGCTTTCTTTAAGACAGGGATGACAGCCTTTGAGTCCATTGGGGAGAGGACGATACCGTCGACCCCTTTGGCGATTAGGTCTTCAACCTGGCTAACTTGAGTAGAAACAGCGGTCTGTTGGCCAGCGGTGACCAAGGTAAATTTAGCACCAGCAGCTTTAGCAGCAGCTTCTACAGAATCGGCGATGGCTTTTTGGAAAGCATCGTTGGTGATTGTCTTTAAGCTAAAGGCAATCTCGGGTCCTTTTGACTCAGCTTTACCAGCGGCAAAGAGGCCAAAACTGACAACCAGAACTAACATGGCTACGATGAATTTTTTCATCTTTTCTCCTCCTCCCCTTTCATTGGGGTTCGTTTTATCCACAAATGTGGTTATTTAGGCTCCATTAACGATAATGTAAGAGAGCACAAAATCTTATTTAAATAGAGAGAGCCCTAATTGCTTAGGGCAGCTCCACTAATTCGTATCCAAGATAGGTGGTAAAAGCTTCGCGTAGTACCTTGCTAACCGATCCATAGGTGGCAGCTACGTGGTGGCAGAATCCATTGCGACCCATCTCTAACAACTTCTCTTGGAGATTTTCAATCTTGGCGATACCACAGGTACCGAAGTACTCCTTCTCAATCTCTTCGGGGGTAAATTCCCCTTCACCAATGTAGGTGTAGAGTTTTCCATTTTCGGTTCGGCTACTAGCAAAGGAGAAAGCACCGGGCTTTAAGCGACTCTCGACTGGTCCCCAACCACAGCCAGGGCCGTAGCTCTTAGCAAACATCTTGTGCTCCACCATCTTCCCTTTATCAACCAACATCTGTGAGGGGACGGGACCACAGTGGAAGAGAATACACTTCTCCTCATCGTCACCGGCATTGTTGTTCCAGTCGAGGAGGGTTGATGGGGTATCACTAGCTAGCTTGAGGGCATACATCATTACAGCGTTACACACATCAACTTCACAAGCTACAGGGATTCCCATGTCTCCCAACATTCCAGCGAGGGTACAAGGAGCACAACCGTAGTTGACCTCTAGTTCGTTCCAACACCTTATCGCAATCATGTCGAGGTCCAGGAGCTCGATGTACTCATCGAGGACCACCCGTAGTTTACCCATCTTAACGAGGGCATCACTGGGGGCCTTGCTAGCATCGGTAAAATTC
>Ga0265294_10008712_pt1 | contig 11786 bp, 8 predicted proteins | sample MunlanPumphouse3_FD_192504 | JGI IMG/M metagenome (GOLD analysis project Ga0265294, IMG submission 192504) | Groundwater microbial communities from a municipal landfill in Southern Ontario, Canada - Pumphouse #3 | ecosystem: Environmental > Aquatic > Deep subsurface > Groundwater | place... | reverse complement strand
CCTCCTGTCGCGCTCATAGTTGGCTTTGCTCTGGTCGGCTGCCAGTTGCGCCCGCTCCACGCGGGATTCGGCACTGCTCAGGTTCACCATGTCGGGTACCACCTGGATGCGGGCGATGATGTCGCCTGCCTGCACCTTGTCGCCTGCCTCCTTGTACACTTCTGCGATGATGCCCGACATTTGGGGCTTGATGAGGATCTCGTTGCGCGGCTCCACCTTGCCGGTGGCCACTGTTCGCTTCTCGATATCACCCTTCACCGCGGTCTCGATGGTGTAGTTCACCGTCTTGGGACGTGATTTCTGCCAGAGAAAGACAAAAGTGGAGAGGACCAGCAATCCCAGTAGCACAAAACCTGCAATTCTCAAAATTCGTTTCATATGATTTATTTGTTATTGAGTAATCTGTTTGTAGCTTTTAGCTATCAGCTTTATTCTTCGCTGATGGCCTCTACCGGTTTGATCAGCATGGCACGCTGTGCGGGCAGATAGCCGGCAAAGGTGCCGATGATGATCAGAACAATGAGCGATGCCACCGCCATTCCGAAGGAGATCTGCGGATCTTTGAAAAACTGATCGCCCTGGCTCAGCAGGATGCCGGTGGCACGCAACATCCCCACACCGATCACGATGCCGCTCAGACCGGCCACCAGGGTGAGCACGATGCTTTCGCTGAGGATCTGGCCGATGATGTTGCGGGGTGTGGCGCCGAGGGCGCGTCGAATGCCGATCTCCCGGGTTCGTTCGCGTACGGTGACCAGCATGATGTTGCTCACACCGATCGCGCCGGCGAAAAGGGTGCCCAGTCCCACGATCCAGATCAGTGCCGCGATGCCGATACCCAGGTTATTGAACATCTTAAACTGCTCCTCAATGTTCATGCTCCAGACTGCATCCTTGTCGTCCGGTGCAATCCGGTGTTGTTGCTTGAGAATTTCCGCAATCTTATCCTGTATCACCTTCACCGGCACTCCCTTTTTGGCGGTAGCCGCCAGGAAGTGGATGATGTTCCCCTGGTTGAATGCCTGCTGCATGGTGGAGAAGGGGAGCACCACCGTCTCGGCCGTCTGTCCGCCGATGCTGACGCCGGAGGTGCTGCGGGCGACGCCGATCACCTGGAAATGGATGCCATTCACGCGAATCAGCTTACCGATGGGATTTTCTCCTTTCTGGAAAAGAACTTCGTAGATCCGCTCCCCAATGACGCACACCTTTCTTTTCTGGTCAATGTCAATATCGTTGACATACCGGCCATGGATCATTTTGCTCTTCTCGATCCTGTCATATTCCGGATAACAACCTTTCACCAGATAGGATCCGTTCTTGTCTCCCCGCACCACGTTCTTGTCCTGTCCCCAGGCAAAGAGCACGGGTGAGATATGTTGCAGCTCCGATACCTTCTCCCGGATCACCGGCAGGTCGCTGTTGGTCATGTTCCATCTTCTTCCCTTGCGAAACCCTTCGTGGGGCAGTGTTGTCTGCTGCGACTCGAAGAAGCAGGAGTTGGTGGCAAACCCCTCGATCTGGGAGTTCATCCCCTTTTCCAGCGCATTGCCGGCTCCTACCATCAGCACCAGCATCAGCATCCCCCAAAAGACGCCAAAGGCGGTGAGGACACTACGCGACTTGTTGTGCGTGATGGTGATCCATATCTCCTGCCATCTGTCTATATCGAACATATTCTTTTAGCTATCAGCTGTCAGCACTTATCGTTCAGCTATTTGTTTTTTTATGATCAATTCTTCGAATCAATTTCTTATTCCTGCCTCATCGCTTCGATGGGCTGCACGCGCACCGCCTTGCGGGCGGGGAGGTAGCCGGCGATCACACCTGCGATGATCAGCACCACCGTGGCGAAGAGGGCATAGCCTATGTCCACCGTGGGGTTGGTGAAGACCGACATCTGCGGCTCATTGCTCGCTACGGCAGCGTTGGCAGACTGCGTCATCACGAAGTTGATCAGCTCCGTGAGCCCGATGCCCAGCATCAGGCCGATGTAGCCGAAGAGGGTGGTGATGAAGATCGATTCCAGGATAATGGTCTTCAGGATGGCCATGGGCGTGGCTCCGATTGCCTTGCGGATACCGATTTCACGGGTTCGCTCTTTCACCGATACCAGCATGATGTTGCTCACCCCCACGATACCGGCGATCAGGGTAAGGATGCCGATGATACCGACAAATAGGGTGATTCCGCCGAAGATTTTCATCGTCTCCACATACTCTTTCTGTGCATTGTTGACCCAGAGTGCCTGATCATCCTTGGGGTCGAAATCGAGTTGCCGCCCCATCAACTCCCTGATCGATTCATTGAACCGGTCGTTTTCCACCTCTGTCTGCAGTCCCTCTACGGTAAAGGTGATCTGGTAGAACTTGCGGTTGGGGTTGAAGATGGTTTGTGCCGTGGTGAAAGGGATGTAGGCGTTTGAACCGCCCCACTGCTCCTTCTTACTGTTGACACCCACCACCTTGAACATCAGCCGTCCCACCTTCACCTGTTTGCCCAGGGGGGATTCATCCTTGAAGAGCAGGTCGGCAATCTTCTTGTCCAGCACGATCACCTTGTTTTGTTGCTGCATGTCCAGCTGGTTGATGAAGCGTCCCTGCCCGCTGGAGATGATTAGCTTTTCAATCTCGAAATAGCCCGGCATCACTCCCCGGACGCTGTAGGACCCATACTCTTTGCCAAATGAAATCGTCTGGGTACTGTTGATGCGGGCAGTAATGGTACGGCTCTCTTCCACCTCGCGACGGATCAGATCTACTTCGCTCTCGGTGAAGCTGAGGTTGCGTTCTGTCTTGAGTCCCTGGTAGGGAATGGAGGTGGTGCCGGGCCATAGGTTGATGCGGTTGACCGCGCGGGAGCTGAAGTTCTGCATCACCCCGTTCTTCAGTCCGTTGCCGGCACCCAGCAACACGATCAGGATGAAGATGCCCCAGGATACCGACAACCCGGTGAGGGCGGTCCGCATCCTGTTCTTCTTCAGCGTATCGATGATTTCCTGAAAATGGTCGTTCATAATGAGGAATATGGGAGAGAAGAAATCGTTTCGTGAATGCCGTTTTCCTTGCGGGTCTCATATTCGATCATCCCGTCTTTGAGGTGGATGATCCGTCGGGTGGCGTCGGCTACCGATCGTTCGTGCGTGACGATGATGGTGGTGATCCCCTCACTGTTGAGGTCGGTAAGCACCTCCATCACCTCTTCCGTGGTCTTGCTGTCGAGGGCGCCGGTGGGTTCATCGGCAAGAATTACCTTGGGATTGGAGATCATGGCCCGGGCAATGGCCACACGTTGTTTCTGACCACCCGACAGCTCGTTGGGCAGATGGTGAGCCCACTCCTTCAGTCCCATCCGGTCGAGATGCTCCATGGCGATGATGTTGCGTTTCCTGCGACTCACCTTTTTGTAATAGAGGGGCAATGCCACATTCTCCAGCGCATTCTTGAAGTTGATCAGGTTGAACGACTGGAAGACGAAGCCGATCATCTCGTTGCGGTACTCTGCCGCCTGCCGCTCGCTCAGGTTCCGGATGAGAGAACCATTGAGGTGATAGTCGCCCCTGTCGTAGGTGTCGAGAATGCCCAGGATGTTGAGCAGGGTGGATTTGCCGGAACCGGATGCACCCATGATGGAGACATATTCCCCGGCCTCGATGCTCAGATCAATGCCTTTCAGGACATGCAGGGAAAGTGCTTCGGAGTGGTAGGATTTGTGTAATTTTCGGATGTCGATCATCTTCTCGATAGTTTGTGATTCATCTTTGACTAGTTGTTGAGAGGAATCGTTACAGAATTTACGCTTTTTCTTCGTTGAATGAAAAGAACGGTGCAAATATATGTCGAAACCTTGTACTATGCAATACATACTACTATTGAATAATGTAATATTAACATGTATTAACCATATTGGTCATTTTAGGATTCTCTTCGATGAGATCCTATTCGTTGTTATGTCGCAGAAAAATAATGGGTAGAACTGAGTTGGGCAACCTAAAGGGCAGGCAGGCGGGAGGCTTACATGCCGAAGCGTGAGGTATCGGGTTCCAGCAAGAAGTGTCATGCGGAGAGCAGTGCGGGGTGTCAGCCCGGCACCAGGGCGAAGCTGTAGCCCTCCTTCTGCAACCATTCGATGGCACGGGGCAGGGCGAATTTCATTTTCTTTTCCGCTTTCAATGAGTCGTGGAAGACAATAATTGATCCGTTGCGCGTGTATCGCTTCACGTTGTCGAGTACCTGTTGGGATGACATATAGCGGCTGTAGTCACGGGTCACCACATCCCACATCACCACGTTGTAACCCGCATTTTGCAGTGCGTGGTTCTGCGCCAGACGCATATGGCCATGGGGTGGGCGAAACAGTTTGGAGTCAATCAACTCGGCCGCCTTGGCGGTATTTTCCAGTAGAAAAGCAGTGCGGTGTTTCCATCCCTGAAGGTGGTTGAAGGTGTGGTTGCCGGTCTTGTGCCCATTCTCCAGCAGTTGCCGGTAGAGATCGGGGTATTTGCGAACGTTGTCTCCCACGCAAAAGAAGGTGGCCTTCACCTTGTGTTGGTCGAGTTGGTCGAGTACCCATGGGGTCACTTCGGGGATGGGCCCATCGTCAAAGGTAAGGTAGACTCTTTTTTGGGATTCATTGCCGATGCGCCAGGTGGATCCGGGATAAAGGGCCCTGTAGAGCAGTGGGGGTTGTTCAATCAACATGGCCTGTTGTATGATTACGCGTGAAAGAGGGGCACCCGGGCAGGGTTTGTTACCCGATCGGGTGTCCCTGGATGATTTTTATTTTGTCTGACTGCTGTATTGTTCCAAGAGTCGCGGATTGTATTGCTGCATCATGTTGAGTGCTTTCTGCATCATCTCCTCTTCAACGGATCGGGTGATGGTATCGCCCTCGGGTACTGAATAGAAACCACGTACGGAATTGTCGGTTATCTCCCGGAGAATCACATCTCCCACATAGCTGACACCTTGTGTATAGAAGAATTGGGCACGCAGCAGCAGGTCTTCCGCCATCAACCGGTATTTCTCCCTGTCATATTGCTGGTAGATGCTGGCGATCAGTAAGGAAGGGTTGATGTTGTTGTAAATGATGTCGGAGAGCGTATTGGAGATCTGCAGGGGCTTCAGGCGTGAAAACCAGTCGAGGTTGCTGTTTAGCCGACCCCGTATCTCGTCGATGATCGCTTCTGCCTTTTCCACCTCTCCAAGACGGTAGTATGCCCTGGCGAATAGCAACCCATCGGTGCCGTAGGGCACGGCCGACGAGGGCATTACCCTGTTGGCCTTGTCGATTGCAGCCAGTGCCTTTTCGTTTTCCCCTTCCTCCAGCAGGGCATTGACCAGCTGGGTAAAGTAGAGACGGAAAGTGGAGATCATCCTTCGGTTGGTCTCATCGAGGTAGATGTCAGGGTCTTCCTCCAGTCCCCCGAAGCGGAATTTGTTCATCATGTTGTCATAGGTTGCTGCCGTGTTGACTCCCTTGCTGAGCGGTATTCCCGGCACTACCTGGTAGGTGAGACCGTTGAGGGAAAAGTTGCTGTCCTGTAGGTTCATGAAGAGGCTTGGGGTGATGGTGGTTGCAAAGTGAATAGGACGCTTCCAATGCTCATCGTTGATGTTGGTCAGCATATCCAGGATCATCAGTTCCTGCCGATAGAGAGCCGATTTATCCCCCAGGTTGATCTGCATCCTTCCGGCGGGACTCGCATGGAGCGATTTCCAGTCTACCTTTGCTGTATCTGTCTGGAGTGTCAGTACCTTTCCTGGAATGATCTGGGTATTACCCGTGCTGAAAGGGTTTTTGATTTTACTGTTCTGTCCGGTACGAAGTCGCTCCATGGTCTCTTTCAGTGACAGGGTGTCTTTGAATGCCTGTTGATCGTAGTAACTTCCGAAAGATACCTGTGGAATGTTGTTTTGACGCAGTACATTTTCGATTTCCTGGCGTGTGAGCACAAAAGCGGCTGCTCCCATCTCTCCATAGTATGCCGATTGTGACCATTGAATTGGAAGGGGCTCCGACTCGTATGCCTTTCTCAGTAGCTGATCTACGTACCATTCGGTTTGTAGAAAGCTGAGGTTGGTAACCCGCACATCGGTTCGGTAACCCTCTGTCTCCTGCACATACCAGAGGGGGTAGGTGTCGTTGTCTCCATTGGTGAAGATGATGCCGTTCTCTCCCACGCCGCAGAGGTAGTTCATGCCGGTATCGCGGGCCAGTGTCCTGCCGGATCGGTCATGATCATCCCAGTTCTGGGAGGCCATCTGCAGCGGCACGAAGAGCGTGGCGACGGTGGCAACAGCAGCTGCAGTGCCCGTATTCTTGGTGTATTTCCGCAGGAAGAGGCTGACACCGGCAACACCCATTCCCACCCAGATGGAGAAAGCGTAGAAGGAACCGGAGTAGGCATAGTCCCGTTCCCGCGGCTCAAAAGGTGTTTGGTTGAGATAGAGGATGATGGCCAATCCGGTCATGAAGAACAGCATAAAGAGAATCGAGAAACTACGGAACCCTTTCTCTCCGAGTCGAAGCTGATAGAGGATACCGATCAGCCCCAGCAGCAGGGGAAGCATGAAGTATCTGTTGTGTCCTTTGTTATTGACAATATCGGGGGCGATATGATCCTGTGGACCGAGTCCCAGCAGATGCTGATCGATGAAGGAGATACCTGTGATCCAGTTGCCGGCAGTGATCCCGCCATCTCCCTGGATGTCGTTCTGACGACCGGAGAAGTTCCACATGAAGTATCGCCAGTACATGTAGTTGATCTGGTAATTGACGAGAAACTTCAGGTTCTGTATGAACGTGGGTTTCCTGTTTCGGTCGGTGACACCTCCCCACCGTTCATAGCCGATGATATGGTTTCGAAAGGAGGGGTTGTTGGGGTTGGAGTGCATCCGGGGGAATAGCATGCTGTTGGTATACTTGTAGCTGCCGGAGGTAGTTTTTACGTAACGGTCTTTCTCATCGGGAGATGTTTTGAGAACCCTGTTGTAAGAGGCTTTTTCGCCCGACATGATGGCTGTTCCGTCGGCACTCCTCGCGATCTGTGACGCAAAGGTGGAGCCATGTATCAGCGGTGTCTGGCCATACTGTTCCCGGTTCAGGTAGCTGCCCAGGGAGAAGATGTCTTCCGGTGAATTAAGATCGAGCGGTGTGTTGGCCGACGAGCGGATGGGTATCAGTGCGTAGGCTGAGAAGCCTGCCAGGATCACCATCATCCCTGACATCACCAGGTGAATAAAGCGGTTGTTGAGTTTTTTGCGGGAATATATAAGATAGGCGGCGACAGCGATCAGCAGCAACCAGAGCCATACCTTTCCCCCAATGAAGAGGATGCCGGTAAGGCCCAGGCTGATGAAAAGTGCCGTGCGGGCTCTTTTTTCCGTTTTTTTCTCCTGCACGGTCTCTATTAATCCCCATGTGATGGCTCCTACCAGCAGCAGCAGATATGCTATCACTCCTGTGTTGTATGGCATGCCCAGGCTGTTTACGAAGAGCAGCTCAAACCATCCCCCCACCTTTGTGAATCCCGGGATAATGCCCCACATCAGGATGATGATGAGGCCGAAGGAGAGCAGCAGGGCGAGCAGGCCTCCCTTCCAGGTAGGGTTCTCCTCTTTCCGGAAGTAGTAGACCAGCACGATGGCGGGGATGCAAAGCAGATTGAGTAGGTGCACCCCAACGGAGAGCCCCATCACATAAGCAATCAGGACGAGCCACTTGTCAGAATGAGGTCTGTCGGCATTCTCTTCCCATTTGAGGATCAGCCAAAAGACAAGTGCCGTGAGCATGGAGGAGAAAGCGTAGACTTCTCCTTCCACTGCTGAGAACCAAAAGGTATCGGAGAAGGTATATACCAGTGATCCGACCAGTCCGCTCCCGATGACGGCGATGACCTGACCGTTGTTCAGTTGCCTGTCACCGCTGCTCAGCAGCAGCTTGCGTGTAAGGTGTGTAATGGTCCAGAAGAGAAAGAGTATGGTGAAAGCGCTCATCAATGCCGACATACTGTTGACCATCAGTGCTACTTGCGAAGGATCACCGGCAAATTGTGTGAAGAGGTTCCCCACCAGCATGAAAAAAGGTGCACCGGGTGGGTGTCCCACTTCGAGTTTATAGGCAGAGGTAATAAACTCGCCGCAGTCCCAGAAGCTGGCTGTAGGCTCAATGGTGAGCAGGTATACCACGGCTGCTACGGCAAACACAACCCAACCGGTAATGTTGTTGATAAGCTTGTAATTAGTCATTCCATTCTTCTCTTTGTGGCCCCCGGCATTTGCCTGAATCCTACGCCATTATGTGAAATTTGGGCAAAGATACAGAAATCTCTCCATTCTTGCCGAGCTTTTCTTCTTCATTTTTTGGAGAGGATCTTAAAATTGCTGAAATTATTGTTGATGTTCCTGTACCCCCATATCTTCTGCTGGAAAGCAGGAGAATCGGTTGAATCATGAAATATGTGTGTAAATGAAAGTTAACGAGTCTGTAATCTGTTTAAAATCAGCCTGATATGTTTTACAACATGTTTTTAGCTAATGATCAGTTAATCAGATAGATGCGCTGTCTCTCTCTTTTCGAGACCGCTTCGCTGCTGAAAAAAAGAATGTTCTTTATTTGGAAGAGAAACAATAAAAAGTTTACTTTGAAACTGATTAGGGAAAAAAATCTACATTTTACCGCCCATTTTTGTAATAGTATGTCACCTATGCAGGTTACGGTAGTTATTCTCAAACCATCAGCAATTCAACGGGGAATCCTGGGAGAAGTGATTGCTCGCTTCGAAAGAAAAGGGATACAGGTTGTGGGGATGAAGATGCTATCTTTAACCGATGAGATGGTTTCTGAGCATTATGCTCATTTGGCAGATAAGCCATTTTTTGGCAGGATCAAAAAGTCGATGCAGGCAAGTCCGGTGGTAGCTATGGCATTAAAAGGAGTGGATGTGGTGAACGTGGTACGACAACTCGCCGGTGTTACCAATGGGAGGGATGCCCAACCGGGTACCATCAGGGGCGATTATGGTATGAGTGTTCAGGAGAACATTGTGCATGCATCGGATTCGCCTGAGGCAGCCGGGATAGAGTTGGCACGTTTTTTTTCAGAGAGTGAAATTTTTACCTATCCGCAGTTTCTGCTTCCATTCACATATGCGAATGATGAGCTGTAGGTACCGGTAAGCATAGTATGTAAATGAAAACAAGAGTCAGCTAATATAATGGAGAAAGGTCATATTCTTGCCAGAGCACGCGTTCTGTTGCCTGCAACTTTGATATTCTTCACTTTGAATGCTTTTTCACAAGCAACACCTCAGTCGCCCGGTAAATCCAGGCCTGAGGTAACCCACAGACAGTTACACAGTTCCAGCTTAGGTGACCAGTCCGGTTTGTTTGCGGATGGTCTGAAGTTGAAGTTGGATTTGTCGGTACTGGAGGAGGCTGAAGAGCGACGGGAGGAGTTTGATCCTGCGGCGATTCCGGCCGATGATATTTACGGGGGGATGTGGGTGAATCAGCATGTCAACATCTATGGCAGTTTGAAGAATGCCCCAGACACCTTTATTGTCAATCTGGAGAACTTTACCATGCCGGCATATGGGCATATGACCTCCAATTTTGGGAGGAGAGGCAGCCGCCGCTATCACTACGGTATCGACATCAAGGCACAGACAGGTGATACCATATACGCTGCTTTTGACGGGAAAATACGGGTCAAACAGTATGAACGGAGGGGCTATGGCTATTATCTGGTGATCCGTCACGTGAATGGTCTGGAGACAGTATATGGTCATCTTTCCAAATTCCTCGTAGAGGAGAATGAATTTGTGCGTTCCGGTCAACCCATCGGCCTGGCCGGTAACACGGGACGTTCTTTCGGCTCCCATCTCCACTTTGAGACCCGCTTTCTGGGTAAGCCCATCAATCCCAACTTCATCATTGACTTCCAGAACAAGGTCCCTCACCGCGATGAGTACCTGGTTACAACCTCCAGCTATAAGCAGACAACCCGTAGCAGTAAGGTTACCGTATCCTCCTCCTCTACTGTAAACTACAAAGAGGCGGCGAGCAGTACCAACAAGTATGTTTCGGGTGATGTGAAGTATCACCGCATCAAGCAGGGTGACACCCTGGGTGCGATAGCCAGGAAGTATGGGGTGTCGGTCGGTGAGCTTTGCAACCTCAACAACATCAATAGCCGGACGGTGCTCCGCATAGGCAAGTCGCTTCGCGTCTCCTGATGCCGCAACGCCACAAGCTAAGAGAAATTGGGTACAGGATGGTTTCCTGTACTTTTTTTTTGACTATCTTTGTCCTGTGGTAGAGGGGATGCCCTTTCCGCATCATTTGTTATCTGTTGCACAGATCAAGCTTTATGACGATGGATGTAACCAACCAGCAGTTTGACGAAGTGATCGCGCTCTGTCGCGAGATCTTCTCGAAGAAGCTAACCGACTATGGAGCTTCCTGGCGCATCTTGCGCCCCGCATCGGTCACCGACCAGATCTTCATCAAGGCCAACCGGATCCGTTCGCTGGAGGTGAAGCAGGAGAGTCGCGTGGAGGAGGGGATTTTCCCGGAGTTCATCGGCATTGTCAACTACGGCATCATCGGTCTCATCCAGCTACGGTTGGGTTATGCCGATACCATCGATATCACTGCGGAGCAGGCACTGGCTCACTATGACAGCTTTCTGCAAAAGGCTAAGGAGCTGATGAAGGCCAAAAACCACGATTATGATGAAGCCTGGCGAAGCATGCGGGTGAGTTCCTATACCGATCTGATCCTGATGAAGATTTACCGCACCAAGGAGATCGAGAGCAACCAGGGACATACCCTCATCTCGGAGGGAGTGGATGCCAACTATATGGATATGATCAACTATGCCATCTTTGGGCTGATCAAGCTATACTTCGGAGAGGAGAAGGAATGAAGCTGCCGGGTAGAATAACGGAAACCGGACTGGCGGTGACCCTATCCCGTCTACTGGTGGGGGGGCTTTTCACTTTTTCGGGCATCGTAAAAGCGGTGGATCCGCTCGGTACCGCCTACAAGATCGATGATTACCTGATCGAGATGGGGTTGACGCAGTGGATGGCTCTTTCTCTCCCCCTGTCACTGTTGATGGTCGTGGGTGAGTTCGTGTTGGGTATGCTCCTGCTGCTTGGTTTGTGGAGAAAAGGGACGCTTCGCCTGATTGCCCTCTTTCTGCTTTTCTTCACCCCCCTCACGCTCTGGATCGCCCTGACTGACCCGGTAGAGGATTGCGGTTGTTTCGGTGATGCCTTCCGGATCAGTAATTGGGCGACATTTTACAAGAACCTGTTGCTCTCGGCAGCAATGCTGTTGTTGTTCATCAAACAGAAACAGATCAGACCCCTCTACGGGCCCCGTATGACACCTTGCGTTTCCGGGTTTCTCCTGTTGTTTGTCCTGTTGTTTGCCCTGCACAACCTCAACCGGCTGCCGTTGTTCGATTTTCGTCCCTACCGGATTGGTGCTTCCCTACCGGAGCAAATGAGGGTGGATCCGGAGCGGGCAGATAGGTATGAAACACTCTTTATCTATCAGAAGGATGGGGTGGAGAAGGAGTTTACCGAGGAGGACTATCCATGGAATGACTCCACCTGGACATTTGTCGATATGCGCAGCCGTCTGTTGCGGGAGGGTGTGAAACCGGCCATAGAGGATTTTGCCGTGATGGCTCTAACCCGCGATGATGAGGATGGGACCCTGATTGCAGGCAGTGAGATCACCATGGAGTTATTACAGGACCCCGGGTGGCAGTTT
>Ga0265294_10008711_pt1 | contig 11786 bp, 10 predicted proteins | sample MunlanPumphouse3_FD_192504 | JGI IMG/M metagenome (GOLD analysis project Ga0265294, IMG submission 192504) | Groundwater microbial communities from a municipal landfill in Southern Ontario, Canada - Pumphouse #3 | ecosystem: Environmental > Aquatic > Deep subsurface > Groundwater | place... | reverse complement strand
GTTACGGTTTTGCCTTCGGCAAAGGCCATATTCTTGATTAAGTACTTGGTCAGCATGGTGCGGTCAGCCATTTCCCGCATCCCGCCAAATTCCACTTCTATTTCAATTTGTCCCGGACCGCCTACCTGTGGTATGCGCACTAAATTTGGCCTGGCCGTGGCCCTTTCCCATGGCGCAGAGTTCCTGATTATGGATGAGCCCACCTCGGGGTTGGATCCGGTGTTTCGTAGTGAACTGCTGGATATCCTGCAGCAATTGATGGTGGACGAAAACAAAAGCGTGCTGTTTTCCACCCATATCACTACTGATTTGGAACGGGTAGCGGATTTCATCTGTTTCATTAATCAGGGAGAGATTGTTTTTTGCCAGGGTAAAGACGAGGTGCTGCAGGGCCATGTGCTGTTAAAGGAAGATATTAATCTCCTGACCCCGGAGACCGAAAGACTGTTTATCGGCCTACGTAAAAATCAGTATGGCTTTGAAGGCTTGACTGCCGATCCCCGAAGTGTACGCCAGGTTTTCGGGGATAAGGTGCTGCTGGAGCAGCCAGGTTTGGATGATATCATGGTTTATTATGTTAGGGGGAATCAAAATGGATAAGCTGATATTAAAAGATCTGCTGGTATTAAAAAAATCGATATACTGGGCGTTGGTATACCTGTTTGTAATTCTCCTGGTATTTTCCATGACTCCGCCTTTTGATGGTTTTATATATATTATGGCAAGTTACGGTGCTACTTATATCTTCAAGAGTAAACTGTTTATTGATACCGGAGGATTTATTGCTCTGGTTAATAAAAGAGATCAGTACCATAAATTAGCGGCAAGTTTTTATCGCTCCCTATTAAGCCTTTTTCGCTGCTCTATAAGTTCATTATACTCTTGCTCCAGGACTAGATAATTAGGTTCACCCGGCTTATAGCGACTCAATTCGCTGATGACCCATGATATTCTGGTTTCCAACAGGAGTAATTCCTCACCGTTGCCTGCTTTCCCTGAACTGTGCTTTGTCAGGGTTTCTTGTTTTAGGGTAAAATATTCCGACACCCGTCCCTCAATGCGCATTATTTTTTGATTATCAAAGACCAGCATGCGGTCACAAACCTGATCCAGGAGGTAGCGGTCATGGGCAATGAGCAGGATTGCTCCCGGAAACTGCTTCAAGCTTTCCTCCAGAGCTTCCCGGCTGTATATATCCAGGTGGTTGGTAGGTTCATCAAGGATAAGGAAATCATATTCATCCATCAATGCCAATCCCATCGCTATTTTCATCCTTTCTCCCCGGCTCAGTTCCCCGAGAGCAACGGATAGACGATCATAAGCTATCCCCAAACCAATAAACAGTTGAAAAGTAGATTTTTGCTTTTCCAGGGGCCAATCCTGTATTAGACTCTTCAGGTTTTCTTTTTCATACCGGGGTAAATCCTGACTCACATAGGCTACCCGAGCTGACTGGCTCAGAAATAATCTACCTTCATCCAGATTTTCCAAACGGAGAATCAGCTTTACCAGAGTAGTTTTTCCACATCCATTGGGGCCAAGAACGCCAACCTTTTCACCCCGGTTAATATAAAAGCTGCTATCCTCGAACAAGGTTAATTTCCCGTACGCTTTACTGATGCCGTCTGCTTCCAGGAGGCGCCGGTTTCCTTTTTCACGGGCATTAACCTCAAAGTTTACCCGAGGGTCTTCGGTCGGAGGTGCAATTCCTTCCTTACGCATCTTTTCCAGGCGCTTAATCTGGGATTTTATGGCCTGGTCGCGTTTTTTGGCTTTCTTACGATAATACTCCTTGCCTCCTATTCCTTCTCCTTTCTGTCGGGATTCACGGTGAGCCTTGTCTGACCAGTTTCTTAACCGGTCTGCGGTTGCATTGATTTTCTGTTGTTCCTTTTGCTGGGACTGGTAGCGGTGCCATTGACTTTCCTTTTCTTGCTGTTTAGCTTCCCTATAGCGGGAGTAATTGCCCGGATACATTTTTAGCTTTCCGTTTTCGATTTCTGCTATTTGTGATACCGTACTATTAAGGAAGTAACGGTCATGGGAAATAATAATGGCTGCTCCCGGAAACCGGTTGAGTTCCGCTACCAGGTATTCAACCCCCAGGTAGTCCATATGGTTGGTAGGTTCATCCAGAATAATAAGATCAGGCTGGGCAGCCAGGACTGCAGCCAGAGCCAGTTTAGTTTTTTCACCGCCACTGAGATTGCGTAATCGTTCTCCGGACCAGTCATGGATACGGTTAATACCCAGGTGGCTGGTCAAACGCTGAAATTCACCATTTACCATAGTTTCATTACTTAATACACTAGAAAAAAGCTCGGGCTCAGCTTCATTCTGGCGCAGATAGCCGATACTAAGCTTCTGACGGGTACTAATCATACTGCCTTCATCATACGCCAGACCTCCGGCCAGAATGTTGGCCAGAGTGGTTTTGCCAGCTCCGTTACGGCCTACCAGGCCAATTCTGTCACCCTGGCATATATCCATTCCCAAACCATTAAGAACCACTTTATCGCCAAAGCTTTTTGTGAGTTTACGACAGCTTATTAACATCAAAAACACCTCCAGAAAAACTTAAAGCTGCAAGTAACACCTGTCACTTACAGCCTTTTAATATACAAATATTTTAGTCACCAAACCATTTCAGTTATATGACTAGATTATTATTTAAACAATAAGTTACAAGCATTCTGGACACAAAGGTCTATTGGAAGAATTGCGCCTCCTTCCCTTGAACCTGCATATATTTATTTAGACCAGAATTTGCTTGCGCATTGCCTTCTCCAATCTATCTTAAATTATGGCTTTATATTAACATTAAACCCGGGTATCGGCAAGCCGGTGTATTTATTGCCGGACCGCATATGATAACCGCCCAAAAGAGCATATAATAGATATGTGGGTTATTGCAGAAAAGGAGAGCAATATATGCAAAAAATTAGCGGTCGCTATCTTGCCGGTATACTCATTATTGTGATAGGTGTAATTGCCCTGCTTGACAATTTCGGTCTGGTGGAAATTAGCTTCACCTATCTGGTCAGTTTATTATGGCCACTGCTACTAGGTATTGCAGGGATCAATTTTATTGTAAACCGGCGCGATATTCCCGGTATTGTAACAGGCAGTTTATTGATTGCCCTGGGCGTTATGTTCCTGGGGCGTAATGCAGGTTTTTTTGATATCAATATGCAAAAATTCTGGCAGGGATTCTGGCCCGTTATCATTATCTTAATCGGTGTGAGTCTGCTCAGTAAAAACAAGTCTAATAGTTCCGGGCATCTAGCCATAATGGGCGCTGTGGAGAAGAACAACGCGGGGTGGGAGCTCGAAAGTGCAGATTATCTTGCGCTAATGGGTGGTATTGAACTTGATATACGCCAAGCCACCTTCCGCGAAAGGGAGATCAATCTTGGCTTATCCGCTATTATGGGTGGTATAACCGTTATCGTGCCTGAAGACGTGGCCGTAACCTGTAAGGGAACTGCAGCAATGGGCGGAATTGATTTACTGGGCCGGGAGTCAGGGGGAATAGTAGGCAGTGCAACTATGCAAAGCGGTGATTTACAAAGCGCTGATAAAATACTCAACCTTAACTGCTTTTGTATACTGGGTGGTATTGAAATTAAACGATAAAGGATATTGAGCCTGCCGTCTAAAACCCGTGCCAAATTAGTCTAAAGTGCGTATGACACCAAACATATCAAAAGGACCGCGTGTGCCCTTCAGGGTATCCCCCTGATATACTTACAAATCGTAGTACAGTTCAAATTCCATAGGATGGGGAATGTCGTTTACCCGCCGGGCTTCCTGGCGTTTGTTTTTAATCCATATATCTATTAATCGTTGGGGGAATACTCCACCAGCCAGCAGGAAGTCGTGGTCTTTTACCAGGGCATCCAGGGCTTCATCCAGAGATTTGGGCAAACCTTTAATCCGGGCCTGTTCTTCCGGGGGCAAATTATAAAGGTTAACATCATAGGGGCCAAATCCTTCCGCACTGGGGTCAATCTTATTAACAATTCCGTCCAAACCGGCCATTAACATCGCTGAATAGGCCAGGTAAGGGTTACAGGTGGCATCAGAGGAACGGAATTCAAAACGCTTATGCTCCGGGGCTTTGGCATAGGCCGGTACCCGGATAACGGCACTGCGGTTGGCGGTGCCAAAACACATGCTAACCGGGGCTTCATAACCAGGCACCAGACGTTTGTAGGAATTGGTGCTGGGGTTGGTGAAGGCTAAGAGGGCGGGAGCATGTTTTAATATACCGCCGATAAAATATAAAGCTTCCTGGCTTAGCTGGGAATAACCATTGGGATCAAAGAAAATGGGCTTATCATTTTTAAACAGGTGCATATGGACATGAAGTCCGCTGCCAACTTCACCGTAAATCGGCTTGGGCATAAAAGTTACGGTTTTGCCTTCGGCAAAGGCCATATTCTTGATTAAGTACTTGGTCAGCATGGTGCGGTCAGCCATTTCCCGCATCCCGCCAAATTCCACTTCTATTTCAATTTGTCCCGGACCGCCTACCTCATGATGGTGGTATTTTACCGGGATATTATTTTCTTCCATTAAAAGGCACATACGGGCCCGGAGGTCGTAAAGAACGTCCTGGGGTGGGGTTATGTGATAACCACCTTTGAGCGGAACTTTATAGCCCAGGTTCTGATATTCATTTTCGCCGCTGTTCCAGATAGCCTGCTCAGCATCTATACTAAACCCGGTTTTCTGGGGATTACATTCAAAACTGACGTGGTCAAAAACGAAAAACTCAAACTCAGGGCCAATGCGCATTTCATCAGCAATGCCGGTAGATTTCATATATTCTTCGGCATTGAAAGCAATGGCGCGGGGGTCCTGATCAAAGCGGTAATTATCCGGTTGGGCGATAACGTAAACATCGCCAATCATACTCAGGGTGGTTACCTCGGTAAAAGGGTCAAAGACGGCAGTAGAAATATCAGGGATAAAAACCATGTCGCTATTTTCTACCGGAGCGAAGCCGTAGTTGGAACCATCAAAGCCGATACCGTATTTCAGTGTATCGGGGGTAAATCGTGAGGTCGGAATACTCAGGTGACGCCACCTGCCCACCAGGTCAATCATCTTAAAATCTATCATCTCAATACTGCGTTCCCGGCAGAAGTCCATTACTTCTTCATAGCTCTTAAACACTAAAATATGCCTCCTTTTACCTAACCTTACAGCTAATTTTGTCGGATAATTTCCGTGCAAATTATAACAAATTAGGGACAGCGAGTAAAGCAAAACGAATATAGACGCGGAAGTCGCGGAATTTATAAAAAATGACAATAGAGCCTGATATACGGAATACCTGTCTTAATTAAGAATTGATTCTGCTACAAAAACTCTTACTCGAATGAATACGAGGGAATACATGGTCAAAAGATAGCGGTCCACGTCTTTCACGTCAAATTATTTAAACCAGTGCGTAAATAATACTTTTGCCAACCTTTCATCTGGAATAAAATGCTACCCACCCTGTGTAATATATCTGGTAACCGGCTAATAAAATGTATTACTTAAGAGGGATTGGACTCATTAAAATAATGCCAAGGGGTGAGAACTATAAATAGGACGCGTTGGACCATAGTAGTAATTTTGACAGTAATTGCTGTTACGGGGCTCCTATCGGCTGAAAAAATCCATGACTACTATATAAAATCTCAACTTGACCCTCAGGTTGAACTAGATCGAGCCTATAAAAAAATGGCCGCGGTAACCAGTTATAAATATAGCCTCTTATCCACTTTCACCGTGGAGCAACGGAAGGAGGTGATAAGTGAAGTCGTAGGAGAGAAACAAGATGGAAATACGCATATAAAGGGGGAGATGGTTAACACACCTGTAGATATTTACTATATTGACCGTACCATCTATAATTATGACTCCTTTGCCAGAAAGTGGCTGGTCATTCCCAGCAGTACCAGTAATTCCGAAGAACTATTGATTTCAGAACTGAATCCCCTGTCCAACTTTCGCCTTAAACAGGTTAGTACCGTTGAAAAACTAGGATTTGAAGTAATAGATGGTACGGAGTGTTTGTTGGTAAAATGCAAACCGTCGGTAGAAAATCAACTCCTGGAAACTATGTGGAAGGATTTTGAATACCGCATCTGGATTGATTTTCGTAAAGGATTAATAAAACAAGCACAACTTAATGCCGTAAACAAAAAGATGACCACTACCAGGTTAAATGTAAGGGTTATGTTCTCCGATCTTAACGGAAAAATAAAAATAAAAGCACCAGATACAACTGTCAAAAATTAAATGAATAGCATAAGAGGGGCTGCGGCCCCTCTTTTTACATAATAAGTTAAGGGGACAGGCCCCTTGACATATTCTTAAATTGCGTGGGTGTAGGGTTTGTTGCTATAATCATGTATATGTTAATAGGGGGAATAGGGATAATGAATTTAGAAGAAGTTGATATTTTATTCTCGCAGGAGCAGGTAAAAGCCAGGGTAAAGGAGTTAGGACAGCAAATTACCCGGGATTACCAGGGGCAAAATCTTTTAGTTATCGGGGTTTTAAAGGGGGCCTTCATATTTATGGCTGACCTGATCAGGGAAATCAATCTGCCCCTGGAGGTTGACTTTATCAGCGTATCCAGCTACGGAGCCTCTACCGTATCTTCGGGGGAGGTGCGAATAACCAAGGATTTAGATCATTCAGTAGAGGGTAAAAGCGTTCTTCTAGTGGAAGATATAGTTGATACCGGTCTAACCCTTAACTACATAGAGGAAATTTTTAAAAAACGTAACCCTGCCAACGTCAAAATCTGTTGTTTACTGGATAAACCCTCCCGGCGCCGGAGTCCAGTTGCAGCCGAGTATGTGGGCTTTACTATAGAGGATCTTTTTGTGGTCGGCTATGGTTTGGATTATGCCGGTAAATACCGAAACTACCCGGCCGTATGTATTCTAAAACCATCAGTATATATATGAAATAGAGGTGTAGCTATGGAAAAGGAACTGGTAGTAGTTCTGGATTTTGGAGGACAATATAATCAATTAATTGCCCGTCGGGTAAGAGAGTTATCAGTCTACAGCGAGATATTACCTTATGACAGTAATCCGGAAGAGATACGGGGCAAGAACCCCAAGGCTATTATTCTTGCTGGAGGAACTGCCGGTGCTCACCCGGGTATTTTTGAATTGGGGGTACCGGTGCTGGACATTGACTATGATGGTATGAAAAATAGCACCGGTGGAGATAGACTGCGAAGTTTCTTATTTGAAGTAGCCGGGCTCAGGGGAGACTGGCAAATGAGCGATTTTATTGCTGAAACTATTGCTGATATTAAGGACAAGGTAGGAGATAAAAAGATACTCTGCGGTCTTAGCGGCGGAGTAGATTCTTCTGTGGCTGCCGTCCTGGTGCATAAAGCGGTAGGAGATCAACTGGTCTGTGTATATGTAGATACTGGCCTGATGCGTAAAGGTGAATCGGAACAGGTTATTAAGACCTTTCAGGAACAAATGAAAATGAATCTGGTCTTTGTTCCTGCTGCCGAGCGTTTCCTGAAGCGCCTGCAGGGAGTTACCGATCCCGAACGCAAACGTAAAATCATTGGGGAAGAATTTATCCGGGTCTTTGAAGAAGAAAAGGCCAAATTGGGTGAAATAGATTACCTGGTCCAGGGAACCATCTACCCTGATATTGTGGAAAGTGGTAGCTCTACCACTCCGACTATAAAGAGTCACCATAATGTAGGGGGCTTGCCCGAGGACATGGATTTTAAATTGATTGAACCTTTACGCCTACTTTTTAAGGACGAGGTCCGTCTTATTGGTGAGAAACTTGACATCTCCCCCGAAATTGTATGGCGGCAGCCCTTTCCCGGTCCTGGTCTGGGAGTGCGGGTATTAGAAGAAGTGACAAAAGAGAAACTGGATATCCTGCGTGAGGCGGATGCCATTGTCCGGGAAGAAATTCAGCAAGCTGGGTTGGAAAGGGAAATCTGGCAGGCCTTTGCGGTTTTACCTCCGGTAAGAAGTGTCGGGGTGATGGGTGATGCCCGCACCTATGCTTATCCCATAATAATTCGGGCAGTAATAAGTGATGATGCTATGACCGCGGAAGTGGCCCGGCTGCCCTGGGAACTACTGGAAGTGATGGCTCACCGTATCGTACACGAAGTAGATGGGGTTAACCGGGTAGCTTACGATATTACCAGTAAACCGCCTGGCACCATTGAATGGGAATAGTTTTTTAGGAGAGGGTTTTACTGTAAAAACCCGTATTTCAATGCAAACAAGTGAATACATGGTTAAAAGAGAGGGCTTGGCCGGGTTTGGGGATTTCGCTCCTTTAATGGTGAGCGAAAGTGAACATTAGTGTGCCCTTTAGGTACATCTAATTATTACTTTTTCCAGTGACCTCAGGGATGCAAATTCCTGCCCTGGATTTAGCCCTCAATTTTTCCCCAAACCTCATTGCGGCTGAAAATATTCAGCAATTCTCCATCCAATTCCCCGTCCTTGACCATAAAGCCCAGTATTTTCAGAGCCTGTTCCAGGGGCATAGCTTTTTTATAGGGGCGGTCGTCGGCAGTCAGGGCATCAAAGACGTCAACCAAAGCCAGAATCCGGCCCTCTACCGGAATTTCCTGACCCTTTAAACCTTTGGGATAGCCTTTGCCGTCCAGGTGTTCGTGATGAATGGAAGCAAAATAGGGGACGTCTTTCAATTTCCGAGTAAATGGTATCTTATCTAGCATCCTGGCGGTAACCACCACATGGTCTTCCATAATAGAACGTTCCTCTTCGGTCAGGGTGCCTTTAGTCACCGAGAGGGCAATCAACTCCCCTTCCTTTAACCAGGGTTTTAACTCATCATTATTATCCCGGTAAGTGCGGGCGGCGATTTCTTGTAGTCTATTCCTTGTCTCTGCATCTACAAAAGTGGCAGGATTATCAACCTGCAGTACCAGTGCCCGGGCTTGTTTCAGATACTCCTGTTCTGCTTGCCAGCATCGTTCCAATTCTTCCAACCCCACCGCATTGTTGGTCAGTTCCAGTTTTTTCTCCAGGTATTGCACCTTCTCGGTAGCAGCTATATAGTCAAAGCGCTGCATTACCAGCTCTAACTGCCTTTCTATACGGGTAGCCTTGTCCATAACCTCCAGGGGGGTAGCAATTTTACCAATATCATGCAGCCATCCGGCCATTACCAACTGGGCAATTTGTTCCTCGCTGAAAACTGCTTCCTTTTGGTCGGCTAATTTTTCCTGGTTAATAGCGCGGGCCAATTCCCCTGCTAAAAGGGCGACCCGGCGGGTGTGATTGGCATTATAAGGAGTACGGGAGTCGATGGCGGTGGCCATTACTTCTACAAAAGAATTAAACAGGTTTTCAATATCATTTAGTAACTGCATATTAGTGATGAAGATTGCCGCCTGGGAAGCCAGAGAGCTGATAACATTTTCAAAATAGGGTTCAAATGGTACAAGCTCACCGTTTTCATCGCGGGCGTTTATGAGCTGTAGTACGCCGATAACCGTATCTTCATGGTTGACCAGGGGTATTACCAGCATGGACAAGGTTTTATATCCGGTTGCTTCATCAAATTTACGGGGGCCGGAGAAATCAAACTCCTCGGCCTGGTATACATTGGGAATGTTTACACTTTTATGGGTAAGGGCCACATAAGCAGAGACGTTTTCCATCTTAATTGGAACTGGAGGCAGATCAATGGGATCTCCATGGCCTCCTCGGAAAGTATTCATACTTTCATTTTGCATGATTTTGAAGATCAGGTAATCACCTTCACAAAGGTATAATGTCCCGGCGTCAGCATTGGTAATTCTTCTGGCTTCACTGACAATCATCTCCAAAAGGCGGTTTCTATCTTTTTGTGCAGAAAGAGCAATGCCAATATTTATTATATCTTCAACCTGTTGTAGAATTTCCGGGGTGTATTTTTTCAAAGATTAATCACCATTCCTTCCCGAGCGGCAACACAAGTGCTTTTACGAGTCTGGGCGTGTTGTTCAATAATCTCCATTTCCCGGTCACTGCGGAAATTGGCATGGTGAAAAAGTACCAGCCGGTTGGCTCCGGCAGTCTCAATCAGCTTAATACCCTCCTGCCAGGTAGAGTGCCCCCAGCCGACGTAACGGGGATATTCTTCATCAGTAAAATGGGCATCATAAATGACCAGGCCGGCATTACTAATAAACTTGCACAGGTTCTGGTCAATCTCGGGATAGTGTTCGGTATCAGTAATATAACAGCAAGAACGTCCATCATAGTCCAGACGATAGGAGAGCCCACCACCGGGGTGGTTATTATGGGTTGTTTTAAGGCTAATTCCGTCCCCTAAATCAATTTCAATTCCGCTATCAAGTTCGTGAAACTCGAATTTAGCCCCCATTTGATCCAGACTTACCGGGAAGTGCTGGTAGGCCATCTGTCCATACATTAGTTCAGCGAAGGTGCTGTCTATCTTGCTCTGGCCGTAAAGCCTAAATGAATTCCCTTTAATAAAGGCGGGTGCGAAAAAAGGGAAGCCCTGTATGTGATCCCAGTGGGTATGAGTAATAAAAATATCACCACTTAATTCTGAACCGCTTTTGACCAATTGACGCCCCAAAGCATAAATACCGCTACCGGCGTCAAATATGAGCAGGCGTTTGCCAATCTGCACCTGAACACAGGAGGTATTACCCCCGTATTGCAAGGTATCTGGGCCGGGCACGGGAATGGACCCCCTTACTCCCCAAAAAATTACCTGGAAATCAGTATTCCCCATTAATTCACCTCTTTAAATAAAGGATTTATACTGCAATATTCCCGTTTAAGGCAAAAAATCCTTTATTATCATATCAAAAAAATGAGTAGCATTCGTGCACTCCGGTGCACGAATGCTACTCATACCTAATCGCTTTGCTGCCTCCGCGTTATTTCTTTATTGTACTTTCATCTCTTTCCAGTGGGACTGTAGTATCCCAGTGTCCGGCCAGGCTTTCCACTTTTTTACCCTCAATCAATAACTGTACTTTGTCAATAGAATCCAGTTCCGTTAAGGTATTGGCTATGGAGTTTAAGGTCATACTCTCTCCGGTACTGCCTCCCCAATGTTTGCTTTGTAACTCCTTACTGAAATCCGCGCTAGCCATACCTTCGTTAATTTTTACAGATAATATTTTGGCTTCAGCCGGCATAGTGGCGTGAAGTTCTTTATTCTTAGGGCCAGCTATTAGTTCCTTAACAATGCTGGCAGCCAGTACTTCATCACTGGCTCCTTCTTTAATGCTTATGTTTCTTTTCTCCGGCACCAGGTACATAGCCTGATCATCACTAAAATACAAGACCACTTCCATCGTAGCCAACTTCGGCTCCTGCTTTTTAGGCTCATTCCCCTGATTTTGCTTATTCTTATCCGAGGAGTTACATCCGGTAAGTGCTGTAACTGCTAGCAGGCAAAGTGCCACCAACAAAACCAGACTCTTTTTCTTCATCCCACGCTCATCCTTTCTGCATTCATAATTGCTTTAATTATAACCTTGTTCAACATTCAATACGCAAAATCATAAAATTTACTATCACTGAATATTAAATGGGTGTCAGGGGGACGGTTCTCGTGACACCTCAAGCTTAAGGTGTCACGAGAACCGTCCCCCTGACACCCGAGAACCGTCCCCCTGACACCTGCGTATAAACTTGTGGGGTTAGGGTAAGAATCAGAAGAAATACTGTTTTGGAGAGATTTACCATTGAATGTTGTCAGAGTAAGCAGGGTATTCCCCAGGTTAA
>Ga0265294_10008710_pt1 | contig 11786 bp, 12 predicted proteins | sample MunlanPumphouse3_FD_192504 | JGI IMG/M metagenome (GOLD analysis project Ga0265294, IMG submission 192504) | Groundwater microbial communities from a municipal landfill in Southern Ontario, Canada - Pumphouse #3 | ecosystem: Environmental > Aquatic > Deep subsurface > Groundwater | place... | reverse complement strand
GTGTTGTGCAGCCCGTTCATAAGCTCCCAGTTTGAAATGCATTATTCCGGAATAGTAACTGTCTGTAAGTGTCAGTGAATGGGCATCTTTAAGGTAATCGTCAAAAAAATTCCGCGCTTCTTCCGTTCTTCCCAAGGCAAAATAAGATTCGGACAATGTTTTGGCAAGGGTGGTCCGTAATGCGGGATCGGCATCCCTGTATATGGGGACTCCCTGGCGGATGACTTGGTCGTATTTCCCCGTGTAAAAAAGTGCCTGTAACAGGTAAACAGAAGAAAGGGCTCCGTATTGAGGAATTTCTGTAAGCGTTTCCAGCAGTGGAATGGCTTCATCAAAACGTCCTTTCGCATAATGGATATATCCCCGATAATACCTGGCTGCCCAGTGGTATTCCTGACCCGGAGGATAGGTAGCTGTTTCCAGGAACAGGGTGACTGCCTGATCCGAATTTCCCAGTTGCATGTTAACGTATCCTTTTCTGAAAGTCAGGGAGGCACGTTCAGATCGTGGAAGCCGCTTTACGTTTACCTTGTCGTAAACAGCGGCAGCTTCTGTGTAGCGTGTTTCATCGGAAAGAAAATTCCCAAGTTTATAATAAATCAGGTGTTTCAGGGGTGCGGAAGGATAATGTTCTTCCCAACGTGCAATGTGCGTCTCAACCCCTGGATCTTTGAGCGCTATATCGCATAGGATCCTGTAAGAGGCCACTAATGCAGAACGGTTTTCCGGATCACGTTGTTCAAGGCTTTCAAAAAGCAGGCAGGCACTCCAGTATTGCTCCTGTTTGTACAATTCAACGGCTGTATTGAAAATATCATCGCAGGAACGATCATATTCCTGTCCGGAAATACCCGGGGCCAGCAGGAGTATAAAGGTAAATAACAAAATGTGCCTGAAACAATTCATTTGACAATAAAATATAGTAACAAATATAGGGTTTTTCAAGAATCATACCGCATTTAAGGACGCGGATGATGACTCAATATGGTATGTTGCCAGAAAGCGGTGTCCAAATGGGTATAGATCTCGGTGGTCAGTATGCTGCTGTGACCCAGCATTTCCTGTACAACGCGCAAGTCAGCTCCATTTTCTATCAGATGTGTGGCAAAAGAATGACGGAACGTGTGCGGGGAAATCGTTTTTTTTATTCCTGCTTTTGAAGCCAGTTCACGAACAATTACGAAAATCATGTTACGGCTAATTTTTCTGCCGTAGCGGTTCAGAAAGACATAATCATCGTCTGCCGGTTTGATATTCAGTGAATTTCTCCAGGGATAATATAACCGGAGTGCTTTCAGTGCATGAGACCCAATAGGGACCAGGCGTTGTTTGTCTCCTTTTCCTATTACACGTATAAATCCCTGGTCGGGAAACATCTGGGATAATTTTAACCCTGTAAGTTCACTTACGCGCAATCCGCAGCCGTACAATACCTCAATGATCGCCTTATTGCGGTGTCCTTCGGGAAAGCTCAGATCTACGTCATCCAGCATTCTTTCAATTTCATTTAAGGAAAGTATGACGGGAAGGTGCCTGCCGGTCTTTGGTGACTCAACAGGGGAACATGGATTAGCCGTAATACGTTTTTCCATGGTTAAGAAACGGAAAAATGCATTTAAACCGGATAAAATGCGTGCCTGAGTTCTGGGAGAAGAACCTGAGTCGGTAACCCGGGACAAAAATGATTCAATATGTTTATCCCGGATATCAGAAGGGTCTGGAATTGAGGTGTCTGCGGGGGAGGAATGTGCCAGGTGTTCCAGGAACATGTTTACATCGTGCAGGTAGGCATTCCTTGTGTTTTCGGATAGCGAACGTTCCAGACGTAAGTAAATCAGGAAGTCGTTGATGGCGTCTTCCCATGTTTTTCCTATTCCGGGAAAGGTCTTCATCCTTTTTCCTTTTTATTAAATGCATCGCAATAGGAAGAAATTCCGCATGATTCGCATTGGGGTTTTCTGGCTGTACATACGTAACGGCCGTGGAGAATAAGCCAGTGATGTGCCTTTGCCCGGAGTTCCGGGGGAAAATGAAGGTTCAGATCTTTTTCTACGGCAAGTGGCGTTTTTCCTTTTGATAAGCCGAGTCTGCGGGATATCCTGAAAACATGCGTGTCTACTGCCATCACTTGCTTTTTGTATATGACCGAGGCGATCACGTTAGCCGTTTTCCTGCCCACGCCGGGGAGCTTTTGCAGATCTTGGGGATCTTGTGGAACTTTCCCGTCAAAAAGAGTCATCAAAGCCCGGGCCATACCAGTAAGATGCCTGGCTTTGTTATTGGGATAAGATATGGATTTGATATAAGGGTATACTTCTTCAGGGGTGGCAGCGGCCAGATCCGATGCAGCAGGATAACGCTCCAGCAGGGCAGGTGTGGTCATGTTAACACGTTTGTCCGTACATTGAGCCGAAAGAATAACCGCTACCAACAAACCGTAAGGATCTGCGTATTCCAGTTCTGTGACGGGATCCGGCATGTGTGTGCGGAACCACCCTGTGATACCATCAACCTCCTGCCTGCTTTTCATGATTCCATAAAAGTGGAAAAATCAATTTCCTGACGGTTGGCTACTTCTGTACATTTTCCTGCCTCACATTTGAAAATCCGACCCGGATAACGTTGTAACAACTGTAAATTGTGAGTAACGACCATCATGGCCGGCTTTTGTTTATCATGAATATTCATGAACAATTGCATGATTTCCTGCTGGGTATCGCTGTCCAGATTCCCGGTAGGTTCATCGGCCAGTATGATTTCAGGGTTGTTCAGTATAGCCCGGGCTATAGCGACCCGTTGCTGCTCTCCGCCTGATAACTGGTGAGGCATTTTATGTTTTTTGTGAAGCATCCCCACACTGTCCAATGCTTCTTCAATGCGTTGTTGAATTTCCTTTTTATTTTTCCAACCGGTCGACCTGAGAACAAATTCCAGGTTGTCGTAAGCAGAACGGTCCTGTAATAGTTGAAAATCCTGAAAAACCACGCCGATCTTTCTTCTTAAGTAGGGAATTCTTTTTCTTTTCAGCTTGATCAGATCAAACCCTGCTACCTGAGCATCTCCTTTCAAAACAGGAAATTCTCCTATCAGTGTTTTAACCAGAGAAGTTTTTCCGGTGCCTACACGCCCTACCAGGTATATGAAGTCTCCTTTGTCAAGGGTCAGATCAACGCCTGCCAGGATCAAATTTGTGTCTTTGATGATATCTACGCCGGATAGCTTGATTAGAGGCATATTACGGATTTTCAACAAAGATAATAAAACGGCATAGGAAAAAAAATCAAAAAAATTTGTAATAAATAAAAAAGTGTCTACATTTGCAGCGTACTAATATACTAATACACTAACAAGATGATACAAATCAACGATTTATCGTTTAATTATTCCAGGAACAAAGTTTTTGAACACCTGACTTTGTCCCTTGAAAAAGGCAATGTATACGGCCTGTTGGGGCAAAACGGGGTCGGTAAAACAACCTTGCTTAAAATTATGGCAGGTTTATTAAAAAGTGAATACACTGCATGCATGGTCAACGGTTGGAATCCTTACAAACGGCAACCTGCTTTCCTTGCAGATATATATTACCTGCCGGAAGAACCGGCATGTCCCCCGGGAACGGTTGGGGAGCTGGGGCACAATTACGGCACTTTTTATCCGGGATTCAAAATCGAACAGTTTTATTCTTTGTTGGAACGTTTTGAGGTAAAACCGGAGAAAAAGTTTAAAGACCTGTCCGCCGGACAACAAAAAAAGGCGCATATCTCTTATGCACTTTCCCTTAATACCGGGATACTTCTTCTGGACGAGCCCAGTAACGGGTTGGACATTCCATCAAAAGCCCTTTTCAGAAGTATTGTATCCGGATATATCAATGATGACCGTATTATGGTCATTTCAACACACCAGGTACGCGATCTTGAGAATTTAATAGACCCGGTGATCATACTTGACAATAAAGAGGTATTGCTTCATGCTACCATTCAGGAAATTAGCGAGAAAGTTTGTTTTATCACCAAATCAGACAATGATCCCGAAGCCTTGTATACAGAGGAAACACCACTGGGATATGCTATGGTAAAATACAATACGCAAGGATTGGATACCAAAGTGAATCTGGAAGCTTTATTCAACGCAGTGTTGTCTCATAAAGAATGGTTTAACGAACATTTTAAATAGTATAATCATGAATAATATATTTAATATCAGGCGTTTTGGTGCCATCGTGGCGAAAGATCTCAGGGAATATTTCCGGAATTACGGCACTTCAATAATAAGTGTCATAGGTATATATTTATTGTTCCTGGCATTTCCTTTATTTATTGGCGGGTCGGTAAGTGAATTATCACGTATCAATATGATCATGTTCATGACAGCGGTCATCATGATAATAGCACCTTCAAAACTTTACGGCACAGTGAATCATTACCGGAAAGGTCTGAACTATGTTTTACTTCCGGTGTCTACACTGGAAAAAACTTTGAGCATGTTTTTGATCACAGCGGTATATACCACTTTTATTATTACAGCCGGATTGCTGATCCTGGACACCGTGGTTCACCTGATCATACCGTCGCGTCTTAATGAAATGCTTTTTACCGCCCATAGCATGGAGCTCATGGGTATTGAAATTATCAGTTTGCTTGTCATACAATCCTGGTTTGTTTTAGGCAATATGCTTTTTAGAAACCAGAAAGTTGCCAAGACCATACTCTGCCTGCTGGGACTGGCTATACTGATAGGACTGCTTTTTGTGTTTGTTTTCAGAATAGTTGGTTATGAAAAAGTGAGTCTGTTCTTTGAAGAACAATTATCAGATATCGAGCTCAATTTAGACGGGAGCAAAATCAGGGTATTTGGTATTGGAGATTCCAGGGAGCTTCTCAAAGCTATTCCCTTATACAAAACGATGATGACCATACAATACATTTTGTGGGCTGTCATCAGTCTGGGATGTTGGATCGGTACCTACCGGCTGATAAAAACAAGAAAATACTGAACATTATGGAATTTAAGGAACATAAAGCCATTTACCTGCAGATAGCCGAATCGTTATGCGAAAGGATACTGAGCGACAAATTAAATGCAGAAGACCGGATCCCGTCTGTACGGGAAATGGGGGCGACATTGGGAGTAAATCCCAACACGGTAGCCCGGACTTACGATCATTTGCAACAAAAGGAGATCATATATAATAAAAGAGGAATAGGTTATTTTGTGGCTCCGGGCGCACGCCAGGAGATTATTAAAACACTAAAAAATCGCTTTTTAAAGGAAGAACTTCCTGTATTTTTTAAACGAATGGATATGTTGTCCATATCTATGAATGAAATTGAAAATTATTACAAACAAGAATCCAAATGAAAATCATTGCGACACTATTGTCAATCCTTATGATGGGTACTGCTAACCTGATAGCAGCTCCAAACACAACGACCATAAAAGGAGTGGTTGTTGACAAAGAAACCCGTTCACCGCTTTCATATGCCACGGTTGCCGTCAGGAACGAAAGCGACCAGGTAGTGGCTGCTGCTACGGCACATGAAGACGGATCGTTCGTATTGAGCAACGTACCTCACGGTTCGTACCGCCTGGTTGCCACGTTTATTGGGTATAAGGAACAGGAAATAACGGTACAATTGAATACTCCCGAAATGAATGCGGGGACTATTGAAATGGAAGAAGATGTGGAAACACTGGAAACAGCAGTTATTACAGCCAGGGTGCCTGTTATTGAACAGAAAATTGATAAAATTGTGATGAATGTAGCCGAGGCTGTTTCTGTGGAAGGAAGCAACGCACTGGAAGTTTTACGCAAAGCCCCCGGTGTGACCATAGATATGGACGGGAACGTGAAACTGAACGGTCAGGCCGTAAGTATCTGGATTGACGGACGTCCTTCCTATATGAGCGGACTGGAACTGGAAGCCCTGTTGAGATCCACAGACGGAACAACCATTGACAAGATAGAACTTATGGCCCATCCTTCTGCCCGTTACGATGCCGAAGGTACCGGGGGGATAATCAATATAAAAATGAAGAAAAACCTCATGAAGGGTTTTAGCGGGATGGCCAACGGTTTTTACGGCGGTATGAAACATAAAGCTTACGAACAGGAAGCCGGCGGGGGATTGAACCTGAACCTGCGTACAGACAAAACAAATACATTGCTCAATTACGGCGGTCGTTACGAGGAAATGGGTGCTACCCTGGATTCCTGGACGGGCTTGGGCGGCACTACCGGTTTTGAACAGATATCACATTCCGATTTTTTGATCGGGTCCCAGAGCCATACCATAAAACTGGCCAATGATTTCTATATAGATAAAAAGAATACGGTAGGGTTAATAGTCACCACCATGTTTCGTGATCAGTCACAGGATAACTACGGGGATCAGAATTTTACCAATTCCTACCTTAACGAACAACTTGTCAACAGTATAAAAAGCGTAATAAAAACAGGTTCCGACTACGACAACATTACTACCAATATCAATTATACGGGTTTGTTTAACGAACAAAAGGGACAGGAACTGACCTTCAACGGTGATTACGCGTATTACGATATAGCTTCGCAAAATTCCCAGGATAACAGCGTAGTATCCGGGACGGGTATCAGCGAAATGTTCCGCCAGAACAGCCAGCAATACATCAACCTGGTATCTGGCCGTGCGGATTATCAACAGTCCTTTTGGAAAACGGGTATGCTGGAAACAGGGCTTAAGTGGGCTATGACGCAGACCAATAACGATCTTAACCGGGAGGACTTCATGGATAATATCTGGCAACCCAATACCAATATGTCCAACCGGTTTTTATATACGGAACATATTGCTGCGGCTTATGCTTCGGTAGGCAGAATGTTGGGTGCCAAATGGATGCTTAAACTAGGATTGCGCGGCGAATATACTTATGCCCTGGGTGATTGGAGAACAGCACAAAAAGAAACCGTAAAAAGTTATTTCAACGTTTTTCCGACTGTTTTTGTTGGATACAATCCTTCTGCCATCTGGCGTTTGACTTTATCCTATACAAGCCGTATAGGCAGGCCGTCTTTCAACCAGCTGAATCCTTTCCGAAGCTACGTGGATGCTAACTCATATGTAGAGGGAAACCCCGATCTGGATCCGCAGCTATCGGATCAGCTGGCACTGAGTGTGAATTTCAAGACACATTACAACCTTGCTCTTATTTATGCACATACGCGGAACCTGATTATGCAAAATCCTTATTACGACCAGACAGGTACCAAAATGTTATTGTATGAAAATTTCGGGAACCAGAATATGGCCGGTGGCGCTTTGTCTATCAGTGAATTGCCCATTACCGAATGGCTCCACTTTACGGCAAGCGGAACGTGTCTATACATGAGTAACTCGGCCGATCCGCGCCAGGGACAGACTGAACGTTACATCAATAACGGAATGCTGACCAATGCCTACGGTCAGCTGACCTTCCTCTTGCCTAAAGACTGGAAAATTGAGATCAACGCGATTTTCCAGGGAAAGATCCCGTACGGTTATTTTATTATTGAACCCATTTTCATGACCAGCGGCGGAATAAAGAAGAATTTCCTGGATAATAAAGCCACTTTGAGCCTCAATGTCAATGATATTTTTAATACTTTTGATAACAACCTGAAATACAATTCGGATAGTGAGGTACAATACACACTGGACCAGAAGATCAATTTGCAGAAAATACGGTTGAGTTTCAGTATTCGTTTTGGACAGGGAAAAGCTGCAAAAGCAAGGAAAGTAGGCGATTTGGAAGAGGCTTCCAGGGTGGGCACCTCGGGAGGTATTTCCACGGATACTTCAGGCGGACTGAAGTGATATTATTATAATTTATGAGAAAGAAATACAAATTGGGAATAGCCTTTGGCGGCGGTGGCGCCAGAGGCTATTATCATGCAGGAGCTCTGAAGCGCCTGTTGGAATTGGGTTACAGCCCCGATATAGTATCCGGAACCAGCGTGGGATCTATTGTGGCAGCCATGTATGCCGGTGGTTTATCCGTAGAACAAATGCTGGAAGGATTCAGGGAACTGAATCTGAAAGATTTTCTGGAACCCAGGATTCCCAAAGAATACCTGGTAGATTCAAGACCAGTACGAAAGATCCTGGAAGAAATGCTTCAGGTAAAAACGTTTGAAGAGTTGAAAACACCTTTAAAGGTAGTGGCAACCTGCCTGGAAACAGCAAAAGAAATGGTGTTTGAAAGCGGTCCTCTCATAGATGCCATACTGGCTTCCTGTAGCATTCCTGTAGTTTTTCCTCCCGTAAAAATTGATGGCAAACATTATGTTGACGGGGGAGTAATAAGAAATGTCCCTGTATTGCCCATACGTGAAGCATGTAAAAAAGTCTTTGCACTGAATTTGTTCCCGGAGCCGGAGCGGGATACGCAATACACAGGATCCATGAAATATATAGCAGAGCGTTGTATAACCATGTTATTCAATGCCAATGCTTCTTATGATATGGACCTTGCCGATATGGTAATTGAAGACGAAGAAATGGCGGTATACAATGCTTATGATCTGAAGCACAAAGAGGAAATGTTTGATCTGGGATACAATGCCCGGGCACTCAAATCACTCGACAAACTTACATAACCAACGGCTGTAGGAACGAAAGAATTTGTGGATCAACTCTTCCATCCGGCTATCGGTCAGACGTCCCTGCTGATCAAAAAGGTCGGCAGCGCCACCAATGTACATCTCGGGTTGCGCCATTACGGGGGCATTCAGGCAAACCAGGGACTGCCTTAAATGATGGTTTGCCCCAAATCCGCCTATGGCCCCCATGGATACCGAGATCACGGCAGAGGGTTTGTTGCTCCATACATTATGTTTGTAAGGCCGGGATCCCACATCCAGGGCGTTTTTCATGGCAGCGGTGGTAGAGCGGTTGTATTCCGGAGTAATGAAAATGATGCCGTCAAATTCTTTGATCTTTTTACGGAAAGCCGTCCATTCTCTGGGGGTACTTTCTTCCAGATCTTCATTGTACAGGGGAAGATTCCCGATTTCCACAATTTCCAGATCCATTGTGTCGGGAGCCAGATCTATCAGGACCCGTGCCATTTTCCGGTTAAGTGATTCTTTTCTAAGACTGCCAACCAGCAAAGCGATTTGTTTTCTTTCCTTAAGTTCCATGAGATCAGGTATTAAGTTATCAATCTAGATCATTACAAATATAACAATAATATTTGCTAATTTTGGTGTTATGAAAAGAAGTTTGGATTTCGGTCTTTTGCTCTTTCGTCTTTTGGTCGCATCCCTGATGTTATATCACGGGCTGACGAAATTGCTCAATTATGCAAATTTAAAAGAGGTCTTTCCTGATCCCGTTGGATTGGGCAGCCATGTTTCGCTGGTCCTGATCTTATTTGCAGAAATCGGATGCAGTATTCTGATCATTGCCGGGCTTCTGACACGGTTGGCCACTTTGCCTGTAATTACCGGGATGGCTGTCGCTGCTTTTGTGACACACGCAGGCGATCCTTTTTCCGCACGGGAGTTATCTGTCTTATTCCTGGGACTTTTCCTGGTATTGCTGATAACCGGACCGGGAAGCTTTTCCGTTGATCATTATTTGTTCAGAAAAAAGAAATGGTTTTCCCGTAAATGACTTTACTGTCGCCGGGAGCGTAGAAACCGGGTAGTTCTGCCATTTTTTGGTATTGGTGCTTTTCGTAAAACTTGCGGGTAGGGAGGTATGCCGATCTTCCGGATGTTTCAATCCATACAGCAGTGCCTCCTTGTAAGGCAATATTCTGCTCGGCCCGTTTAATCAATCCGGATCCCAATCCTTTGCCTTGCAGTTCTTTTCGTACAGCCATCCAGTATATGTCCCATCCTGAAAGGGTACAAGGTGTAGGACCATACACGGCATATCCGGCACAAACTTCATTCTCCAGAGCAACGATGCAATAATATCCCGAAGTCTCACCATGATCAAGAAAAGACTGCAACACCTCAAGCGCCACTTCGATTTCAAAACCATAAAACAAACCCGTGGATTCCATGATAGCGGTGAGTTCGCTCAGGTCTTGTTCTAACAGAACTTCACGAAAGGTAAATGACATATCCATGAATTTAATTAAGACATGAAATGATCTGTTGTATCATGCCGGAAATGGAGAACCCGGCTTCTTTTCCGGCTGCCACGAATCCGCTGTCAGGAGAAATGCAGGGATTCGCGTTTATTTCCAGTACGTAGGGAATATCCTGCTCACTTAACCTGATATCAATCCTGAAATAGCCGGACAAACCAAAGATTTCCCCGCAGCTGATAGCCGTTTTAAGTAATTTATCAATGATCAGGGGCTTGTTGTTCAATGTGTTGAATTTCCGGTGGGTATGTTTGTATTCAAACGAATCTTCCATCCATTTGGACCGGTATCCCAGGATTTTTGCCTTGCCACGGGGATAATCAGCGAAGATCATTTCGGGGATAGGATAAATTTCGAATCGGCCCGGAGTTCCCGTTACACTCAGGTTAAATTCCCTCCCTTCAATGTATTCTTCCACAAAATACTTACCCGGATCAAAAGTGGCCAGCCATTCCCTCATCCCGGGCTGCTTTGGATCAAAAACGAGATGTTCGTCAAGATCTGCAGAACCCTCCTCGGCAATCGGTTTGACTATGTATTTTTTTTTAATATCCAAACGGTCCGGTTCATGAGTGCCAAACCAGCCGGGGGTTTCAATACCGTGACGGATCATAATGGACTTGGCAAGTGTCTTTTTTGTGGTCAGGTACAAGCCTTCTTCTCCAACCCCGGTGTAAGGGATCTTCCATGCTTGCAGGATGGCGGGAACCATATAAAGCAATCCTGTACAACCCCATACGGACTCTACAAGGTTAAAGACAAAAGCCGGTTTCTCTGTTACCAGGAATTTTAAGTCACGGTACAGATCAAAACCCACATCACGCACACGGCAGCAGTATCCCAGGTCTTCCAGAGCATTTTTGACCAGTACTACCTGATCAATTACGTCCTGTTCATCCGGAGTAGGATGGGCTGAAAGCCTGTTATGCAGGATAATAACTGTATTGTTCACGACGTAAAATTACTGAGGGTATTTCACTACCGTATATTCGTTTTAATGAAGCCTGCATGATGGCATCTATCAATTGTGTGAAATCCATGCCGTTCATTCCGGCCAGTATGGGCAGGTCTGAATCCTTGTAATTCAATCCGGCCAGGGGGTTGATCTCCATGAATTCCGGCCGGCCGTTACGGTTCAATTTCATATCTACGCGGCCACTGTCCCGGGAACCTGTAACTTCCCATACATCAAGAGCCAGTCGCACACAAGCTGAAGCCAGTTCTTCATCTTCCAGGTTTTGGTATTCAACGGCTTCTTTATAGTTCTGTTTGTTTTCGTAAGAGTAAATTTCCTGTACTTCATTTTTGAAAAGAACCTCCATAACACCAATGACACGGGCGTCTTCGCCATTTCCGCAAATACCGACTGTAAATTCACGGCCTGGAAGGTATTCCTCTACCAATACCGGCTGATTATAACGTTCCAGTAAGGTACGGCAGATAACCCGGAATTCTTCTTCATTCCATACCAGGGAATATTCTCCAATTCCTTTTCCGGATCCTTCCATAACAGGTTTTAGGAAAAGGGGGAATGCCGGTTTTGGGTGATCCAGATGGTTTTCACTGCGTATAAGACAAAAATCAGGAGTTGGAATTCCCGCATCCCTTACTACGCGTTTGCATAATGCTTTATTCAATGAAAGCGCCATTGTGGCGGCTCCGGAAAAGAC
>Ga0265294_10008707_pt1 | contig 11792 bp, 10 predicted proteins | sample MunlanPumphouse3_FD_192504 | JGI IMG/M metagenome (GOLD analysis project Ga0265294, IMG submission 192504) | Groundwater microbial communities from a municipal landfill in Southern Ontario, Canada - Pumphouse #3 | ecosystem: Environmental > Aquatic > Deep subsurface > Groundwater | place... | reverse complement strand
GCTAATTTTAATGAGCCGTTATAGGCATCAAACTCTTCCGGGTTTGATGAGGCGATGTGAGAAAAATTACCATCTGGTGTCATTTCTTCAGACACAGGATATAATTTATAGCCTTCTGACATTAGTAATGTTGGAATCAAAGTGGCCCCTGCTCCATGTAAAGGTGAATAAACAAACTTCAATGGTTTATCTAAAGAAGGATTGAGTTGTATTTCTTTCACTCTAGCCAAATAAGCACTATCTAGGTCATTTGTGACTTCATGTATATATTCAGGTGAATCTTTTTCCTGAATATGAAAATAATCGGTTATTTTATTGACTTCAATGGTTAATTTGTCTGCTAATTCAGGGATTAATTGAGCCCCGTGTTTATCATAAACTTTAAAACCATTATATTGTTTCGGGTTATGACTCGCCGTAATCATAATTCCCCCATCACAATGAAAATGTCTTACCATATAGGATAAAAAAGGGGTGGGCCTTAATTCCTTAGTGATATAGGATTCAATTCCTTCTTGGGCAAGTACGCTTGCTGAAGTATAGGCAAATTCTCTTGAATTCTTACGATTGTCATAACTAATTGCGATTTTATAATTTGTTTTTTTAGCTTGTTTTTTAATATATTTTGCATAGCCTAAGACTATTTTTTTAACCGTATAAACATTTAGTCTATTCGTTCCAACCCCCATTAATCCACGCGCACCAGCAGTCCCAAACTCTAGTTCTTTATAAAAAGCGTCTTCTATTTCTGATTCTGTCAATTTAATCAGTTCACTTTTAAGTGGTTCTTTTAAAGAGGATTCGTTTTTCCATTTTAAGTAATTTTCTTGATATGACATTAAATACCCTCCATTCAAACAATATTATACACCAATTTGATTTTTACATAAACATCTAATTAAAAAACAGCCTATTTAACAAGGCTGTTTCTTAAAAGTATTTCCAATAATCCCTCAAGTACTAAATGTTTAACGAAGGTTACAGGTATTTCTAATACATTTTTGAATAGGGGCGATAAACCACCCGTCATAACAACCAAAAAATCTTTACCAACTTCATTTTTAATCTTCGAAACTAAACCTTCTATTTGGGCTGCTGTTCCATAAATAATCCCTGATTGAAGACAACTAATCGTATTATTACCTAAGACCTTATTGGGTGCTTTTAATTCGAAGGTTGGTAGTAAAGCGGTATTAGAAACCAGTGCGTTCATGGAGACTTCAACCCCAGGTGAAATGACTACCCCATTTAAAGTACTATTTTCAACATAAACATATTTAGTGGCCGTACCTAAGTCAATAAATAAGACAGGTTGGTCCATTTTTGCCGCTGCAACACTGCCACAAATTAAATCAGCACCAACTTCAGCAGGGTAATCCGCTTTCATCTTTAAGCCCGTTTTAACGCCTGGTTCGACAACCACTGGATCAATTTCGAGATATTCTACTGATAAGGTTCTTAATTTTGTGGTCAGTTCAGGTACCACACTACTAATAGCCACTTTTGTAAATTCATAATCATCAAAAATCAAATAAAAGGATAAATACAATTCATCCACGGATTTTTCTTGAAACTTAGAAAATCGAAATACTTTTAAAACTTTTTCGTCGTTAGCAACACCTAATTTAAGTTCCGTATTCCCAACATCAAATAAGAGATTCATCGAGTTCATCCTTTTCAATTAAATTCTTTAAAGCGACTACAATTGGCGTTCCAATTAAGACTCCCGCAGCCGCTTCAATAACACCATTGGTCCCTAATACCGATAAGATAATCCCAAAAATATCTGCATTATCGCCAAAGGCTGCTGGCTTCATTAAGCCAAGAGTGCCTAAGACTAAAACCGTATGAATTAAGGTTGAAACAATAAATGCCGCAGGGACATAAGCTAAGTTTTTATGTTTGCTCTTTCTAATAAAGAAAATATAACCGGTTAATAGTACGACTAACAATAAAATGCCTACTGGATAGACGATTGAGCGATACCAATTGGTTACGGTGACGATGCCTTCAGATGCAAATAAAATGAAGGCCGTAGAAACAACCGTTACAATAATAAAATTAATTAAATTACCGTATTTGCTCTTTTTTCTAATCATGAACAATAAACGGATAATATAGAAAGCAACTAACGCAAAAACAATTCTCGGCAATACTGAAATAATCGGATTTTGAAAAGCTAAATCAGCTGGACTTGAAGCATACATAAATGCTGCAATCAAACTTGATAAGCCAAACACCAATCCTAAAGATAATGAATAGCCTACCCCTAAAAACATAATACCAATTAAAACTGGGATATGGACAATCGTAATACTTGCGACTCCAACTCTAATATAACCAATATTTGGTACCAACGTTAAGATCAAGATGATAGCGGAAAACGTTGAAAACAGTACCATATCAAAAACTTTCTTATGTTTCATAAACTTCTCCTTTTTAGGCCTTTAAGGGTCCCATAATTAGGTTAATTATAAAACTTTTAGATTTATTTTACAACCCATACGCAAAAAAAAGACCCTTATCAAAGGGGTCTTTCCTCAGGCTCAATTATTCTTAGGAAAGCATTCAAGATTTTAAAGGTAGTGTTTGAATAATTTCGCCTGTATCATAATTAACACTGATCATTTCGTATTCGGAGAACGTATAAACAACATTATCAATGTAGACACCTCGATCAACATTGAAATAATATTTGGCTGATCCGTGTTCAATTCGATAAGGTTTTGAGATAATTTCTTCTTTATTAAAATCAATCTTAAAGATTAAGTATTCACTTTGATAACTTGATTGATAAACATTGTCAATAAGTGTATAGGAATAAGTCGATATCGCAAACGCAAAGATTTGTTTTTCACTATCCACTAAAATCGCTTTTGGATCGAATAACGCATCACTATAGCTATAACTGTATCCATTGAGATTATAAGGTATTTCATAGGTTTGAAGTGGTTCAAGCGTGTTTGTATCATAGACGCTTAATTTAATTCCGGTTACCATTCCGCTTGAAGTGGCCATATTACCAATACCAACTAAGTAATCTTCTCCCCACGGATGTAGATAAGTCGAGAATCCCGGTTCTTCAATCGCGTTTGTAATCACTGGAAAGGCTGGATTAGATAGATCAATTGTATAAAGTGGATCGGTTTGTAAGAAGGTTACCACATGGGCTTTAGGGCCATTAAACCGAACACTTTTAACTTGTTCCTCTGTGACATCATTTCTTAGGCCAGTTTTGGTAACGGCTGGTTTACCAATCCCTTTATCAAGGACACTTATCGTATCAAGTGAATCAATAAGTTCATTTTCTTTTAAGACATATAAACGGTGTTTGTAAATGGTTCGATTGCTAATATTTGGAACCCATGCCGGTGTTGAAGTGATCACTCTAAAGTAACCATCATATTCATCCATCCAATATTGTCCACCAACAAAACCTAATACTTTAGTACTACCCACATAGGCTACCGAACCATCTTCAAGAATACGGAATTTACGAATCGAAGTTTTATAAAACTCATCCCAATTAAATGTGCCTGTATCATCCGTATTTGCGTATTGATTATAATAGGAGTAATCATAGTAAGTAGAGGTTGTGTAGATGGCATCTTGACTGACATGGATTTGTTCAGTTCTACCTAAATAACCTTTTGTATCGGTTTCAAACGTTTCAAGGTCTAAGACGGTAATCGCGGTTATTCCTGAGACAATGTTTTCATCAAAATAATAAATTTCATTATAATCAACAATCTCTGTTTTTTGACTACCTTGATAATTAATCGTGGCTTGAGGTCTTGGATCATCTAAATTAATTTGGGTATTCGCGATGATATATAACTTATTATCAATGACACGATAATCGGCAAAATTCGCTTGTGTTTCATAAACATAGACTTCTTCTAAGGTCGTTTTATCGTAAACATACAATGCCCCACTATAGACATATGGATACCATACATCGAAATAGGGTTCACCGGATGTAGTAGTGGCTTTTCTTTCTAATTTCTCATAGACATAACCCACCAAAACAACATAATTATCCGTTAAGAACATCGTTGATAGATAGAACTCTTCAAAATCAATTTCTTTTTTTAAAGTCGCTGTTCCATCGATTGAGATATCAAGGATTGAAACTTGATTTCTTCCATATGGGGCATAAAAGATTCGATTTCCATCTGTTTTGATGATATCAGCTTCTTGAACCCCTTCAACTTGATTATTCGTATCAATGAAATCTCGATCATTATTTTGGGTATCCCCATTACCAACTACAGTTCCTGGATTAAGCCCGTCTAGTCCCAAATCAGCTGAACCGTTGATGTTACCTTCCCAAACAATCCCTTCTTCATAGTAATAGTAATTATTATAGTTATCTATCATACTCACAAGTTTCTCTTTTGAGCCAACTGTTTTCACATTCACCATTTGTTTATCCACATAAAACGGTGGTTCAATCTTTTGGTTGAATGTTAAGATTGGAGTGATAGCTAAAATCATCACGAACGAGAGCGCTAAGGTTGTAAACCTTTTTTGTAAAATATTGTGACTTGGCTTAATTGGTTTTAGTGATTCACTTGTTCTGTATTTATTAAGTCTCTTAAGCCAAATACTGTCTTTAATGAGTAAATAGGTCGTCACTAAAAACGTGATCGTTAATAATACGAGTAAGATTATTCCAAATTCTCTCATAATATGCCTCCTTTAAAGCATTAAGGTATGTTTGAAGTTTTTTAAATAACTTCTTGTGACTATTAGTTTATCGCCGCTCATCATGGTAAGTTCTAACTTTTGATTTAAAAGTGTTTTAATGTATCTAATATATTTGATGTTACAAATAAATGAGATACTGATTCTTACAAAATCATGCTTTGATAAACGTTCTTCTAATTGATATAACGGCGTCTTAAGGGTATAGGTCTGTTGGTTAATATCATGAAGATAAACTTGATCTAAATAAGATTCAAGATAGTTTATTTCATAAATATTTAGATTCACCCATCCATCAGTTGTTTCAAACAACATCATTTCTTTATTACCAGAAGCGAGGTTAACAATATCAGTAACCACATTTTCATCCAAGTTATCTAAAGAAACAACCGTTTGTGTATGATTGATGTCTTCTGTAATTAAGTTGTAAGAAGTTCTCAGTTTTAAGATGAGTGCTTCATCTTTAACTTTATCTAACAAAAGCTTTGCCATCTCTACACCACCTTCACTATAACCCACTTATTTATTTAAATAAATAGTTTAGCCATACCTTACCTTTAAAGAGGAATACTTTACTTATATTATAAACAAAAAGTGCCTAAATCCCTAGACACTTTTTATTTATACTTAATTAAAATTACTTTTTAACATATGGAACATTATCCGGATCTGTATAGACTCTAATCCCTTGATTCAAAAGAGAAATCATTTCCATTTCTTCATTCGTTAAAACCAAATCCAAAGCTTTAAAGTTTTCTAATATTCTTGATGGTGTCACACTTTTTGGAATCATCATAATCCCTCTTTGAAGCCCCCAAGCGATAATAACTTGAGCCACAGAAGCTTTATGATTGTCTCCAATTTTATCCAGTGTTTCATAGAATTTTCCTGTTCTATTAAAGACTTCACCTTTCATAAAAGGTCCATAAGATATCATTTTAATGTTGTTTTTATCAAGAAAAACTTTTAAAGGTTCCTGTTGTAAACCTGGATGCATTTCAACTTGGTTAACCGCCGGCATCACACTGGCAACTTTAAAGAGATCTAATAAATGATGGATTTGGAAATTAGAAACACCAATCGCGTGAGCTCTTCTGGTGTTATAACAAACTTCCATCCCCTTCCAGGTTTCTTGATTTAGAGCACTGTTAGAACTTGGCCAGTGAATTAAATACAAATCAACATACTCTAAGCCTAATTTAGATAAAGATTCATCTAACGCTTCACTTGCCTCTTTATAACCGAGTTTACGAGCACTTAGTTTCGTTGTTACAAAAATTTCTTCTCTTGGTATCCCTGAGTCTTTGATGGCTCTACCTATTTCTGTTTCATTACGATAGGCTTGAGCGGTATCAATGTGTCTGTAGCCTACTTTTAAAGCTTCCTTGACTGTTTCATAACCATCTTGTTCATTCACTAAAAATGTGCCAATACCAAGAATGGGCATTTTGATGCCATTTGAGAGTGTCGTTGTCTTCATCGTTGTTCTCCTTTAGTTTTCTTGTAAATAGGTTATCTTGTCATTCGTTATATCATTAAGTAATGCTCTAATCATTTTATGCGCACTCATGTGGTCATGAATGCTAAACATACTAACCGTTGAGTGAATGTATCTTGCGGGTAAGCCAATCGTTGTTGAAACAACACCATCTTTATTGTATTGTGCTTTTGCCGCATCGGTGCCACCTTTAGAAAAATAAATTTGATGTTTTATTTCATTGTTTTTCGCAACTTCTTTAAAATAACTAAAAAGCGATGGTCTCATAATGTTGCTTGGATCATATAATCTAACTAAAAAGCCTTCATCCATTTTACCGGAAGCATTTGGATCTAATAAGTCATTAAGTGGGCTTGCGTCTAGAGCAATAAACATATCTGGACTAATCTTATAAGTAATGGTACCAGCTCCTCTTAAACCGATTTCTTCTTGAACCGTCGCCCCAATTGCAAGGTTAAACTCATAATCCTTATCATGACAGTCTCTAACGAGTTCTAATGCCATCCCAACACCCCACCTGTTATCGACCGCTTTTGCTATAACACGTTCTTGATTATATGAATAAATGAAGTTGGTCTTAGGTAATACCATTTGACCAATTTCTATCCCAGCTTTTAATACCTCTTCTTTATTATTTAAACCAACGTCCAAAACCATATCTTCAAAACTAACTTTTTGATCTTTTGATAAATGGGGTGGTACTGAACCGATAATGCCCGGAATATCTTTAGAAGGGGTATGAACATATAACAATTGCGAGATAAATACTTCTGGGATTAATCCCCCAATTGGAATTACTTTTATCGCACCATTAGGACGAATATCCGAAATCATTAATCCGACTTCATCCATATGTCCAGCAATCATAATTGTTTTCGCATTAAGATTCTTTGATTTCTTATAAGCAAAAATACTCCCTAAATTATCTTTAACAATTTCATAGTTGGGATACTTTTCAATTTCTTCTAAAACAATTGTTTTGATATCTTCTTCCCGACTAGAAATCCCAAAGGCTTCTGTTAACTTTTTATAAATTGGATCTATTTTCATATTCTTCACCTCATGTATTTATTATAACATGTAAAAATACTGGAGTAAGTATTATTTCCAGTAAAGTATCGATAATAATTCATAAAAAAGCCCCTTTAATCATTAGGGGGCTTAAGTTATCTTATTTTTAATCTTCGATAGATGTATTTGTTGGTTCTTTTTCACGACTTCTAGATATCATCAGTAAGTTTGGTTTGAACATAGAAATAATCGCTAAAACTAGAATCCCTACGCCAAGAATGTTCTGTAACCAGGTAGAAAAACTTTGAGTATAACTAGGAATGGTATTTTTAATGATAAAGTAATCAAAAATATTGGTCACACTAAACACAAATCTAGCTGTAAGATACCACGGGATAAATTTTTCTTCATCAAACAGCACCAACAAAATAATCGGTAAAACAAACGCTAAAGATCCACTAAAACTAACGAACAACAAATAATACGCAAGCGCTATTAGTGGTAATAGAAAGTTTCTTAAATACTTAAAATTTAATTTAGGTATTTCTCTTCGTAATAGGGTTACAATCACAATGACTAAAAAGACAAAGATAGCGAAGACGACAAAATGATAAAATCCTGCAAATGTCGATAAAGAGATTGTTCCATCAATTAACGTTCTAATGAAAGACAAGCCTCTTTCAATTATTAAAGTTAATATAAAGAACGTTGCGCCTAATAAAGTTTTTCCTTTTGATACGGCAAATATTACCACAAAACTTAATAAAGCGGTTGACAATAAACCGCCTATCATAAAGGTTTGTTTAATAGCCGTGTCACCAAAATAATAGAATAGCACATCTAATAAAGCAAATAATGCATACACCATAACAGCAATCATTACCCCTATTGAAAGGATATCTTGAGGTTTTTGAATCTTATACTCTCCGTTATTCATATTAATCTCCTTTTTTTAGTAAACCACTAATTTAAAATGAATAAACAATTTACTTTATTTCATTATTACCACTTTATTTTCTTAATTGCAATTAATTTTATCTCTGACATATAAATTACTATAAAATTGCGACAATTTAGTTGCGTTTAAGTTCAATTTATACCATCTTCAACCAATTTGCCTTAGGTGATGATAGTTCTTAAATCGTTCTTCTAATTATTGATGGTATCTACATCTGGTTTTTCTTAATCTGATTAGGAAAGTTAATACACACTTTTTGATAGGTATGACCAATGTCATGGAATTTACCTTGTAAGATTTCAAGTTCACCTGCTTGCTTAATCCAGTCACTAATAAAAATAAGCGTATATGTCCGTTGAACAAACAAAAAACAGGTAGTCATTTTAAACCAAACCACCTGCTTTTTTTATTGCCATTCACATATCAATTTACTATGTTCTTGGTTTGTGTATCTAAACGTATAATTGATGTCAACTAAACCGCTACTTGTTTCATAGATTGTGTATGTTCGTGTTGCCGTTCATTAGAATTATTGTTCAATGTCATCTATAAGTTGATTATATTTTAATGCTGGTTTTTTTCATTGAGCTACTGACAAAACAAAGTAAATTAACCCCCAGTAAAGCATAAATAAAATGGAGATAATATAATTACTAACAACAAGAAATTTTTGGTGCTTTTTTTGGTTGTCTAAAATAAATAACACCATAAAAAACATTAAAAGAATATTTGGTATCACAATATATTTGAGAAACATTCCTATACTATGCCTCGATATTTCCCAAAGTCTTTATTTTTTTCGATTACAGTATGTTACAAAACCGATATTAAGTCAATGAATGGATTCGAAATACTTCAAAGTCATTGATTTATTTCAAATCAGCACCCTTGATGAAAATTTTGGCATCCTAGTTTTTGAACTAGTTTTTTAGAGTGTTAAAATCTCCTTTTATGCGCTGATTAAGACTACCCATATTAATACAAAATAGCACCCTATCATATTTTTTAGCACTTTATGTTAATTTTAGCCTTTTTATACAAATGGCTTAACAATGCTTTGATACTAAATATCAACTTTATAAATACTGTGCTTAGGTATGCCATCATAATAAAACACATAATTTTTAGGAAGTGTAATCGTCTTAAATTTTTGATTGAATTCCATGATAAAACTTCTACAGAAACATAGTCATATAAACTGGTAAATAAATCACACCATTTTTTTGAGTTAAATCTTTTGTATGAATGATGTATTTTTTACCAAGCTTGTCTTTGAACTTAATACTAAACTTGTCCAATGATGATGTTGTATAGTGTTTACCAGACTTAACTTCAACTGGTGATATTTTAGTAGGTTTAGATTGATCGATAATAAGAAAATCAATTTCCATTGTATTTGACCGATCTTGATTATCAGTCCTTGAGTAGAAAAAGAGTTTCTTATTCAAAGCCGTAAACATTTGAGCAACGATATTTTCGAATATCATGCCGTTGTTAACTTCAAGTCGATCTTGTATAATGGCTTTTGCTACTTCTTGATGCATTTCATCATTTTCACTGAATGCTTGAGTTAATAGCAAACCGGTGTCTGCCATATACATTTTGAGTGTTAACCTGTCACGATTTAAAGATAATCCGAAATTAGGGTCTGATGCATTAAAACATACATTTGTAATCATGGCTTCATCCAACCATGTAAAAGCATCTTCATAATCTCTAAATCTCGCATCTTTGGATAGCGAGCTTAACATAAATTTTTTTTCGTGCTTTGATAATTGGCCAGGGATTTCATCAAAAATACTGAGTACTTTATATTCATATCCTTTTGCATATTTTGATATATCATTCTTATATAGTTTTAAGATGTCTCTTTTAATTCGGTCTACTTTTGTATAATCATTGGTATTTAAGAATTCCATAACGGCTTGAGGCATACCACCGATTAACAAGTATTGTCTAAATAGTTTCATAATTGTTGAATGAATTTCACCAAGAGGTTTTAAAGATTCAAAATGCTTTCTAATAATCGATATCACATCACCTCTTCCAAGCGCTACACAAAATTCTTCAAAATCAAGTGGATACATTTTAATTGCTCTTTCTTCTGAAGGTATTAATATGCTTTCAACATTACGCTTGATGGATAATAAAGAACCTGTCTCAATGTAATCATAACGGTTATCATTCACAAGATGTTTTATCAGTTGCCTAGCTTGAGGAAATAATTGCACTTCATCAAATACAATGAGTGAGTTTCTTTCATGTAATGTAATCCCAGTGATTGACGTTAAGAAAAAGAAAAAATCATCCAGATTTGATGCATACTTTTTGAAAAGTGATTTAACCTCATCGCTAGCAATACTAAAATCAATCAGTATATATGATTTGTATTCCTTTTTTGCGAAAGCTTCAACCACCGTGCTTTTTCCAACACGTCTTGCACCTTCGATGAGTAATGCTGTTCTACCATTTTCATTTTTCCAAGAAAGCAATTGTTTATAAATTTTACGCTCTAACTTCATCAAAACCACCTCTCACAACATTATTATACACGTTTTTACGTTTTTATAACAACATATTTCTCACGTTATTTGATTTTTTAAGTTTTTATGAATCACGTTATCGAAATTTTTACTTGTAGGTACCAATAGATACAACTCGAGTTAGTCAACTTTAACATTATATAATCGTGTGGATAATTGAATAAGAATTTCATGCAGGCAAGAAATTTTTCTGTTTTCATCTTCTAAATGACTCTCGATAATATGCAGATAGAGATAAAATACCCTTTCTGTAAAAAAAGGTCTAATACATTTGTATCAAACCTATTCATTCAATATGGCTTTGATTACCTATTTTGATACAATTACGCACCCTTAGGTAATTTTACGCACCCTTGACTGGATTTACACACCCCTACACCTTTTGATAAATCTCCCTATCATTATCTTATTTATAGATGATTATACTTCAAAATGCACTTAGAATCCTTCCCAAAGAACTTCTATATTTGTGATAATATTCCTTTTTGGATTAAACTTAGGATACATTTGATAAAATTTGTTTTTCGCACTAATAAAATTATCTTCTTTAAAATAGCCTATATGTTTTAAATACAACATTGTTAAACTAGGACCACGTGACTCTCCTTGATTACAATGAATTAGAATGTTCTTGTCCAATGAATTACTATCTAAGAATGAGAAAGCTTGAGAAATCATATTGTAATTAAACTCAAGATAATCTGGACTATAAAAATCCATGTCTACTAAATTAAGTGCCATTCTATTCCCTTTAATATGAAAAAGCCAAAGCAATTATTAAGAGATCATTAGAACTTCTTGATTGCGAATATATTGATTTATTATTAATCCACGCACCAAAACCATGGGATAAGATGTGGGATCCAAATGCTAAAAACTAAAATGAAGTTACTAAGTTCTGTCAAGAAAATGATATTCTAGTTGAAGGTTATTCTCCACTTCCTACTTGTAATATCTTATTAAATCAAGATATTCAAAAAGTTGTAGATAAATACAATCGTACCTTACCTCAAATCTGTATTCGTTACATTGTTCAAAAAGGATTCCTACCTTTACCAAAATCAACTCATGAAGA
>Ga0265294_10008705_pt1 | contig 11794 bp, 8 predicted proteins | sample MunlanPumphouse3_FD_192504 | JGI IMG/M metagenome (GOLD analysis project Ga0265294, IMG submission 192504) | Groundwater microbial communities from a municipal landfill in Southern Ontario, Canada - Pumphouse #3 | ecosystem: Environmental > Aquatic > Deep subsurface > Groundwater | place... | reverse complement strand
CCAATTGTCACTCCCTTTATATGCGATTATATTAACAAGAAATTCTAGTTTCCCGTCAAATTTTTCGTTGTTCTTTTGGGCGTTAGCAAAAACAAAATAAGCCGTGTCAGAAACTTTAAAACCTTTCTGCCTGAAAATCCACTGATAAATTTCAACTTGGCGTTTGTAACCTTGCTTATACTCGTCATCTAACGAAATTTCTTTAGTGGTGCTGGTCGATTTATAGTCAACTATGAAAAGTGTTTTATCTGGTGCAACCCAGACGTCATCTACTATCCCGCTAATTATGAAATTCGTTTTTTTATGAAATGTGGTTGCGCCGAGGTATTTATGATTATCATCGCGCCAATTAGCTAGTTCTGAATGAACCAGTGGTACAGCATCGATGTTATATTTTTCCATTAGAGCATGGCGCATAGATTTAGCGCGCAGGATGTCGAACTCTTTTTTCATAAGTGTGTCGACTGCATCGTTTAGAGTAAAAGACGGCATTGGTGGTTCACCAAGACCTAATCGCCGATCAAGATAAAAACATCTTGGACATTTTATAAAAGAATCAATTTTTGAGCGACTTAAAACAAAAGGTTGTTTGGATTTGGGATCAAAGAGGTTTTTGAATCTTGGCGGATTATAATAACTCATAGATTTAAAATAGCACAAACTATCAGATAAAAAAGCTTTAAAACGTACGGGGACGGTCTATAACACCGTCCCCACTTTTGCAAAGGCATTGATCAATCGCAGACACGTTTTGCTGCTCTAACGAAGGGAGGTTTGCTCGTATCGCTACAGTCGGTCTGCAAGATCAACGCCTGGACAAAAAAACACTACACCATTTGCATTTTACAATCAATGGTTTAGTATAACTCTATGGGTAGCATAAAAAAAATTATTATTTTTTTGATTTTGTTTTCTTTTTTGGCGAGTTCTTTGGTTTTGTTCTTAAACTAACAGACTTTTTTGCTTTGAGTGCTCGATTTTTATTTTGCCGTTTTAATTTTAAAACCCTCATCTTAAGGTCGCGAAGAGCGTTCATATAGTTTATAAAGGCTTCGTACGGTGAATCATACGGGCTAAAATATTTATGAACGTCGCCGTCAGCCCAAAATTTGGTACACATATAATAAAAGTGATCAGACGTTTGCATTTTACGCCAGTCATCAATGATTCTTTCATCACCTGACGAGATAACATCTTTTTCCATGGAATAAATTTTGCTAATTGCATCATGTTGCATCGGATTTGAAAGCCATGCTGAAAGGTCCCTTTCAATATCTGCCCATGAGACGAAATCTTTAACATCAAGTTCCCCGGCGTATTCAAAACGTTCTATTGCTTCCGAAGGTGTCACAAAATCATTGTCAGGATGTTTTAGTAGTTCTGCTGGCAGGTGACTTAAAAACTCGAAAATTCCAGTTGAATCCCACTGATGTTCGCCAAAAGTTTCGTAGTCCATAAACAAATTTACTATGTGTCCGTTTCCGTTAATGTCGTTAACCCATTTAGAAAATTTTGGTGCAGTCAGAGGATGTTCATTCCAACTGTGAGTTGAAAACCTAAAAGCGATATCGTCAGAAAGTTTATAATTTCTTAAAAGTAATTTTAGATTTTTTGAACCTTTCGCTTTATGAAGAAAATTTGGATTTCTCCATCCAATTATGTGATCGGCTCCTTCCAAAAGTACACCCTTGAACCCCAATGACTCTAGCTCTATCGCAAGATCATTATTATAAATTAATTCAGTATTTCTAAAAACTTTTGGCTCAAACGAAAAAAGTTGCATAACTTTTTCTTTGTGCAGCTTGATTTGCCGACGAAATTCTTCTGGTGAGTATAGAAAAGATAGTGAATGATTATAAGTTTCATTTAAAAGCTCAACTCTTCCCGTAGCTACCAATGCTTTAAATGAATCGATAACCTCAGGTTTATATTTTTCCAATTGGTCCAAAAGCGACCCTGAAATAGAATAGCTGATCTTAAATTCTGGATGCTGTTCTAGTAATTTCAAAAATGCAGCATTTGCTGGCAAATAACATTTGTTTGAAACTTTTTCTAGAATTTTTTTGTTGTCGAGAGTGTCGAGAGCAGATTCTCCGAAATAATCATGATCGTTTCCTACGTCGAAAACAGTGTATTTTTTAATTCTAAAAGGTTGATGAACTTGAAAATAGAAACATATAGAAGCCATGACTGTAGCTTACCTGACTTTACGATAAGTTTGAAGACACTTGGTTGCTGCCTCATCCCAATTATTATTTGAAACTTCAGCTGCTCCCATATCAGATAGGCATTGCCCTAAGCTTTTATGATCTAGTACGGATAAAACTTTGTTCGCAATTTCGTCAATGTCCCAAAAATCAACTTTTAAAACATTCTCAACAGTTTCGGATACACCAGATTGCTTGGAAATAATAGTTGGGGTTTTGTTTGCTAATGCTTCTAGAGCAACAATGCCAAACGGTTCGGAAACCGAAGGCATTATATAAACGTCGGCAGAGGAATATATGCTATTTAATTTGTCTGGACTTAAAAATCCAGTAAAAACAACCTTATCAGAAATACCGAGATAGGCTGTTTCTTGAATCATCTGTTTTTCCATATCACCAGAGCCAGCCATTATAAATATAGTATTTGGTTTGAAATGAATCACTTTTTTAGCGGCCTTCAAAAAATAGTCAGGACCCTTTTGAATTGTTATACGACCGAGAAACAGGACAATTTTTTTACCACTTTTTTTGATATTTTTAAAGCAATTTTGAGTTTGAACAATTTTGGTGGCATTAATTCCGTTGTATACAACGTCAATCTTATTTGGGTCTATTCCATAACCTTTGGCAATTTTGTTTTTTGTAAATTGACTAACTGTGATAATCCTATCGGCGTTTTCTAGACCGACTCGCTCAATATTATAAATCCTCTGATCAATCGGTCCGTTACCCGATCGATCAAACTCTGTTGCATGAACATGAACAACCAATGGTTTATGAGAAATTTTTTTGGCCTCTATTCCTGCTGGAAATGAAAGCCAGTCGTGAGCGTGGATGACATCAAAATTTTTCTTTTTGGCAACCTTTGCGGCCTGTTTGCCATAACGTAAAACTTCGCCAAAGAGATTTGGGTCATACATCGAATTTTCCTCTAAAACGACTTCGTCGTTATAAGATTTTAAGGTTTGATAGGGTTTTAATGGTGAGTCAATACCTGTTATTTCTATTTTATCCGACGCAAAAACTAAATCTGCAAAAGGTAATTTAACGTTTTGTTTTTTAGGTAATACAAAAGTTATCCTAGATCCCCTCCTAGAAAGTGATTCGGCTAGTTCGTAACAAGCAACGCCTAATCCGCCTGAATTAAAAGGAGGCAGTTCCCAGCCGAACATCAAAATTTTTTGCTCCTTGACCTGTTTTTGTCCTCTGGAGGCAAAAGACTTTGCTTTCTCGTAAAGGGCAGTTAAGGAAGATTTGTATTTTTTGTTTACATACCTCTTAACTTGCATAAGAAACGCCCTTCGCAAAGTATCTCAAAATGTGCTTACAAATAAAGAATATCATTTAGATATCAATATCACAATGCTTTTATGCTTGACTCTATATTGTAAACTTTCTATCGGTTTTTCTTGTCCGATTTCGCATATATCATCAGGGGAATTTTGACTTGTATCCGAAAATAAAAACCATTTCTTATTTTCTATCTTTGGCACTTCAAACTCAAGTTCTTGTTCATCCATATTCATCATAACGTGTATATCGGTCTCTTGGCTTTTCGCTCCAAACGTCAGTGATAAAACCCTAGATGAATTATTGTCCCAACCCGGTTCGTTAATCCTGCAACCATGAAAACTAATATCTGGGGTGCCTTTTTTATTTGTTTCTCCGCAGAAGAAATCTTTACGATGGAGATTGTAGTTGCGTTTTTTAAGCTGAATCATCAGCTTGACGAACCTGTGCAAGTCGTTGTTCTTTTCTAAAAGATCCCAATTGAACCAACTTGTTTCGTTATCTTGACAATATGCATTATTGTTACCCTTTTGTGTTCTGCCAATTTCATCTCCCGAAAGTATCATTGGTATTCCCCTTGATATCAGTAGTATCGTGAGTAAATTTTTAATCTGTCGTTTTCTAAAATTTATAATACCTTCGTTATCAGTTTCTCCTTCAGCGCCGTAGTTACAACTATAATTTTCATTTATTCCATCTTTATTATTCTCGCCGTTAGCTTCGTTATGCTTTTGATCATAAGAAACCAAATCCATCATTGTGAAACCGTCATGGCTGGTGACAAAATTAACGCTATTTATTGGTAGCCCGCCCTTTATTTGATATATGTCTGCACTACCAGATATTCTTGACGCGATTGATCCTGCTAATCCAAGATCACCTCTCACGAATCTTCTTACCTCATCTCTAAATCGACCGTTCCATTCTGCCCATCTATATCCTGGAAAATATCCGACTTGGTAAAGACCGCCGGCATCCCAAGCCTCAGCGATTATCTTTGTTTCTGCTAGTTCCTGGGATAACTCTATGGCCCACGGTAATGGTGGTCTGGCAAGTGGTGTTCCGTCTTCGCCGCGAGATAATATTGATGCTTCATCAAATCTAAAGCCATCGATATGAAATTCTTTTACCCAATACTCAAGACAATCGGTGATAAATTTAACTACCAACGGATGGTTGCAATTTAAAGTATTTCCGCACCCCGAAAAATCTAAATAATAATTTTTGTCTTGTGCCAACATATAATAAATATTGTTTGCTAAACCCTTCATACTTATAGTTGGACCACCCTCGTTGCCTTCACCGGTGTAACCAAAAACAATATCCAGTATTACCTCAATATCAGCTTTATGAAGTTGCTTGATCATATCTTTAAGTTCATTAAGACAATCAGGATTGGTTTGTTCGACAAAGTATGAATTTTCGGGGGAAAAAAATGCGATTGTGCCATAACCCCAATAATTTTTTAGTCCATTATGTGGAAAGGGATCTTTTGAATCAAATTTAAATATTGGTAGTAGTTCGACAGCTGTTATCCCCAAATCTTTTAAATATGGGATTTTTTCTATCACTCCCTTGAACTTTCCAGGATATTTATTGCCAGCTGTTGGAGATTTTGTAAAACTGCCCACATGCATTTCGTAAATTATTGATTCGTTTTCTGGTTTTTTGAGTGGATGGTCACCTTCCCAATCGTATGTTTTATTATTTAAAATCATTGAACGTAAAGAAGTATCAAGATTATCAGAATCATCTATTGCTGTTTGTTTAGACCACAGTTTATCGTTAATTGCTTTCGAATATGGGTCAATAAGAATTTTGTTTCTGTTGAATTTTAATCCCTCTTGTATATTCTGTGGACCGTCTACCCTGTAAGCGTAAAACCATCCCGGCTTTAGGCCTTCTATAAAAATATGCCAAAAATTAAAAGTATTGTTATTTAGTTTATCTAAAGCAAAAATTTGTGTTGGTTGTTTCAAATCATGCGACTCAAATATTAATAACTCGATTGCAGCTGCCTTTTCGCTAAATATCGAAAAATTAACGCCATCTTCATATACTGTTGCACCTAACGGTTGAGACCATCCCTTTCTAGATTTAAACATTAATACCTCTTAAAATCATCATTTTTTATATCTGTTGCCACACCCAAAATTAATTACACGCACTATCTGCTGTGTTTAATCGTATAGGATAATTTTATCATATTTTGAAGATCTTTCTTTAATTACACTTCTCTTTCCACACACCGATCAAATTGCTATTATTTGTTTATGAGTGAAGATAAAAATTGGTTTAAATCATTTAGACGAACACATCTGTATAAGACTTTATCAAACCATCCTATCGCATATTTTTGTGCTGAATATGCGCTTGACTATGATATGCCTACCTATGCAGGTGGTCTTGGAGTTTTAGCCGGTGATTTTGTCAGAGAGGCCTTTGATCAGAAAATTCCTGTTGTGGGGGTTGGACTTTATTATCATAAGGGATACACGAGGCAGAAACTTTATACCCAGAAAAGGTTGGATTATATCCAAGATCCGGCCAATTTGGGTCTGTCGTTGGTGCGAGATAAAACCACAAATAAGCCAATTTTAATAAAGGTTCCTATCCAAAATAAAGATGTTTTTGCGGTTGCTTGGCTTTGTAACAATAAAACCGCACCTGTTTATTTGTTGGATACAAATATTAGCGAAAACAACAATGGCGACAAATTAATTACCGAAAATCTCTATGACGCAGATTTGCAAACTAGACTTAAGCAAGAGATTGTCCTTGGTATTGGCGGATATAGGATTCTGCAAACGCTTGGTATTCAGCCATCAATTTATCATATGAATGAAGGTCACTCTGCTTTTTTGGCACTAGAGGTTATTTCAAATATTATGAGGACAATGAGTATTAGTTTTGAGGAGGCACGCGAAATTGCTAAAAAAAACATAGTTTTTACAAACCATACTTTGGTTGCTGCTGGACACGATAATTTTGTTAATGATTTAGTATCGCTGCTGTTGGAAAGATATGCTCAACAGATTCAGGTGCCTGTTTCGCAATTAGTTTCAAAAGGACTAGTTAAAAATTCTGATATTTTCTCGATGACAATGTTGTCTTTGCGCTGCTCTGGTGGCGCAAATGCGGTTAGCAAACTTCATGCTGAAAAGGCAGCTAGTGTGTGGTCTAATCACCCTATGATTGACATAACAAATGGTATCCATATACCATTTTGGGATATGATTTCGAATGAATCTGAGTTGTACAAATCCCATCAAAAAAATAAAAAAGAACTTTTGGCGGTTATCAATAAAACCTGCAAGCAAAAGTGGAAAGAGGACGAGTTATTGATAGGGTGGGCTAGGCGTGTTGTAGGTTACAAGCGACCACTCGCAATTTTTTCGGACATCCAACGAATTAAAAAAATTGCCACAAACAAAGAGAAACCTGTAAATATTTTTTTTGCTGGTCTGTATCACAGTGACGATCAAGAGGGCATTGTTGCTGTAAATACAATTAAAAAATTGGCATCAAAAGAGCTGAAAGGTAATCTCGCATTTGTTGACGATTATAATACTAATCTTGCTAAGAGTTTAACTTCTGGCGCAGATATTTGGCTTAATACACCGGTTGTAGGATTTGAAGCATGCGGAACAAGTGGTATGAAAGCGGCGCTAAACGGAACGCTTAATTTTTCAACTAAGGATGGTTGGTTTTATGAAGTAGATTCAGATGAAATAGGTTGGGAAATAAACGATAGAAATATCAAAAGTAGCATTTACGACATTTTAGAGTGGGAAATTGTCCCAGCGTATTATGATGAGGGAAGAGTAACAGAGCTTTGGCGAAATAAAATGAAAAACGCTAGGAAGTTGGCACTGGAAAATTTTTCTGCTACAAGGATGCTTAAAGATTATATTGAAAAAATTTATTCTAAATTAATCTAATTGTCAAAAAAATTATGGGGGCGGGCTGTGCCCGCCCCGGGGACCGCTAGACCTTCCTCCATGTGATGATGTTGCCCTTCTTGACGGTGCACAGATGGGCTGGTTTTGGTATTAGTCTGCCGTTCACCATGTACTGCAAGTTGCCTTGTAGCGCACCGACCCTGGTAAACAGCGTCTTGTGTCTCTTGTCGAATCCGTGCTTCTGCGTTGTCTTGGTGACAGAGGCGACAGTGCCTGTTTTTGCGACCCTGATGGTTATTACCCTAGGTGCTGCGGCGTGTGCAACAGCTCCTGCTGAAAGGGTCAGTGCGGCTGCGCTGGATCGTCTGATAAAATCTCGCCTGTCCAAATAGCTTCACACCTTTCGTTTTGTGTGCCTAGCGGCTTATTTCAAATGGCTTTTTTTATAGCGGTGTATAAAGAATTTTATCCAGAAAAGAGTAAGGCCTAATATTAAAAATCCGCAAATTACTAATATTATATTTTTTAGTGAAAATTTAAAGAAATTTTGGTGGGGTGATTTATCGACAGTTAAACTTAAAATGTTTACTGGTTGGTCTTTGGGATATTGTATAGCCGAATCATCAGGGGCTGTATTTGGTTCAGTAGCCTGGTTGTTAACTAGTATCTGATTTGGTCTGCTACTGTCTGTAGGATTGACCGGGTTGCTTACTTTGAGTGTGTTAGCAGTATTATCCGTTTCTTTTGGTAAAACAGTAGTCTCTTGCGCAATGACATCTTGTACGCAAATATCTTCGAAATTGATCGATGGGATCCGAAGTTGGCTTTGAGCAAGCTGCCAACCATGGACATTCCGGTCGTAAACTTTTGTATAGGTCGCTCCAGAGTTTGCGTATTTCCATATACCATCATAGATCCAATACGACCAATATGAGTCGTCGTCATCAAGATTTTTGTAACCTTCTGATCTCTCACCATCAATCTCTATTAAAAATTTATTTTCAAAAATGGGGTTTAATCCTGCCATTTCCAATAAATCTTTGCCACTTATAAATGCTTGCGAAAATTCAACACAGGCGGTTTTTATTTCACCGGTTGATTTTCTGATAACTAATCCGGCCTTGTTTGCAGATGCGCTGGAGGGCAGCAACAAGATAAGAAGTACTAAAATAAGCAACGCAAAATTTCTATTTTTCATCTATATACCTGTTTTGCAAAAATCTGAATAATCCACCGAATATAAGTGCTACGGGGAAAATAACAATAATCCATCGCCAATCTAAATCAAACCATTGAAATTTTTGTTTTGATTCATTGGTTGGCTTCAATGTGAGTTTAGGGTTGTTAGTTTTGATTATTTCGGTAGGTGGTTGGCTTGATAATTGATTCTCAGAAATTTTATCGATATTTTTTTCTTCCCAATTTGTTTTTGCAATTGTTTTTTCTTTTGAATCAAAAATGCTCTCTTGTGACGATTCTGTAACGATTGTTGTAGTATCGCAAGGTGTATTTGTGGTTGTTACTGAGGCAGTAACGGTTTGTGAGGTGATTGGCGAGGGAGTCAGTGTAATTTTTTCTATGTATGGTAAAAAAAGATCATTTTTTATAGGTAAATATTTCCGATTTAAAGATATTTCAACAATAGCGGTTGTCCAGACAGGTGTTGTTTTCCCGTATGCACTACTAAAGTTGTATGATCCGTCAGAATTAAGTAAATTTTTTAAATCGTCTAGGATAGAAAAGTTATTATTAAGCCAATAGGCAGCAGTTGGCTGATCTTCCATTGCATGTATAGTCATTAGTGTAAAAGCATCAGAAAATGCATCTGATTCAACCGACCATTCGTTTGTATCGTATTTGATACCACCAGTTTCTGTCTGAATATTTTTTAAATATTCTTTTGCTTTTGTCAACGCTTCGCCAGTATAAGTAGCTGATTCAAGCGCCATTATTGCTTGTGCAGTTATATTACTTTCTGTTCCCCAGCCAGAATCCCAACCCCCATTTTCTTGCTGAGCAGATATAATGTAATCAATAGAATTAGCAGGGATTATCTGATTTTGTGCTGACAGAGCTAAAACACCGAAAATGGTACTTATAACATCCTCGCCAATTTGACCTGTTTCAATATTGATATACTCAGTAAGTTTTTGATGCAAATTGCATCCGTTGATATTTTGCGAATCAATTTTGGCTGCTTCTAACGCTAAAATTTTTCTTTCTATGTCAGTTACAGCTGATAATTTACAAATATCTTGTAAGGCAAAGTCGACAATCGATTTATCAGTTTTGGCAACTGTGTTTGGGTCAAATCCTGCTGATGCAAATGCCATTATAGCCCAGTCGGTCTGCAGATGAGATGGCTCTTCATCCATATCTTCTATTATCCCGCCAGTTTGAGAATCCTGAAAACTATAAATGTAATCAAGTGAAGTATTTGCTGTAGCAAAGGTTGTCTGAATAAAAAACGTATAAATAGCGGTAAACAAAAAAACAAAAATAAAAAACGCCCTAAAAGTGGGTGTTTTAAAAAATTTAAACATTAAATTCATATTCCTCCTCGGGATTTAAGTTACGCTGGTTTTCTGACTCGTTCCTCGGCTATTTTATATGCCTCGGACTTTACAGTAGCGGGACTGTAGCGGAATATACCGCACTTCACGTCCGCATTAAGCGGATTTGCGCGCAACTATTAATTTGATACGAATCTAGCAAACCAAAGTAAGGATCCGTTGTCAAATATTGTGCGAAATGAGTTATTTCTTAGCGCTTTCGTATATCTTTTTGGCTAATTTTGATAGTTTTATGTCATCAGCAGCATCTGCGTCATGGGATGAAATGTAACCCTCATATTTATCAAAATATTTTTTGTTTTTTTCGCCTGATAAGATTGGCTCCCACTTTTTCACGTTTGTTCCGTGCATAGGGTATAGCTTTGCATGAACGTGGTCGACTCCAAACCCTTCAAATACTAATGCTGTTCGGCCGACATCTTCAAAAAAATTATCCAGTATTTTTGCGACCTTTTTAACCGCGATCATGAACCTTTTAAGATCACTATCCGACATTTTAAAAACATACGACGAGTAATGTTTTTTAGGAATAACAACAGTCATCCCAAGTGTATTCGGGAAAATTCCGAGAAATGCCATATAATTATTATCTTCCCAAACTTTGTGGCAGTTTAATTCACCCCTTGCTATTTTGCAAAAAATACAATTTTTCATTTGATCTTTATAATTGCAATTCTGTTGATATATTTTAACTTAAGGTATTGATAAATGCAAAAAAATGATATAAAAACCCCAAGTATCTAGATCGTCGCATTATGGGAGATATCACAATGAATAGCGACACAAGGTGCGTAAGGATTGCCGTGGATGGTCGGACGCTTGCCCCTGAACCCTTCGATGTAAATGTGAGAAACGGGCGTCTTTTTTTAACGCTCGGGGTAAATGCGAGTATGGATCGCGTTGTTGCGATCCATAGAAGAAACCAGCAAAAACACGATCTGCACAGAGGTCTTGCGGAAGACGTTGGTGAGGTGCGAAGCCCTGAGGGGTTCGCTAAGGCCACACCAGAGCAGGTCTCCAGACTTCTGGAGAATACTTTTGATTTCACCTGTCCTCCAGTGTCTAGAGGTACCAAGTATGTCGATGGAAGGTGGACAATTCAATAAGACAGCTTTTGCTGTTTTCGGTCTCGACAGAATATCCCTGTCGAGACCCATATTTTACAAATAACGCTATGATAATATTTTGAAATTTTTCTAACAAAAAATCCCGTGCACTGTTCGAGGACTAGGATTCGAACCTAGATTAACGGCTTCAAAGGCCGCTGTCCTGCCATTAGACGATCCTCGAACACTGAACAGGAAATAAGCTACTTGATGATTTTACCTTATCCAAGTGTATTTCTCAACAGTTTAGTGACTTATTGCAGCTTTCACGAATGCACAAAAAAGCGGTTGAGGCGTTAAAAATCTTGTTTTAAACTCTGGGTGAAATTGTACTCCGATAAAAAACGGATGATTTTTTATCTCAATAATCTCAACTAATTTTCGGCTTGGATTGACCCCAGCTATTACCATACCCAATTTCTCAAATTGACTGCGATATTTGTTATTGAATTCATAGCGATGTCGGTGTCGCTCAGAAATTTGTTTTTTTCCGTACGCTCTAAATGATATTGTATTGGTTTCAAGTAGGCAGTCATATGCACCAAGCCGCATTGTCCCTCCGTAATTCTTATCCTTTAGTTTCGATTTTTGGTCCTCCATGAGATGAATTACGGGGTGGGAAGTTTCAGGATCGATTTCTTGTGTGTTTGCATCTTTGAGTTTGGCAACATTTCGTGCAAATTCAATTACCGCGATTTGCATCCCGTAACAGAGAC
>Ga0265294_10008701_pt1 | contig 11796 bp, 7 predicted proteins | sample MunlanPumphouse3_FD_192504 | JGI IMG/M metagenome (GOLD analysis project Ga0265294, IMG submission 192504) | Groundwater microbial communities from a municipal landfill in Southern Ontario, Canada - Pumphouse #3 | ecosystem: Environmental > Aquatic > Deep subsurface > Groundwater | place... | reverse complement strand
TGTTTTCCGGGAATTTCTGCGCGAAATTCCGGGATGTAAACCTGTCTGCACCGGCAGAACACCAAATAACCTACAAATAGTTCAATTACATGAACAACTATAACTACTATTCGAGTATGATTCCAATTTCCGGTCTATCGCAGATAATAAAGAGGTATCCGTCACACGGAACAGCCGCACTCTGTATGAGGTCAAATCAGGAACGGTTGAATCGGTTCGCGGGTATAACCGTACTACATATGCGCGATGCAGAAATTCAGGGTAAACACGTCCATGCAGTATGAATCTCCGTTTCTTCGATTGTATCTCCGGAGTATCTCATGAAACTTGTCACAATCGTAGGTGCCCGGCCGCAGTTCATCAAGTGTGCTGCGGTATCCCGTGTTTTGAGAAAAAAACACACCGAAATCCTCGTACATACCGGTCAGCATTATGATTATGGGATGTCCGAGGTATTTTTCAAAGAGCTGGACATTCCGACCCCGGATTATAATCTTGGTATCGGTTCCGGGTCGCATGGTCATCAGACCGGGGCGATGCTCGCAGCAATTGAAGATATTCTGATACATGAAGAGCCTGATATGCTTCTTGTGTACGGAGATACCAACTCGACAGTTGCAGGAGCTTTGGCCGCGGCCAAGCTTCATATTCCGGTCGTGCATGTTGAAGCCGGGCTTCGTTCATTTGATCGGAGAATGCCTGAAGAAATCAACCGGGTAATAACGGATCACCTATCCCGCATTTTGTTCTGTCCGACCCTGACCGCTGTCAGGAATCTGAAATCAGAGGGAATAGTCGACGGGGTTTATCATGTCGGCGATGTCATGACGGATGCCGTATTGTTCAACAGGCAGCGGGCAGAAAAGCAGTCACGCATTCTCGATGAGGTGGGTGTTCTCCCGAAAAACTATGTTACAGCAACAATTCACCGGCCGTCAAATACCGATTCAGCGGATAACATGCGTGCTATCTTAGAGGCCTTTGGATCCTGCGGCAAAACAGTTGTCTTCCCGATTCATCCGAGAACACGCAAATATTTACATGAATACAATCTGACCGTCCCGGAAAATGTTATTCTTACAGACCCATTGGGATATCTCGATATGCTGCAGGTTATGGCAAATGCAGAAAGAATTATTACCGATTCCGGGGGTATACAAAAAGAAGCTTACCTGCTCAGAGTGCCCTGCGTTACTTTGCGTGAGAATACCGAATGGATTGAAACCCTTGACGGCGGCTGGAACATCCTGATTCATTCAGCCAGCACATCAGAGATTACCAAAGCCCTCACCGAGCCAAGACATCCGGATTCATGGATTCCGGTTTTTGGAGAGGGAGGCGGGGCTGAAAATATTGTCGAGTGCCTGGAAAAACAGGAGAACCCATCTTTGTCAGCCTGATGCCTGTCTGATTTTCACCTGTTTTTGGAGAGATGAATCTGAAAACCGGGAATGTCTCCCTCATTTTTCGGTAGTAAACCATTCCTGGATATTTTTACCGCTTGTCATCCAGGCATTCTTTTCATTGCAGTATGCGAGAATCTTTTCATACATCACCAGATTTTCTGAATCTTTCACTAAGGACGAGTTGTGCCACAGGAGGGTAAAAACACCGTGCAGTTCTGCCGCCGTGTCAATCAGCCGGGTCATTAAAGAAAATGCATCTTCATTTGACAGGCGCATATATGTGTCCCATAAGGTCCCGTCCATTACCACAAGGGGAATCTCCATGATGTCAATAAACTCCTCTGTTTTCAGATTATAGGGATAATACGGATGACACATGCCGTTTCGAAACCCTGCACAATCTGCATATCCGATGGTTGCATCATATTTGAATCCGGCTTTTGCGAGATATTCCCAGGTATCCGGAACTTTGAATCTGAGGAAATGATTTCTATACCCTGTCACTGATTTTCCAAAAGTCTCCTCCAGACGCTTTTTTTCCTCGGCTATTACGTCAAAGGAGTTCCATGCAGTATGACCTCCGTGAAGTCCCACCTCATACCCTCTCTGATCGATTTCTTTGAGTTCGTCCCGGACATCACGAATATCGTAAGAATAATCCGGATCACCGGGTTTCAGGGCGAAAAAATAGAATGAGGAACGGGCGTTATATTTTTCCTCCAGATCCATTATTTCCCGGAAGTTGAAATAGGGCTTCTTTTTCCGCGGGATGGCGGCGATGCCTGCGAGAAATTTTGTCCAGTTTTTATGTCTTACGAAATTTGCACAGGAAGTAAGACGGGTAATCAGCGGATTGTATATGACATCGATATCATGAGTCAGACAAACGGCAAAGTCCCTGTTATCCGGGTATTTCGGAGAATAACCCTGATTTACCAGGTACTGCGACACCCGGGCCGAGAAAATGTCCCGGTGTCTGCTCTGGTAAAACATGAATCTCCCGAACTTGTCATGATTCAAAGCTGAATATTCCTCTGCGCGGGTATAATGGTCCCATAATTCATCCGGCAGCATCTTATCTAAATAATCCGGCAGCATTTTTCCTCACAAAATTATGACCAATAATCCCGGGATTCTGCAGAAAAATATCTGATTGAATGGTATACACACATCATACAGTCAAAGACACTACTCCGTAATGATACATAGCGTTCATGAAAATTCTCCACACCATAATTTACACCGCCATACAGATTCCGAATTGAAATCCAATAACAATCGTATATTACGTTTTACCATTGAATATATCTATTGTCTGTCAAACCTGACAGGTTTCATTTGAAAAAAATTCATTGCAGTGGTAAAATGATTGTAAGACATTATTGGAGCCTGAATCTCCCAAACAGCCGGGAAACCCGCCATCAGAAAATGATTGAATGCATTGAATAATATAGTGGTAAATCTTTTATTTACTTGTAAGAGCAATGTAGATGTGTCGTTAAAAGCGGAATAATGTTGTCATATTAAAACCAGAGTAATCGATTCTGATAAACCTGATGAAAGTATTTTCATCAATTATCATAATTGCACAGAGATTTGTTCTCAGTCCTCATACGTTCTTTTGAGCAGTTTGGATTTATTGCAGCGTCTAATGCGGAAATTAGAAGAATTTCATTGAATCAGCCAGAGAAAACCATGCCTTTAAAACTTATAGAAATCAATCAGAATAGTATCAAATCATTCCTGTCGTTAATCCCTTTGCATGAATATACGGATGAAAAGAATGGAGCACATGTCTCCGTATGTAGTGAGTGCGTTATCCAATCCTGTTCCTATATGTGCCGCGGCGTGACGGGAGGTATGATTACTGCGGGAAACCCGGCATGGGCATGTAATCTTCCGGAGTATAAACAGAATATGAAGATGAATTCGCCTTAAATCATCGGTGTCCTGGCATGAATATTTGTGTTATTACCGGTCTGTATCCGACAGAACAATCATCATCAGGAGGTGTGTTTATCCATGAACGTCTGATGCAGCTTCGAAAACAGGGTATCCCATATAAAATCTATGCAGTTGAGAAAAGATATTCCCCCGGGGCTGCATTGATATACCGGCTTGCAAAAAGGAAATCTTTTCAGGTATCAACTATAGTTTCCTGGGATCAGTCTGATACGATTATTCCGCTATTCTATTATGTGAACATTTTTGACATGATTCTGTCCCATCTGCATCCCCGGCTCTATCATGAAAAAATACTGGAGTATCTGTCCGATAAGCTTGATGTCCGGGCGGACACCATAATTCATGTTCACTGGGTATACCCTCAGGGATATTATGGAGTCCGGATTGCAAAGCACTATGGCGTTCCATGTGTTATTACAGCTCATGGTTCTGATATACACACAGATCCGCAGCAGAATCGGCTTATACGAAAAACCACTCTCGCCGCTCTTTCATCTGCAGACAGGGTGATTTTCGTGAGTCAGGCTCTGTTGAATTCTGCCAAAACATTAGGATATGAGGGGAATAATGCCATAGTAATCCCGAACGGCATAGATTCGGTATTTCTTTTACCAGTGAATCGAGAAACTGCTGTCAAAAAAACAGGCTGGCAAAGATCACATAAATATGTCGTTGGTTTTGTCGGGAATCTGGTTCCGGTAAAAAGAGCGGATGCATTTCCAAAAATATTCCATTATATTCATGAAACCATGAATGATGTGGAGTTTGTTCTGGTCGGGAAAGGGATTCTGGAAAGCTCTATCAAAAAGCAGTGCGGGGATCTGCAGGTGACGTTTACGGGGATGGTTCCGCACGATGACGTTTTGTATTGGATGAATTTATTTGATGTTCTGATTCTTCCGAGCAGAAATGAAGGATGGGGGTGTGTTATTTCTGAAGCGTATGCGTGTGGAATTCCGGTTGTAGGGAGTGATGCCGGGGGAATACCCGAGGCAATGGGCGGGCTCGGAGTTGTTGTGCCGGACGGAGACGATTTTGAGAAGAGATTTGCCGGGGCTGTATGTGAGGTTCTGAACAAAAACCATGTTTCCGAAAAGCAGGACCTGATTGATACAGCGTCAAGGAACACATGGGAACAGTGTATCATGAAGGAAATCGGGGTGTATAAATCCCTTCTTGATAGTAAAGAAAAATCCTGAAATCGTTATTCTGCCCGCCTCCTGCAGACCCGGGAGAGGAGAGTCATACAACTATTCCCGCCCCGGACAGTCGGGTAAACCGGGAATATTTTTTCTCAAAAAATTGTTGTTACACATAAATATGGGAACAACATATTCTATCTTGGTATCAGGATTTGATATTCGTAGATTGAGTTCTTTTCGTACATTTGTATCAATAGTATGCAATATTGAATCCTGAAAGGTTAAGTGTAAGCATGCCTGGATTGTGTGGAATTTATCGAATGAATATGCCGATTGACTGTAATTTTTCAACGCAGCACGGCATTACCAAAACCGTTGAGAAAGATGCGGCATTATCTAATGTCTATCTTCGTCAGTATAGTATTCCCAAATTTCAAAATGATAAAATGTTCATGAATGCGGATGAGCTGTTTTATTCTCTTGAAGGAACACTTCTCAATGCCCCTGAATTGTATTCTGAGTATAATGCCGGCAGCAAATCTGCGTTAATTCGTGCGATGTACCTGAGCGAAGGCAGACATTTCGTGAATAAACTGCGTGGTGATTTTTCCGGCGTAATTGTTGATAAGGCAAAGCAGGAACTGTATCTTTTTACGAATCACATAGGATCGAAACGAATATTCTATTATCGGAATGAGGAAACAAAAGATTTCTTTTTCGCATCAGATTTAAAGGTTGTTACAACATTAATGCAGAAATACGGGTATCCGACAGAACTTTCGGAAACCGGAGCCTACTGTCTTCTCACGTTCGGGTATATGCTCAGGAATCATACGCTCTGTAAAGATGCAATACACCTGGAACCGGGAACCATTCTGACACTCTCTTTAAACACCGGAGATATCAAAAAAGAGACGTATTATACCTTGAAAAATACCCCTTACATCGAGGATAGTGAGGAGAACATCATACAGGAGATGGAGAGAAGGTTTTGTCAGGCAATAAAACGCGAATATGATATTGACAAGGAATATGGCTACCGGCATATCGTCACGTTAAGCGGAGGATTAGACTCCCGAATGACACTGGTTAAAGGGATTATGCTTGGTTATGGGAATATACGAACAATAACGTTTTCTCAGAGCGGGTATCTGGATCAGCTCATATCACAGAAGATAGCTGCCGACCTGAATTGCGATTATGTTTTCCATGCTTTGGATAATGGTAATTTTCTGCTGGATATCGGGAGTTCCGTCAAAGCCAATGACGGATTAATTCTCTATGGGAGTGCTGCTCAGCAGTTGTCTTCGGCTGCAATGTTAAACTGGGATGGGGTCGGGCTATTACACACGGGTCAGGTTGGGGATTTAATATTGGGCTCATATTTACAAGACACGTCGCATCATCCGATAAACAACACGCTTTTTCATAAAATCGCCTATTCATCAAAGCTGCTGGATAAAGTTCCGGATGTTGTTCTGGAAGAAATACGCAATACTTATGATAATGATGAAATGTGTGCATTTTATGAGAGGTGTATAAACGGGGTCTATAATGGATATTACATGACACAGAATTATTCCGAATACGCATCCCCGTTTCTTGATGTGGATTTTCTGGATTATGTGATGAAAATCCCGCCGAAAATGAGATATAATAATAAAATCTATGCCAGGTGGATTACATTATGCACTCCTGTCGCGGCACGGTATATCTGGGAAAAGACCGGAACGAAAATAAATGCCAATTACTTTGTGAGTTTGTATAAGCGTGTAATACGCTATAGTAAAATCCATATCCTGAAATGCAGATTGATTTCAATGAAACCGCTTAATCACTGGTATTCTCATAATCCTGCCCTTAAAGCATATTTCGATGAGCATTTTATCAATGGGATTTCACAACTGGATACGTATTCAAAACTGAAAAATGATGCGGCGGGATTGTATCACACCGGATCCGCTTCTGAAAAAATCCAGGTGCTGACATTATGTGAAGCGATAAAGTGGCTTCGCTTAACATAATTTTTCCGGATTCCGCGGGGTTATTTCCTTACGATGATACAAGCATCTCTTTTACATTTTTATCTGTTTTAAACAGGTGTATCTCATAACTAACCAGGATAATTCCGGCAGCAATGAGGATAATCCAGGAAGATACTGCAAAATACACCATTACAAGAAACATCAAAGCAAATACTCCGGACAGAAAGATGTTCTTTTTTGCCTTCGAAAAAATCACTCTGAAATGACCCCCTGAATATTTCACAAAAAAATAATTGGAATATCCGACCAGAAGTACGCCGGTTACCATGAATAAAACGAGGGAAAGATATACACTGCCCATTACACCGCCGATAATCAATGAGATTAAGCGTAAAACAATTGTTATAAAGTTCATTTTCAGCCCGAACTCCTGAATCTCCAGGATTGACACAATGGGGCTGATAGGTGATGTGATGAACACAAGAAATATCCATGCAGTAAGAATCTGGGCATATACCCCGGCTTCAGACCATTCCGCACCAAAAACTACCGAAAACAGCACGCCACCGGTGACCGCAAATATGGAAAACGGAACAATTGAGATGCTGGTAAGTACAGCGAGAACGTTCTCGACAAGCGACGGCAGTGTATTATTATGTTTTGCAATTGACGCACGCTGAAAAAATACCTGAGCTATGGAACCGCCAATTAACCCCATAGGGATTATCAGAATCTGGTATCCAAGTGTGTACAATCCGACAGCAGCGGGTGAAAAATAAATGGATAATAAAAACACCGGAAGTACACCGGATAGTGTGTTTAATACTGCAGACCATGAATCAATCATCGGGAATTTTTTGTATCTGATAATCTGCATCCGGATATTTTTCAGAGAACAACCTGCCCGAATAATCCCTGCATCAAATTTCACTACCTGAAACAGCAATATCAGTGTTCCGATTCCCTGCCCCAGAATCTGCCCGACAATAAGAGACCCGGCATTCACAAATCCGAGAATGCCAAAGCCCAGTTTCAAACCGGATGCTGATGATGACTGCAGTGCCTGTGTTGCTGCCTGGGTTCCAAAGCGCGTTCTTCTGGTATTCCAGTATCGGAGAATCGTATACAGTCCGTCAATTAAGACCGCAACCGGAATGAGATACAGGTATTGGGCAAGAGTGGGCTGATTCAGACGTCCGGCTATAGAATCGCCAAAAAAGAACATAACAAAAATGGAGAGTAAACTCACACAAACGAGAATTATGAGACAGGCAAGAAACACCGCTCCCGCATCCGTGTTGTCTTTCGGCAACAATATTGCCAGTTCATACCGCATGCAGGCGATAACCGCGATAATACTCACAATGGATATGAAGGTGGATGCAACCCCGTAGATTTCCGGGCTGAAGATGTAGGTAATTACGGGTGTCAGACAAATTCCGACAACCTGTGCAATAACAGTGCCGGAAACAAGTTTGCCGACATCCCTGCCGAAGGATTTCTTTGAACCCGTGTCAGGTGTGACTGGCTGCAAATCGGTCATAGGCTGCGGGAGATCATAATCGTGGAAATAGCTCCCTATTTTGTCGGAATAAATAATCTAATGATATTTGAATCTCTCTCATCACAAAAGCCGGTTTTTATAGAGCATATTCTTATAGAGCCGGCTTATGTAATATCTGATTGTGGGTGTATGCGACAATGCCTTTCCAGCTTTGCTGACCAGGTTTGTCGCAGGAGACTGCTCCTCTTCCTTTAGCATTGGAATCTCGGATTCTGCGACTAACCAGTCCTCCACCATGGATTTTTTGCGCGGACAGCGCTCCCATCTGAATGATTGGGAGATTTCCGTACAATACGCACAAAAATCTATCGGATTATGCAAAGACTTTTCTAATTCCCATGGATTAATCTTTTCATGAATATTGCGTCCTTCATTTACCGGATAATGCAGATTATATGCGGAGTTAAATTTTCCAATCAGTTTTGCTACCGGACACTGTGATATCGTCCCTTCTCTGAGGAAAAGACAGCCGTAATATTCACATCTTTTAAATGACCTGCGTGAATCATTTACCGGATTGAGTGTCAGTTTCTTATAGAAATGATCAATATGTTTTGATTTCCCGATACCCATGCTGGTCATCTTTAATTCGAGATTGTTTTCCCGGATTGTTCTCCTGATCTTATCCATTATTTTCATTGTCGGGATATATGGCGATACATCAAAACCTGAATATGTATCTCTCATCGCGGAAAAAAGGGATTCATCTGTTTTTGGAAGGAGTAACCCGTTTGTTACAATCCGGATATCTGCATCAGGAAAAACAGTGCGTGTAACTCTGATAAATTGCCAGAGCTCCGGATTTAACAGGGGTTCGCCGCCCATCAGCCGGATTGTTGAGATACCCCAGAATAACTCTTTAACGCGTTTTATATCCGAGATATAGGTGTTGAGATTGGCAAATATCTCTTTCTCTTCCAGATTGCTGAAATGCGTACATCCTTTGCAGTTTAAATTGCAGTGATCCGTTACCTGAAACTCCAGATAATTAAGCCGGGGTTTTTCCAAATCCACCGGAACAAGACAACCGGATAAATCTGTTATATCGGAAAAGCGGGAATAGACATAATGCGGGATATAATATACCTCCTTATTCGGTAACTCTTTTAATAACGCGGTTATCCTGGCAGTTTCACTGTTTTCCGTGGTCAGCACGAGGGGGGCGGCGGTATCCTCAATACAGGCAGTTCTGATTGCCGAGAGAATCTTATTCCGTTTATACCCGAATAACGTGTGAGACTGATAAAAAATAATCTGTTTATCTGAGAGAGTATCAATTAGGAGCGGCTTGATATTTTTAAATAAGTCTTTCTGACCAATTACGATCATTGTCATTTTACACACACCAACAATTATCATTCATATTCCGGGAATATAAACATTGGGCTTAAACAAAATTGTTCCTGGTTCATCTTTTTTTATCAGGAGGCGTGGTCCCACAGTAAACGCTTTATTCCATGAATATTACCTGATACAAACAGTATATTATTCAAAATTTATCAAATATTTCTCGTATTTTTATCTCATAATATCTGAACCGGATTGCCGGGATGCGGCACTCCTGATGAGACCAGAGAGAGATGAGAATATGGCCACAACCCTGCAGATTTTCGGGTGAAGACGGGACAGGAATTCCTGTTCCGGGAATCACGGACGAGAGTCCCGCTCCTCTCAGAGAGTATACCAAAATATAGTTTTCTCACTTGAAATATCTGTAAAATGTCAGTATTAACCTACAAATAGTTCAATTACATGAACAACTATACTACTATTTTGTATATGATTCCGATTGCAAAACCTGTCGCAGGAGAAGAAGAGGCAGCCGCCGTACATGCGGTAATCCTTTCCGGAATGATGGCATCCGGAGATGTAGTCCATCAATTTGAACATGCATTTTCAGGGTTCTGTGGTGCCAAATATGGTGTTGCCACCACAAACGGCACGACTGCCCTGCATGCAGCTTTGCTTGCAGCCGGAATATCCCCAGGCGATGAAGTAATTGTCCCTGCCTTTACCTTCTTTGCATCAGCAAGTACAGTAAGCATGTGCGGGGCAACACCCGTATTTGCAGACGTCCTCCCGGATACCTTCAATATTGACCCACAGTCAGTAGAGCAGAAGATAACCGGAAAAACGAAAGCGGTGATTGGTGTTCACCTCTTCGGTCAGTGCTGCAATGCCTCTGCGCTCAAGAGAATTTGTGCAGACCATCATCTCATCTTCATCGAAGACAGTGCGCAGGCACATGCCGCAAAATGGAACGGTCTCATTTCCGGTAACCTTGGCGACATTGCCTGCTTCTCTTTTTACCCGACAAAAAATATGACCACCGGGGAGGGAGGGATGATTGTAACTTCAGACAAGGGTGCTGCTGACCGCGCATCTATCATCTGCAATCATGGTCAGGCCCAAAAATACCTGCACAGTATGATCGGCTACAATTACCGCATGACCAATGTTCATGCCGCAATCGGTAAAGAACAGCTGAAACGGCTCCCGGGCTTTACCGCACTCCGTCAGCGGAACGCAAAAATTCTGAGCGATACAATAAACGCAAAAGGAATTACCGTTCCTTACTCTGCCCCCGAAGCAGGGCATGTCTATCATCAGTACGTCATCCGTGTTGAAAACGAATTCCCGATGACCCGTGACGAACTCATGGCATATCTTACCGGAAAAGGTATCGGGTGTGCTGTTCACTACCCGATTCCCCTGCACAAGCAGCCGGTATTTGCTGACGCAAACCGGGATGTCAGCCTGCCTTTCTCTGAAGACTGTGCAAAGCATGTACTCAGCCTGCCGGTTCATCCATCAGTTACTGAAGATGAGTGCAGATATATTGCAGATGTCATCAATACCATCTCCTAATTTTTCACGTTTTTTTCCATAAGATTTCTCAAGCATGCTGCCGGCAGACTATCCTCTGCAATCTGTTCATCCGGGAACACATCAGACATGCCGGTTCAGAGAAAAACAGGCTTCACCCAATGATGAAAAAGATACAAAATTCTGTCTTTCAGCGATGACCCGGGGTATCATATACTCTCATGGAGTGACCATAAAAATAGTGAGAAAATGCAATATATTCTCTTTTTTAAAAAGAGTTGTTATAGTTAGTCGCCAATCGGCGGAACATATATTATTCCAGACAGGGAAATACACCACCATATACAAATCTTATTTCTGACGTAACTGTTCGAAATAGGGGGTATGAGTTAAATGAAAGTTGGTGTGATTGGAACTGGAGTCATGGGACAGAATCATTCCCGTGTTTACTCCGAAACAAAAGGTATAGAGGACGTTGTTCTGTTTGATGTGGTAACAGACGCAGCGCAGAAAACTGCAAAGAGGCTGGGCATAAAAACCGCTTCATCCATAGATAAACTCCTGGACGAGGTGGATGCCGTGAGTATCTGCGTTCCTACACAGTATCATAAAGACACAGCATTAACCGTTATTGATTCCGGAGTCGCTGTGTTGATTGAGAAACCAATCTGTTCTACTGTTTCAGAAGCGGAATATCTTCTCGACCATGTACCTTCCGGTGCAATGGTTGGTGTAGGTCATATTGAAAGATTCAATCCTATTATCCCGGAAATTGTAAAAATTATAGACAACCCGCTTTATCTATCGATTAACCGTCATAATCCTGCATCCGACAGGATTGTCGGGACGCCTGTCATCGAAGACCTCATGATCCATGATATAGATATTGCCAATCATTATTTTATGAA
>Ga0265294_10008700_pt1 | contig 11797 bp, 11 predicted proteins | sample MunlanPumphouse3_FD_192504 | JGI IMG/M metagenome (GOLD analysis project Ga0265294, IMG submission 192504) | Groundwater microbial communities from a municipal landfill in Southern Ontario, Canada - Pumphouse #3 | ecosystem: Environmental > Aquatic > Deep subsurface > Groundwater | place... | reverse complement strand
AAGATTGGTTTTAATAAAGTTTTTGGTTATTATTTTGAGGTAACCAAGACTAATTTAGACCTTGTTCCCGACTATTTTCAAAGGAAACAAACGCTGGCTAATGGGGAAAGATACATTACCGATGAATTGCAACAGTTAGAAAGTCAGGTGCTGGGCGCAGAAGAAAAGTTAATTCCTTTAGAGGAGGAAATTTACAAAGACCTCTTAAAAGAGCTAGGGCAGGAAGCACATCGCGTGCAGCAGACGTCTCAAGTTTTGGCGCAAGTGGATGTCCTCCAATCTTTAGCTGAAGTGGCGGTACAGAATGACTATGTCAGACCACAACTTTTAGAGAAGGAAGATAATCTTCTTCATTTTGTAGACCTGCGGCATCCTGTTGTGGAAAAAGTATTGCCGGAAGCAGCTTATGTCCCGAATGACCTGGAGATGTTGGATAATCGTGATTTTTATATTATTACCGGTCCTAATATGGGGGGGAAAAGTACATATTGCCGGAGTGTAGCTTTAGCCGTAATCATGGCTCAAATGGGCAGCTTTGTGCCGGCACAGCAAGCCGTTATCTCCATACGTGATCGTGTTTTTGCGCGGGTGGGGGCTAGTGATGACCTGCGCAGCGGACAAAGTACCTTTATGGTAGAAATGAATGAGGTCGCCAATATTCTTAATCATGCTACAGCTTCTAGTTTGGTTATTTTAGATGAAGTCGGTAGGGGTACCAGTACTTATGATGGTTTAAGTATAGCCTGGGCTGTTAGTGAATATCTCATTAAACAGCTTAAGGCGAAAACCCTTTTTGCTACTCATTATCATGAATTAATCCGTTTGAGTAATTTGTATGAAAAAGTAGAAAATTTCTCTGTCTCTGTGCAAGAAAAAGGGGAAGAAATTGTTTTTTTGCATAAAATTGTGGCGGGAGCAGCTGATAAAAGTTACGGGATTCAAGTAGCTCGGTTGGCTGGGCTTCCTCAACTAGTGGTGGAGAGGGCGAAAGAAATCTTAGGAAGTTTAGAAAAAGAGAAAGAAAATAATAAAACCCTGAAAATTCCCAACGCTACTTTTGTAAAAGAAGATGAAACCCCGGAGTTGTTAATGGAGACCAAGAGATTGCTAGAGAAAATGAATAAATTGCAAGAAGAAAAAAATTCCTTAGAAACGGCTCTCTTAGAGATGGAGTTGTTATCCATGTCTCCCTTAGAGGCTTTAAATAAACTTTACCAATTACAACAACAGTTGAAAAATAAATCTGCGGTAAAGGAGGTCTAAATTTGTTTGTTGGTATAGATATCGGAGGAACATTTACCGATGGAGTTGTGATCTCAGATCAGGAAGTAATAAAATTGATTAAAGTTCCTACATATGATGACATCTCTCTTTCAATCGAAGAGGCTTTGCAGCAAATATTGGCGGGTCTTGAACCGCAAAAGATAGAGCAGGTGACTTTAAGTACGACCTTAATTACGAATCTAATTATGCAGGATCAATTAGCTAAGGCGGGGCTGCTTCTTCTTCCCGGGCCTGGCGCTAATCCTCACCAGCTTAGCTTTGCCTGTGCTTATAAAATTATAAACGGTGCTGTTGACTATCGCGGCAGGGTTATTAAACCAATAAATCTGACGGAGGTAAAGGAAGCTTGTCAATATTTTTTGGACAGAAAGATTAATAATTTGGTCGTGGCTTGTAAGTTTAGCCAAAGGAATCCCTCCTTAGAGGAAGAAATTGCCGCCTTTGTTCAGAAAAATTATCCTGAGTGCAAAGTATTAGCTAGCCATAAAGTTAGTGGTTTATTAAACTGGGTGCGCCGAGCTAATGGTGCTTTTTATACTCTCGCCACCCAAGAAGCTTGTCGTACTTTTCAGGAAAAAATTAAGACAACTTTAGCCAAACTAGGTCTGCATTGTCCTCTCTTTATCTTAAAAGCTGATGGCGGTACCTTACCTTTAGAAGTGTCACTGTGTTATCCCTTGGAAACAATCTTCTCCGGACCTGCCGCTAGTACGCTGGGTGCTCTAGCTTGTACAGAAGAGAAAATAACCGCTGTAGTCATTGATATTGGTGGTACCACTACTGATTTGGCTTTACTTTTGGCGGGGAAGCCGCTTTTAGCGGAAAGAGGTGCCTTGATCAATAATTATCCGGTTCCTGTGCGTTCTTTAGCCATCTCTTCATTAACTCTGGGGGGAGATAGCTCTTTATTGATTGAGCAGGGTAAGTTAAGGTTTGGACCAAGGCAAGGTCCCGCTCTCTGTGTAGGAGGCCCCGTGCTTACTGTTACTGATGTCCTTGTTTATAGTGGGTATAGTGAAATTGCATCTCCCGCACTGATTAAAGAGCCGGTAGAAGAAACAGCCCGAGTTTTACAGCTTACGCCACAGCAGTTTTCCGAACAGGTTTTGCAGATGTTTGTGGCACAGTTGGAAGCAAAACTAGAAATAATGTTTAAAACTTGGGAAGAAGAACCGGCTTATCGGATTTGGCAAGTTCTTTCCGTACAAAAAGAAAGACCGCAAACTTTAATTTGTTTAGGAGGACCGGCCAGTGGTATCGGCAAATATTGGTCGGAAAAGAAAAATTGGCAAGTTGTTGTTCCTGCTTTTTCTGCTGTCGCCAATGCTATTGGAGCTGCTTTGGCTAAGACTACTTTAAAATTGGATTTTTTTGCCGATACGGAAAGAAAGACGTACACGACGAATCTTGGCGGTTTACAGGGTACTCTTGCTCAACGTCTGCACAATATTGAGGAAGCAAAAGAATTCACTCTACAGCTTTTTCAGGAAAAGGCAAAAGACTGGCAGTTAGTGCCGGATATGCCTGTAGAGACTGTTTATGCGGAAGGTTTTAATATTGTGCGTGGTTGGCAGACAACAGGGAGAATTTTTCAAATCGGGCTGCAAACTGTTCCCGGGATCAAGGTCTTTCTTAAGGGGGCAAGGCAAGATGTTTAAAACAGGTTTAATCTTTTTCCCGGCTTTTGACTGGGCGATTTCTCCTACGCATCCGGAACGGGAAGAGCGTTTGCTTTATACTCGGGATCAAATTTTCGAAGAAGGGATCTTAGATCAGAGGAAAATAGTTGAATATACGCCACGTCTTGCGGAAGAAAAGGATATCCAAAGAGTTCATTTTTGTGTTCCTAATATCGCGGCGCAAACAACGACAGCTCATTTTATTTCTGCCGGCAGTGCGCTTAAATTGGGTGATGCTTTGCTGGCAGGGGCAATAGATAATGGCTTTTCACTGGTACGTCCTCCCGGTCATCATGCGATGCGGGTTGTGCATGGGAATAGAGGTTTTTGTAATATCAATAATGAAGCGATTCTTGTCGAATATCTGCGCAAGAAATATCAGCTTAGGAAAATTGCGATTGTGGATACGGATGTTCATCATGGTGACGGAACTCAAGACATTTTTTATCATGACCCTGATGTGCTCTTTATTTCTATGCATCAAGACGGACGGACACTTTATCCGGGGACAGGTTTTGTTGATGAAGTTGGAGGACCGGGGGCTTATCTAAAAAATATCAATATCCCGCTTCCCCCTGGTACTACTGACAAAGGATTTCTTAAGGTATGGCGGGAGATCATCCGTCCGCTTTTAAAAGATTTTGCTCCGGAATTAGTTATTAATTCTGCCGGACAGGATAATCATTTTACCGATCCTCTGGCTAATATGCAGGTCAGTAGTCAAGGGTATGCTCAGCTTACAGAGGAGCTTAAACCTGATTTAGCTGTTTTAGAGGGAGGCTATGCTATTGAAACAGCACTTCCTTACGTGAATCTAGGTATTTTGTTAGCTTTGGCCGGTCAAGATTATAGCTATGTAGTTGAACCACAAGCTCAGAAGCAGCAAATCAAACAAGAACTTCAAGTAGAGAGATATATAGATAAACTGATTGCCTATTGGCAAAAGAAGCTGGCGGAGATACCTCCCAGTAAGGAAGAATTGTTTTCTTCTAAGCTTATTTATAAAAATAGCCGTCATCTTTATTATGATACGGATAATATCAGGGAGCAGCAGCAGGAAGAGGTTTCTTATTGTCCCGATTGTCCCGGTGTTTATCAGGTTATCTCTCAAAGTGACAGAGCTTCTGGGCGTAATTATTATCTTAAAGGAATTAGTATTCCGCTTTATGCTTGTTCTGCTTGTCAGGAAAAAGGGTATGAAATATGGGAAAGAGCCAAGAAAGAGAAAGGATACGATCTTTGTTATCTGCAAGATAAAAAAAATGATCAATATTTTAGGGAAGAAATACGTAGATAGTGCTGAGCAAAGGAGAAAGGAAGAGGGGGGACGAGTGTGTCCAATGTACATCTTCTTGATGAATTGACGGCTAATCAAATTTCTGCAGGTGAAGTAATTGAAAGACCGGTTTCTGTAGTTAAGGAATTAGTGGAAAACGCTTTAGATGCCGGAACTAAAAAAATAGTGGTAGAAATAACCGAAGGCGGCTTAGAATTACTTAAGGTTACCGATGATGGTTGTGGGATGTCCAAGGAAGATGTGTCTTTGGCGATTAAACGTCATGCCACCAGTAAAATTAAGACAATTACTGATTTAGAGACATTGCAAAGTTTAGGTTTTCGTGGTGAAGCTTTACCTAGTATAACTTCCGTAGCAAGAGTAGAAATATTAACTAGAGAGCCCCAGGCTAATTATGGTACAAAGCTCACTGTTGCAGGGGATAAAGATGTTTCTCTCGAACCTGTAGGAACTGCAGTAGGAACGACGATTATTGTCGCTGATTTATTTTTTAATACACCTGCCCGTAAAAAATTCCTACGTTCCGAAAGATATGAAAGTGGCCTGATTCATGAGGTCTTGCTGCAATTTTCCCTTAGTCATCCTCAAGTGGATTTCCTCTTGCTGCGAGAGGGGAAAGAGGTTCTTAATACGATCGGCATTAAGAACCATCCTGATTTATTAGAGCATTATTTTGGCAGTAGTGCCCAGGAGGCTTTAGTGGAGGTAAAGGGTGAGCTTTCAGGAGGGAAAATAACTGGTTATCTAACTTTACCTACTTATCATCGAACCAATAGAAAAGGGATCAATTTTTTTATTAATCAGCGACGGGTTTACTCTAAAGAATTGCTTAAAGCTTTAGAAGATGCCTATGAAAATGTGCTTCCTAAAGGACAATTCCCCCTTTGTGTTTTAAACCTTACTTTAGATCCTGCCATTATCGATGTAAATGTTCATCCCAGTAAACTAGAAGTACGTTTACGCAATCCACTTCTAGCCAAAGAAATGAGTGTTTTGCTTCAAGAGGTCTTGATTAAACAGCAAAAAATCCCCCGTTATTTTTTAGATCCGCAAAAATTTTCGCAAGCAAATTATGTAGAGTCTCGGGCAGAGGAGATGTCTAGTGTAAGTTCGAATTCTGAGCAAGTTAAATCTAAGGGTGTCCAAGAAGTTTTCCAACAATTTTATAGTTGGGAACCTTCCCCGAGCAATAATTTCCCCATAAAGGATTGGGGGAAAGAAACAAATAGTTTTTCGGTTATTGCCGAGAAAAGTGAACAGTCAGCAGACCCTGATCTGCAATTATGTCGGGTTATTGGACAGTTGGCGCAAACCTTTATCTTGGCGGAAGGTGAGGACGGACTTTATATTATTGACCAGCACATTGCGCAAGAGAGGGTTATTTATGAAGATTTACTGGAAAAGCATGCTCACGGTTGTTTAGAAAGCCAAGTACTTCTTCATCCTGTCGCGCTTCATCTTACGCTTTTAGAAGAAGAAGTGGTGCTTAAGTATATTTTGCCTTTAGCAGATTTGGGGATTATCTTAGAGCATTTTGGGCCTCGAAGTTATCTTTTGCGAGCGCTTCCCTCCGGAATACGTGAGGAACCTCAGGATTTCTTTTATTCATTGCTCGAACACTTGGAATTGAGTCGGGGTAAAATGGAGGCGCTTGATTTAAAAAAGGAATTTCTCGTTCATTCTTCCTGCAAAATGGCGATTAAAGCAAAAACTAAGCTTACTTTTCAGGAAATGGAACAACTTCTTCATGACCTAAGTAAAACAAAAAACTTTTTGACTTGTCCACATGGCCGACCGATTATTTACAAAATTACTTATCAGGAAATACTTAAAGCTTTTCATCGCGTGTAATTAAGATGATAAAATTAAGAAAAACTGGTAAAAATAGAAAGAAGGGATGGGAAGGTTGCAGCCTTTGGTAGTTATTGTGGGACCGACTGCTTCGGGGAAAACAAAAATTGCGGTAGATCTTGCCTTAAGGACAGGGGGGGAGATTATCTCCGGGGATTCAATGCAGGTTTATCGCCACATGGATATTGGCACAGCAAAAATTAAACCTGCCGAAACAAAAGGTGTTCCGCATCATCTCTTAGATATTAAAGACCTTGATGAGCCTTTTAGTGTTGCCGAGTTCCAAAAATTAGCCCGGGAAAAAATTACAGAAATTGCTGGTCGGGGGAAAATTCCTTTTTTAGTCGGGGGTACGGGATTATATATTCAAGCGGTGATTGATCCTTATGAATTTACCGAACAGCAAAACGTTTTACCTTATCGCCACAAGCTTTTTTCCCTAGCTAAAGAAAAGGGGGGAAATTATTTATATCAGCTTTTGCTGAATGTTGATCCGGTCTCTGCAGAAAAAATACATCCCCATGACCTCAAAAGAGTGAGTAGAGCTCTTGAATATTACCACTTGACAAGAAAGCCTATTTCCGGGAATAGAAAAGCCGCCCCTAAAAAATCCTTATATAATTTAGCTCTGATTGGCTTAACCTTAGAACGGTCTTTTTTGTATCAGAGAATTGAACAACGGGTAGACCAAATGATGGCTGAAGGATTGTTGGGGGAGGTGAAAAGTCTTTTGTCAAAGGGATATTCTTTAGATTTGCCCGCAATGCAGGGTCTAGGTTATCGGCAATTAATTAACTATTTACAAGGAGATTATAATTTGACAGAGGCGGTTACTTTAATTAAGCGGGAAACACGGCGTTTTGCTAAACGTCAATTGACTTGGTTCAGGCGTGACCCGAGGATAAAATGGTTTGCTACAGATGAATTGGAGCATAACTATAAACAATTATTAACAGAAATGTTGTCTTTTATTGGCAGGACTCTTTCTTTGCATGTAGAATAAATAAATTGAGTTTGAACAGAAAAATGGAGGGATTAGAGTGAATAAATCACAAATCAATCTTCAGGATGCTTTTTTAAATCAAATTAGGAAAAATAATGTGCCTGTAACGATATTTTTAATAAATGGCTTTCAATTAAAAGGTAATGTGAAGGGTTTTGATAATTTTACAGTTGTTTTAGAGATAGAAGGTAAACAGCAAATGGTTTATAAACATGCAATTTCTACAATCTCGCCATTAAAAACGGTCAATTTCAATCAGGAGTCTGATGAGTAAACTAGGTGACAGGGGGAATAGGTGACAGGGGGACGGGGTTGTTGACACACTAGTGTCAACAACCCCGTCCCCCTGTCACCTAGTTTTTCATTATCATCACCTAAGAAAGGGCTGCCCAGGCACCAATCAATTTATCCGGCATAATTTGTACTGTTAAAGCAGAGTTTTAAGGCGGTGCTGGTCTGTGTCGATGCGTCTTACTTTTTATCCACAACAAAGAGAGCAATCTCTACATCTAGAAACAAACAATTTTATGAAAAATGGGGGAAATATCTCCCCTCTAGCGTTATTTAAAAATTTAAAAAAAACACCTTCCCCTCATGAATCAGAAACCTTACGGGGCCCCAAAATTGAAGAGATTTTGCAGGAGCTAGATTCTTTAATTGGCTTGGCATCTGTCAAGAAGCTAATTTTGGAAATACAGGCTTTTATGGAGATTCAAAAAAGAAGAGAGAAAGAAAACCTTTTAACAGATCCCCTTGTTTTTCATGCTATTTTTAAGGGGAATCCGGGAACAGGGAAAACAACTGTTGCCCGCATCCTGGGCAATCTGTTCAAAGAAATGGGGATTTTGAAAAAAGGTCATGTGATTGAGGTGGAAAGAGCAGATTTAGTAGGAGAATATATCGGACATACCGCTTTGAAAACACGTGAACAAATTAAAAATGCTTTAGGTGGTGTGCTTTTTATTGATGAAGCGTATTCTCTGGCGCGTGGCGGAGAAAAAGATTTTGGGAAAGAAGCCATTGATACCATGGTTAAAGCAATGGAAGACCATAAAAACAATCTCATTCTCATTCTGGCGGGATATAAAGAGGAGATGAGTTGGTTTTTGCAGTCAAATCCTGGTTTGCGTTCTCGTTTTCCTTTACATGTTGATTTTCCTGATTACAGTATTCAAGAATTACTGGCTATTGCCGAACAAATGTTACTGAAAAGACAATATCAACTTACAGAAGAAGCTAAAAAAGAATTAGAAAATATTTTAACTCAGAAAATAATAATTAAACAGGAACATCATGGTAATGCCCGCTTAGTAAGAAATTTAATTGAAAAGGCTATCCGTCGGCAGGCTGTGCGTTTAGTTAATCAACTTCAGGTAACGCGTAATGACTTGATTTTAATTACTTGGCGAGATTTACAGCAATTCTAAGATTATTACTTTTACAGTAAGGTTAAAATAAAGAAAGGATAGAGTTAATATTTAATAATTTAGATGAGAAAAGGTAAAAGCTAATGGATAAAACTGAAAAATGGCTTGATCTTATTCAAGAACTTTTAGTGCTTGGGCTTAAATTTGTTGTGATTATCTTGGTTATTACGCAATTATTATTCTTGTTACCAGGGATGGGAACTCGTTTTAATATAGCCTTACATCTGGAGGGGGAACCACTGCAAGAGCAGATAAAGCAAGAGCAGGCTGGGAATATAGCTCTGACTCCTTGGACAAGTTTAACTTTGCAACTGCTCGATTATAATAGCCGAGCAGATGTAGAAATTGAGATTAATGGCAGGAGTGTCGGCAGTTTTTTACGTAAAGAATTTAGTCTGGCTGTTAAACAGGGAGATTTGATTACCATCTTCAATCCACCGGAGAATTTACCGGTAAAAGTAAGTGTAAGTAAAAAAACAGCTAATATTTTTATGCCGGAACTTAACGCTGTGGTGAAAGGTACAGGCAGGATGTATTTTGATGCGGTTGTTTTGAAGTAGTTGCTATTTTTACTTGATTGTATTAAAATCCAAATTAGCAAAGAAAAATAAGGAAAGCTTGGTAGATAATCATGTATGGTTCTAGAAAAATCGCTTCTGCAGCTATAAAAATGGCTTTAACAGAGAGCCGTGAAGAAGAAAATCAATTAAAAAACGAATTCTTTCGCATAGGTATTAGGACTGCGGCGGTAGATATTGGTGGCGAATATATTACTTCTATTAAAAAAATAATCGAAAGAGCTATTGTTGCGGCGAAAAGGGAAGATGTAATTAAAGAGAATCATTATGATGAAGGGGCGATTGCCGGTGCTGCGCGGGAAGCTCTTTCGCAAATTATGCCCAAGGCTTTAGGCCTTAATGTAGGAGGGAAGATAGGGGTTGCTCGCCAAAATGATCACCTTAGTGTCGCTGTTTTTTTAGGTGTAGGGTTACTGCATTTAGATGAAGTAGCGATTGGTTTAGGTCATCGTGCCGCACCCTTTAATGAATAATGAAGAGAATATATGGAGTGCGTGGAGCCACAACTGTTGCCGCTAATACGAAAAAAAATATTGTGGCCGAGACACAAAAACTTTTGCAAGCAATCTTGCAGGCAAATGTGATTGCCCCGGAGGACCTGGTTAGTATTATTTTTACGACAACGGTTGATTTGGATGCCGAATTTCCGGCTAAAGCTGCAAGAATAATGGGCTTGAATAATGTACCTCTTTTAGGCTGTGTAGAAGCCGATGTATTGCATGGGCTGCCTTTGTGTATCCGTATTTTGGTATATGTTTATTTGGAACAAGGAACAAAAATAAACCATATTTATTTAAATGCTGCGGTTAAATTACGACCCGATTTATCACAGGATGACATCTCCTGATAATTCTCGGGAGGTTTTTTCATTTTAATAGTTAATTTCAAACTAAACTATGGTAAAATAAAAGAAGGTTTGTTTTGCCTTAAAAAATGAAAGGGTGAGACCTATCCAAATCACAATAGATGGACCTGCCGGTGCCGGTAAAAGTACAATAGCGAAAATGATTGCCGACAAGCTAGGATGTTTATATATTGATACAGGGGCAATGTATAGGGCGATTACATATACTGCTTTACAGCAGAAAATATCCTTAGATGATGAAGAAACTCTTGTTCAATTGTCCGCTTCTGCGAGTATTGAGATGGTTCCGCAATTAGATGGGGGACAGAAGGTTTATTGTAATAAGTTAGATGTAACGAAAGCAATCAGAGATCCTTTGATTAGTAAAAATGTTTCTAAGGTCGCTATCTGTCCGCGGGTTCGTCAGGAATTAGTGAAAAAGCAACGTAAAATAGCTCAAGATTGTGATGTCGTAATGGATGGTCGTGATGCGGGTACAGTTGTTCTTCCTATGGCGAGATGTAAGATTTTTTTAACAGCTTCGTTGGCAGAACGAGCCCGCCGTAGATACTTAGAATTGAAAGAAAGAGGACATCATGAGGATTTAGAAGTTGTGAAAGAAGATTTGGCAAGGCGTGATTATATTGATGAAAACAGAGCAATCAGCCCCTTAAAGCCTGCTCAAGATGCCGTGACTGTTGATACAACCTGTTTAAATCCTGCCGAGGTTGTTCAAGAAATCCTCCGTATCTATCAAGAAAAAAAGGAAGCCATCGACAATGTTTTATAAAGTGCTGAGAAATCTGCTTGTTATTTATCTGACTATATTTAATCATTGGAAAATAAAGGGGAAAGAAAACATCCCGGCGGAAGGTTCGGTTGTTTTAATTAGTAATCATGTTTCTTTATGGGATCCTGTTGTTTTTGCTTGTTCCGTAAACAGAACCGTACATTTTATGGCTAAGGAAGAATTATTTAAGATTCCGATCGTCGGTAAGCTAATTTCCGCACTTTATGCTTTCCCGATCAAACGAGGGCAGCCTGATCGTAATGCCTTGCGGATAGCTACAAAATTATTGCAAAACGGTGAAGTTCTGGGGTTGTTTCCAGAGGGGACAAGGAGTAAAACAGGTAAATTGCTTCCTTTTCATCCCGGGGCAGCTCTTTTTGCTTTAAGAGCTGGTACACCAATAATTCCGATGTGTCTTCGTGGTACTAAGACTACATTTCCGCTTACTTTTAGGGGAAGGATAGAGGTGATTATTGGTAAACCGTTATCTTATGAGGATTTATATCATAAAAAAGTGTCTTCAGAAGACTTAGAGAGGGTAACTTCTGATATAATGGATGAGATGAGATGTTTAATGGAGGGTGTGCAGGATTATTGAAAATTATGATGGCCGAACATGCCGGGTTTTGTTATGGTGTAAGAAGAGCCGTGCAAGCAGCAGAAGAAGCTGCTCAAAATGGGCCTGTAGTATCTTTAGGTCCGCTTATTCATAATCAACAGGAAACAGCCCGTTTGGAGAGATTGGGAGTTAAAGGTATTTGTAGTGAAAAACAAGCTGATCCTGTTTTAATTAGGACACATGGCGTTGGTCCGGAATTTTATGTTGAATTAAAAAAACAGGGACGAAAAATAATTGATACAACATGTCCCCATGTACGCAAAGCCCAGCTGGCAGCCAAAGAAGCCCAAGAACAAGGTTATCAAGTAATTATTTTAGGTGATAAAAATCATGCTGAAGTCCAAGGAATAGTAGCCTGGGCAGAAAATAGAGCTATTGTCGTGGCCTCATTACAGGAATTAAAAAAATTAGAACTTCGAGACAGA